>Ga0065708_1040032_pt1 | contig 18794 bp, 15 predicted proteins | sample Hoacrofraction12_2_FD_59095 | JGI IMG/M metagenome (GOLD analysis project Ga0065708, IMG submission 59095) | Hoatzin crop microbial communities from Cojedes, Venezuela, sample from fiber fraction 12 v1 | ecosystem: Host-associated > Birds > Digestive system > Esophagus > Crop | place: Venezuela... | reverse complement strand
CCGCCATATCTGCCCCGAAAGTTCTAAAAAACGTTAAAGCCAGTAACAAAACGGCAACCCCGTTCGTCGTTATAACAGAGAGGATGAAAGAGATCAGTTTCCAGCGCGACATTCTTCCAATGAAGAACCAGCTTTACCGCCTCGCCCATAGAATAACGGGCGACCAACAGGAGGCGGAAGACGTCGTTCAGGACACAATGATCAAAGTGTGGAACCGTAGAGACAGCTGGGCACAGATAGAGAACATCGAGGCTTTCTGCCTCGCCACGTGCCGAAACCTCGCTCTCGACCACACACGGCGAGCCGCCTTCATCGCTCCGTCGATAGACGGACAACAGGCCGACGAGCCGACAGCACCTCAACCATCGCCAGAGGAACAAGCCTCGCAGCACGACAGAGTGGAACTCGTAAAGGCGCTCATCAACAAGCTGCCGGAGAAACAGCGCAGCTGCATCCACCTCAGGGACATCGAGGGAAAGAGCTACAAAGAGATAGCCACCGTGCTCGACATCACCGAAGACCAAGTGAAGGTGAACATATTCCGGGCGAGACAAGCCATAAGGCAGCAGTTTCAGAAAACAGACAACTATGGATTATAAGTACATCGAACAACTCTTGGACCGCTACTTCAACGGCGAGACGACGCTTGAGGAAGAGCAAATCCTCAGGACGTTCTTCGCACAAGAAAACGTTCCCGACAGCCTTGGGCAGTACAGACCACTGTTCGCGGCTATCGCACAAGAGAGCACGAGCCAACCGCTCGGCGACGACTTCGACGAAAAGATACTGCGCATGGTGGAGCAAAAGCCAGCAGTGAAGGCCAAGACCATCAGCCTCAGCCAGCGCATGATGCCGTTCTTCAAGGCAGCGGCGGCGGTGGCAATAGTGCTGACGATAGGCAACGCGGCACAGTTCTCCACCACGGCAGAGCGGCAGAGCGACGAGATAAACTACGCCAACTTCCAAGAGACCTACGACGACCCGTCGGTGGCCTACGACAAGGTGGAAGACGCTCTGCAACTCATCTCTGAGGGCATCAGCGCCACACGCACCGCCGACTCCACGGCGCTCGGCAACGCTGCAATGATGCAAGACTCCATAGCAAAGCAATAAACGAAGATGCGACGCGTTCTCTACTTATTGGCACTCTTGCTCTGCTGCACCACCGCATCAGCACAACGCAGCCTCGACTTCGCGTCGAAGTATATGCAGGAGCAGGCGGGAGACTCCACCCTGCAATGCATCACCGTAGGCCCGAAGATGATAGAGCAAATCATAAAGGTGTCGGGCGACTCCCGCAAGTTCGAGAGCCTGAAACCAGCGCTGGAAAAGCTGAAGAGCGCAAGGATGATAACCACCGACGACCAGCCAGAGCAACACTATCAGCAGGCCGAGGCTCTGCTGAAGCAGCACTCCAGCCGCTTCGCCCACCAGACTGACTTCGACAAAGGGCGGATGCGTGGCGCTTTCTACACCAGACAAGACCGCGACGGCAACACTGTGGAGCTGGTAATGCTGGCGCAGCAACAGCCTTCCGGGGCATTCATAGTGGTCAACATCACGGGTGATATCGACGAGGAATTCATCGAGCAAATCACTCAGGCCACCGACCTTAGGGCCAACTGACGCAATGAAAATTTCTATGCTTTCTCTAAATAAAATAAAACAAGTAAAACAATTAAAACAAACGAGGCCGTGAGGTTTCAAAATTCTCTCAAATTTTTCATAACATACTAACGCTGGAGAGCCGCCTTCCGAATGAGGAAGAGCGGCTCCTCTTTTATTATGCGTCCTCACGACGTCTATCCTGCCCGATGCGTGCGACGGCTGTGGCTGCTGCGCCCTGCCCTGCTTTGGCGGCTCTCCATCGGTGAATACCAAACATAACGACATAGAAAAAACGGCGGGGATAGCCTCGCCGTTTTTGTTATGGATTGAGATTGCTTTATCTCACGAGTTGCTTCTTCACGGTGCCGTCGCTCATGCGAACGATGTTAAGACCGCTCTGGAGCTTTGGCAGACGGGTGCCGTTAGCGCTGTAGATTGCCTGTGTGGTCGGGGTCAGAGTATTGATGGCTCCGTCAACAGAGGTGATTTCGTTCTGCGAGATGTACCAGATGTAGTGAGCTGCGTCCTGGGAGAACTCGAAGCCTGCCAGTTCGGGGTCAGCGTCGGCCACCCACTGCCAGAAGAACGGCATATAGTTCACAGCCACGCGGATGGCGAAGCTCTTTCCGTTGTAGAAGAGCAGCTGCTGGTGGCGCAGCGGGGTGGTCTCTGCTGGGTCGAGCACGAGCTGACCGTCGCCCTGCGTGTACCAGAAAGCGTAGCTTGGGTTGGTTACCGGACAGATGCGCCATCCTGCGAGACTCTCACCTTCGAGCGAAAGCGTGTTGTCTTCGGCACCCTGCTGGGTGAAGGTGAACTGCGTTGCGCTTGAGAAGCTGTCGGTGAAGTCAGCCGTGGTGCCGCTTACGGTGATGTAGTGCACGTCCTTTGTGCCAAAAGGTATGGCGGCAATGTAGTAATTGGAGCCAGAGCTAACTTGGTCGAACGCTGCCTTGTAGTAGTCAAGAGAAACGGAAGTCTCTTCAATCTCGGTGCCGCTTTTTTCGAGTTGCCACATGAAGAGTGGGCCATTCTGGTTGTCGAACGAGAACTTGCTGTCGGCGAAGCTCCAATATATAGCTCCTCCCGTGGCCGCAGTAGCGCGGATAGCATAGTTTGTGCCGTCGTAGAAGAGCACCTGTTGGCGCCAGAGTTGTCCTCCTTCGCTGCTCCATTCGAGTCCGTCGGCTTCGGCTCCGGTGCAACGCAGGCCTTCGGTTTCTCCTGGCAGGGTGATGAGGAAGCTGTTCACCTTAGCTCCGCTGAACGCGAGAGTATTGCCGTTGTTCGACGTGTCCATCTTGGTTAGCTGGAGCTCTACTGCTTCGCTTTGGCTTGTGGTGAACTCAAGGTCGCTTTTCATGTAGTACCAAGTGGCGCCTCCGTCGGGTGTTGCCTTAATGTAATAGAGGGAGGTGGCACTGATTTGTCCGAGCGCTGCCTGATACTGGGCTTCTGTCCCTTCTGTGTTAGCGCTGACAGTGATTGTAGCCATGAGCATGAGTGCTGTGGCAAACAGTTTTGTGAGTAGATTTTTCTTCATATCATTCAGTTAAAAGTTAATAATAGGTTTCACGCTTCAAAGTTACAACAAATCTTTGAATCCATGGTGTTTTCTGCCTAAATTAAACCTTTTTTAACGTGTCCACGCTCGCGCGCGCGTATATATAATAAGGTGCAGGTGGCGAGGCGCGATGGTGCAGAAAAAAGGCTCGCACCGCTAGAGCGTTCTCCGATGGCGGTGCGAGCGAGGTTTCGTGATTGGTAAAATCTTGGAGTTTTTCGGTGGAAGTGGCCTACGACAATATTCGCTGTGCCATGGCCTTGCCGAGGGCGATGCACTGCTGCTCGGTGTCGGCGGTGAGGCTCTGCTTCATGTCAACGGCTTCACCGACGGTCTCGAAGTGGAGTCTGGTCTCGTTCCACTCCTCTATCTTGCAACAGGCCTTGCTTGCCCAACCGTGGCTTCCGAACCATCCGAGGAAATGATTACCCTTAATGTCCTTGCCGGCAATCTCTGAAAGCAGCACTTCCATCTGGTGGTACAGCCCTGCGTTGTAGGTGGGAGCGCCGACGATGAGTCCACTGTAGCGGAAGATGTCGCGCAGGATATAGCTGTGGTGAGTCTGCGAAACGTTGTACATCACAATGTTCTTCACCCCAGCCTCGCTTGCGGCGCGCGCTATCACTTCGGCCATACGCTCGGTGTTGCCGTACATTGTGCCGTAGCATATCACGAGGCCTGGCTCTACCTCGTACTTGCTCATGCGGTCGTATTCCTTAATGACGCGCTCGATGTGCTCGTGCCACACGGGTCCGTGGGTGGAGCAGATATAGTCTATCTGCACTCCGTCGAGCTTCTTTAAGGCCTGCTGCACGGGTGTGCCATATTTTCCAACGATGTTGGAATAGTAACGCACCATCTCAAGCCAGAAGGTCTCACAGTTGATTTGTGAGTCAATCACGCCGCCGTTCAGCGCACCGAAGCACCCGAAGGCGTCGCCGGAAAAGAGGACGTTCGACGACGTGTCGAGCGTAACCATAGTCTCCGGCCAGTGTACCATTGGCGTCAGAACGAACTGGAGCTCGCGACTGCCGAGGGAGAGAGTGTCGCCGTTCTTCACTTCTATCTCGCCTCCTTGCAGGCCGTAGAAGCCTTGCATCATGCCAAAAGTCTTCTTGTTCCCTACAATTTGGATGTCTGGATAGTACTTCCTGATGAGAGCGAGCGAACCACTGTGGTCGGGCTCCATGTGGTTGACAACCAGATAGTCGATGGTGCGTTCGCCTATCACTCGACGAATGTTCTCGATAAACTGTATGAAGAAGTCTATTTCCACGGTGTCGATAAGGCATATCTTCTCGTCGACGATGAGATAGGAGTTATAGCTCACACCGTTAGGCAGCGGCCAAAGTCCCTCGAAGAGTCGCTTGTTGCGGTCGTTTACTCCTACGTAGTAGATGTTGTTTGTGATGGATTGCATATTACTTTCGGATTATTCTTTAAACATTAAATTGCTGTTGTCTGAAGAGGCTGTTTCCCTGTTCAAGTTCGCCGCTCACTGAAGCAGATGCTGCCGCCCGAACTCTGGGCTGACATTGTTGTTGATGCTCTTGCAGCAGTTTGCGGAAAACTCTTGCGCACAGTGGATGATTTGGTCCCACTGTTCCTCGGTGAGACCACTCTCTATTGCCTCGCGCGTGATGCCATATTTCAGCATTCCATAGACGAAGCCCGCGTTGAAGTTGTCGCCTGCACCGATGGTGCTCACCGTCTCGGTGGCGATGATTGGGTATTCCTTCCTGAAACCTTGCTCGGCCCGTAGCACCACGGGGTTGGCTCCGTCGGTGAAGATGAACTTCTTGCAGTAGAACGAAATCTCGGCTCCATAGACCTTGTCGGGGTCTCCCTTGCGGAAGAGTATCTCGAAGTCCTCGCGTGAGCCGCGCACGAAATCGGCGAGTTCAAGGTTTTCCAGTAGGTTGGGAGTGATACGCATCACCTCATTTCTATGGCTCGCACGGAAGTTGACATCATAATAGAGTATGGCTCCGTGCTGCCTTGCATAGTCGAGGAAGCCTACCATCTGCGGGCGTATGACGGGATTGATAGCATAGTAGGAGCCGAACATCACGATATCGTCTGGCTTTACGTCCGGGTAAACGAAGTCGAGCTGATCGTGGGGATGATCTTTATAGAAGATGTATTGAGCATCGTTGTTATCGTCGAGGAAGGCAAGCGATATGGGCGACTTCGACTCTGGATACACTGCTACGTTCTTGCTGTCAACGCCGTTGTCGCCAAGAAACTTGATGATGCGCTGCCCCACAACGTCGTTGCCGGTCTCGCTGATGAAGGTGGCGTTCACCCCGCATCGCCCAAGTGAGATTACTCCGTTGAGCACGGAGCCGCCCGGCACTGCGCCGATGGGCTGTTCGTTCTTAAATATAATGTCGAGCACGGTCTCGCCGATGCCGATTACTTTTCTTTCCATTTATTTTTTCTCCTCCAATATTTCGAGAGCCTTCTTGACGGCCTCGTTTTCTTCGTTCATAATCTTGAAATATTCGTTCATCCCCCAGAGGTCGCGCGCTACGAGGGCTTTGGTTTGCAGTCGCAGGCGGGGCAGCGTCTTTTGCAGCTCCTCTTCGTCTTTGGGCTTCACCTTCTGTTTCTCGGCCTCCGCCACCATGCGGTCTATCAGCTCTTGCGGCACGCTGAACTGCTGTTCGAAGCGGTCGAACGTGGGATAGTCGTTCTTTAGCGACGCGCGGTTCTGGTCGATGTACTTCAACACCTGCTGGATGATGATGCTCTTCACGGCCAGTTGTCGGTGGAACCGCGTGTATTGCGTGGTGTCAAGCGGGATGAAATAGTCGGGCATTATGCCGCCTCCGCCATACACCGTGCGATGCTTGTTCAGCGTATAGTATTTCAGCGAGTCGGCGAAGTGGATACTGTCGGGGTTGGTCAGCTCTCCGTGTTTCAGTCGGTTCTCGTAGTCCATCTCGTACTCCTTGAGGTCTCCCTTCTTGTACGGCTTTTGGATGCACCGTCCGACGGGCGTGTAGTAGTGGGCCACGGTGAGGCGAATCATCGAGCCGTCGGGCATCTCTATCGGTCGCTGCACGAGTCCCTTGCCGAATGAGCGCCGTCCGACGACCATCGCGCGGTCGTGGTCTTGCAGCGCTCCCGTAACTATTTCGCTTGCCGATGCCGAGAATTCGTCTATCATCACCACCACGGGCATCTTCTTCAGCGTGCCTTTGCCGTTGGCCTTATAGTCGAAGCGTGGCACAGTGCGTCCCTCTGTATATACTATCTTTTCGCCGTCTTTCAGGAATTCGTTCGAGATGTCAACGGCAGCCTTCAGCAGTCCGCCTCCGTTTTGTTGCAGGTCGAGAATGAGTTTCTTCATACCCTGCTTCTTTAGCGAGTCGCAAGCATCGACCAATTCATCGTGCGACGTTGCCCCGAAACTCTCCAATCGTATCAGTCCGATGCCTGGTCGGACCATATATGCAGCTACGAGCGTGTTGACGGGAATCTTGTCGCGCACCACGTTGAAGTATAGCTTGTCGGGCACACCGCGGCGCACCACTCCGAGCTTCACCTGGGTGCCTTTCGGTCCGCGCAACTTGCTGACTATCTTGTCGCGCTCCATCTTCACTCCGGCTATGGCGGTGTCGTTCACAGAGACTATGCGGTCGCCGGCCACGATGCCCACCTTCTCTGATGGTCCGTTCAGCGTTGGTTGTATCACAAGAAGGGTGTCGTCAATGAGATTGAACTGCACTCCTATTCCCTCGAAGTTGCCTTGAAGCGGCTCGGTTAGCTGCTTCACTTCCTTAGGCGTGGAATAACTTGAGTGCGGGTCCAGCTCTTTGAGCATCCCTTTGATAGCGTCCTCTGCCAGTTTGTGGGTGTTCACTGTGTCCACATACAGTTGCGAGATGGCCATCTGAGCTATCTGCACCTTCCGAATCTCCTTAATCGCTTTCTCTTCCTCGCCCGTCAGCTTTATCTGCTGAGCGTGGGCGGTGGCTGCAAGCATTGCGGTGAATGCTGCTGCCAACAGTATTTTTCTAATCATAAACCTTCTCTTCTTCTGGTATGTCTTCCTCGATGACGAGGTTGTCTATTATGAAGTTTTGTCTCTCCATAGTATTCTTGCCCATGTAGTATTCCAGCAGTTCTGCCACCTTGTCGTCCTTATGGAGCGTCACCTGTTCGAGGCGCATATCCGGACCGATGAAGCCAGCAAACTCTTCGGGCGATATTTCCCCAAGTCCTTTAAAGCGGGTTATCTCCGGGTCGGGGCCGAGGTCGCTGATTGCCTTCAGGCGTTCCTCCTCGCTGTAGCAGTAGCGTGTGATGAAGTCGCTCTTCTTGTCTGCCTTCTCGTCGGCTGCTTTCACCACCTCCTTGTTCTTGATTTTCGTGCGACGGTTGCGCACGCGGAAGAGCGGCGTCTGCAGTACGTAGAGATGTCCCTTCTTGATGAGTTCGGGAAAGAATTGCAAGAAAAACGTGATGGTCAGCAGTCGGATGTGCATCCCATCTACGTCGGCGTCGGTAGCCACGATGACTTTATTGTATCGCAACGTGTCAAGTCCGTCCTCGATGTCAAGTGCGGCTTGCAGAAGATTGAACTCCTCGTTCTCGTACACCACCTTTTTAGTGAGTCCATAAGAGTTGAGCGGCTTTCCTCTGAGCGAGAAAACTGCCTGTGTGTTCACGTCTCGGCTCTTTGTGATGCTACCACTGGCAGAGTTTCCCTCGGTGATGAAGATACAGCTCTCCTCCTTTCGCTCGTTCTTGGCATCGCTGAAGTGGATTCGACAGTCGCGCAGTTTCTTGTTGTGCAAGTTGGCTTTCTTGGCGCGCTCACGGGCGAGCTTCGTTATGCCTGCCATGGCTTTGCGTTCCTTCTCACTCTCTTGGATTTTCTGCAACATCACCTCGGCTACGTCGGCGTGCTTGTGCAGATAGTTGTCCACCTCCTGCTTGATGAAGTCGCCCACGTACTTGTTTATCGACACCCCGTCGGGCGACATTTGCAGCGAACCAAGCTTAATCTTCGTTTGGCTCTCGAACACTGGCTCCTCCACGTTGATTGCGATGGCTGCCACAAGGCCGTTGCGAATGTCGCCATACTCGAATCCTTTATTATAGAACTCCTTTATGGTTCGGGCGATGTGCTCCTTGAAGGCGCTTTGGTGGGTGCCGCCCTGGGTTGTGTGTTGCCCGTTTACGAACGAGTGATACTCCTCGCCGTATTGGTTGGCGTGGGTGAAAGCTATCTCGATGTCCTCTCCCTTGATGTGTATAATTGGGTAGAGCCCCTCGTTGGTCATGGTGTCGTTGAGCAAGTCTTCCAGTCCGTTTCGGCTGATGATGCGGCGCCCGTTGAACATTATGGCCAATCCTGAGTTGAGGTACGTGTAGTTTCTGAGCATTGTCTCCACGATGTCGTCGTGGAAAGTGTAGCCTTTAAAGAGCGAGTTGTCTGGCTCGAAGAAGATGTATGTTCCGTTCTCATCGTCAGACGCGGTGGTCTCGTCGCTCTTCAGCTTGCCACACTCGAAGCCGAGTGCGCGGCACTTGCCGTCGCGATAGGAGCGAGCCTCGAAGCGCGAGCTAAGTGCATTGACGGCCTTGACGCCGACGCCGTTCATTCCGACGCTCTTCTTGAAGGCCTTCGAGTCGTATTTTCCTCCCGTGTGAAGCACGCTGACAGCCTCAAGCATCTTGCCTTGAGGGATGCCGCGCCCGTAGTCGCGCACGCTCACTCGCAGGTGGTCGTCTATCTCTATCTCGATGCGCTTGCCTGCGTTCATGCGAAACTCGTCTATGGAGTTGTCTATCACCTCCTTGAGCAGCACGTAGATGCCGTCTTCGGGCAGCGAGCCGTCGCCGAGCCGTCCGATGTACATACCCGGTCGGAGGCGGATGTGCTCCATCCCCGACAGGTGGCGTATGTTGTCGTCGTTGTAATCGACAGGCTGTTGCTGCAGGCTATCTATTATCTCTTCTTCTGGCATTTTATCTTTTCTTTCTCCTTTTTTATATGTCGTCATAGCAATAGAATAGCGTCAGAACCTAAGTCCAAAGCTATTCTTGCCCCCACTGTTCACCAAATCTATTCTCACTCCTCAATCCTCAATCCTCACTTCTCATTAAGAACTCACAGCGACTTGCGGTAGCAACGCCTCCGTTTGTGCTGCTCGTGCTCGAAGTAGTCCCACTGGCCTTGCACCTTGCCGTTGGTCTCCATCTCTACGTGGGTCTCGCCCCAACGGAAGCCGTACTTCTGATAGAGCGGGATGAGATGATAGAAAAGCAGTGCATTGGCGCCCTTACTGCGGTATTCGGGCAATATGCCGATGAGCAAGAGGTCAACTATGTCCGTCTTGTGCCACTTCAACGCACGCAGCAAATGCCACCATCCGAACGGCAGCAGCCTGCCGTTGCGACACTTCTGAAGCGCACGAGAGAGCGAGGGAATGGTGATGCCCACCCCTACTGGCTTGTCGTTCAGATTACCGTCGACAATCACAGGAATCAGGTCGAGGTCGGCCATCGGAAGGTACTGCTCCACGTATTGGTCTATCTGGCGGTCGGTCATCTGCGAGTATCCGTAGAGATGGCTAAACGTCTCGTTGATTATCTCGAACACCCTGCGACCCCAGCCCTCCTTAACATCCTTGCGCGTAAGAGTCTTGATCTTTAGGTTGTAGCGCTTCATTATCATCTCCGAGACACGCACCAACTTGTCGGGAATCACGTCGGGAACGAACACCTTGTACTCCACGTAGTCGTTGTCTTTCTCCCAACCGCCCATCTGCTCCATGTGCTTCGGGTAATAGTCGTAGTTGTATCCCGTAGCCATCGTGTTGAGCTGGTCGAAGCCAAACGTCAGCATGCCTTCCTGGTCCATGTCAGTAAATCCAAGCGGGCCAATCACCTCCTCCATGCCTTTCTCCCTCCCCCAGTCGGCCACCGACTGAAGCAGTGCGCGCGACACGTCGGCGTCGTCGATGAAGTCGAACCAACCAAAGCGCACGCTCTTCCGCCGCCAAGCCTCGTTGGCACGGTGGTTGACGATGGCAGCCACGCGCCCAACAACCTTGTCCCCGTGGTAGGCCAAGAAATACTCTGCCTCGCAAAACTCGAACGCCGCGTTGCGCTCCTTGTTCAGCGTGTTCACCTCGTCGCTATGAAGATTGGGCGCGTCGTAAGGATTGCCCCGATAAAGGTCGTAGCGAAACTGGATGAAACGCTCCAAATCTGCGCCACTCTCTACTCTTCTAATCTCGCATTTCATAAGACTCTATTCCTTTGAAAAACATTGGATTAAGACCATCGCCCGCTACCCCTCCGAGGGGCTGCGAACAGGTGGTCGGAAGTGGCCTCTCACTCCCACCGCGGTAGAAGGAAACTCCCACGGTGGAAGAACCGGACTCCCACGGTGGTGGAAAGAAACTCCTACGGTGGTGGAACCGGAGCCCCTCTATCGGGGGCTTCCACGGCCATCCGCATCGCCAGCATTTCCAACTGGCGCAGTCCCATTTTTCGTGGCTCCTCGGTCAGGCGTTTTTCGCAAGTCGCGAGGGTCGTCGCCATGCATGGTCAGACTTGGCCACTTTAACGGGAAAACTTAATCACTATTCTCCTTTTTTCGGCAAAGTTAATGATTTATTTTAAAAAAAGGAAAGAAAAGTTTGGAAAATTCAAAAACAAACATTACTTTTGTATGCTAAAGACAAAAAACTGAAGGAAGTATAAATAAAAACTATCGGACTATGAACAGAAAGAGCATCCTATTGGCAGCCGCTTGCTGCCTGCTCGCAGGCAATGCCTACGCGCAACCAAGAGAGGGAAAACTCAAGTCGTGGAGTTACGCTGAGCTCCAAGGAGGAGCGTCGTTCACTGCTACAGACGCAAAGATTACCAAACTCATCAACCCAGCTGCCGCCGTATCGTTCGGCCACTACTTCTCACCCGTCGTCGGAGCAAGGCTGCACGTCGGTGGATGGCAGTCGAAAGGAAGATTCGAGGAGCTCGACCTCGACTACAAGTGGAAGTACTTCACTGGCTCGGCTGACCTACTCGTTAACCTCACCAACCTCTTTGCGAAAGACAAGAACTGGAGCCACCCGCTCAACGTCATCCTACTCGGAGGTATGGGCCTCACTAATGCAATGGACAACGGAGAGCTGACAAATCTTGTTGCCAGCAATAGTAACATTAACGTCCCACTGCAATGGCACAAGAATCGCCTCTTCCACAACATCCGCGCCGGCCTCCGTCTGGAAACCAACGTTACTAAGCCGCTCGGATTGTCGCTCGAAGTGAACGCTAACTCCATCGGCGACCGCTTCAACTCTAAAACCAACGACCACGACGACTGGATGTTCAATGCTCTCATTGGCATCAGCTATCGCTTCGGACAGAAATACGAGCAGGCTCCACGTCCTGAGCCGCGTCCTGAGCCCAAACCAGAACCGCGCCCAGAGCCAAAACCCGAACCACGTCCGGTTCCCAAGCCCGAACCAAAACCCGAACCAAAGCCGGTGGTAAAGGAAAAAGAGACCCTGCACGAGGAAATCTTCTACGTGATTTGCAAGAGCGACCCCGAAGTGGGCAAGCGACAGATGCAGCACGTGGCCGACTTCATGAAGCGGAACCCAGAGGCAAAAGTGCAAGTAGTTGGATATGCCGACAAGGGTACAGGAAACTACGAACTCAACCAGATGTACTCGCAGAAGCGCGCAGCTAACTGCAAGGACGAGCTCGTGAAAGATTACGGATGCGACGCAAGCAGAATATCCGTCTCATGGAAAGGCGACACCGTTCAGCCTTTCGACGAGAACGACAAGAACCGTTGCGTCATAATCGACGGGAAATAACCACAGACCACTGATACTAACTTTAACCTAATTGCAGGGGGGCGACACGAAAGCGTCGGCCCCCTCTTTTTTTTAATCCACCAAAGCCAAACCCTCCCATCTCCCTAAAACCCCTAAACCACCTACAAAACCTAATCCACCTACAATCCCCAAAAGCCACAAAAAAGGCGAGAGCCAAGCCTTAGCCCGACCCTCGCCATCTCTGCGCACAGAGGAAAAGCCCGCTCACTCCTCCTCCCAAAACTCCTCTTCATCGTCGAGGAAGCCCTCACGAGCGCCCCAACTTTCGCCGTCGCCCTTCGCTGGAACGTCCGTCTGATTCTCGGTGAAGGTGCTTAGCAGTTGCTCGTCTGTCATGAACATCTCCAGTGCGGGTTGAATATATTGCCTTTTCATATTGCTGTCCTCCCTGATAATCATTTCGCAACCTTATGGCCGCCAACCACGTAAACGCCGCTGGGCAGAGCGTCCAACGCCCGACCGCGCTCCACGCCACGACGGAGCAACCTACCGTCCACGCTAAAGACATCGACCCTCTCGTCGGCCTGATTCAGTCGCTCTATCGCCGTGGTCTCGTCGCCGCCAAATAGACACTCCAAGATGCGAGTGTCGCTCGACGTAACGTCTTCGGGCGACATGATGAACGCGCGGAACGGAACGAGCGTCGTGGAAGAGGCCTTCACAAACGTGCCCGCCGTGGTGTAGCCATAGACGTTCGTCGCTTCTTCTTTGGAGAATACGCCCTTCAAGTAATAGTCGTTCACCTTCTCGCTCTCCATCGCCGACGGTGTGAGAGAAATTTTAGCGTTCTCGGCAGAAAGAGTCTCGGCCTCCGTTCCTATATATATATAAGGTGTGTTTCCTTCGGGAGCACCGACGCTGGTGAAATGCAGCTTCTGTTCTCCCTGACTCGTCAGCGTGTAGAACTCGCCACTATAGCCGCTCGGCGCGAAAGGCAGGCAGACGCTGCTCTTCGTATCCGCCGAAAACTCGCGAGTGAACGAAGCCTTCGTTGCCGTGAACGCGCCCACGGTGTCTGTAAGCAAGAACGGTGAGCCGTCGGTAACAACGAGATTGCTGCACACGCCGTCCACCACAACGTTGGTCATCGTAGCGAAGGCGTTATCCTTGGCCGCCTTGACCAGTTGGTTTGCCTGCTTCGGATAGACCACGATGCCCTCGGCGTTCTTATACTTGTCGCCCGTGGCATCCACCTGCGTCTGCCACCGCCAGCTCCAATAATAATCCTGCTGGAAATAGCTTGCGTCCGTCTCTGCCTCATGCTCCGCAGTAGGGCCGATATACTGAAGCACCACGCTTTTTATCTGGTAATATCCGTGGTCGCTACGAATGCCCACCGTGAGAGTGTTGTTGTCCGCATCGGCGGCGCAAGAATAAGTTTCAAAGGTAGAAGAGTTTGTCTTCGCGCGACACTCCTCCGACCGACCGATGACGGGCCACCCAGCGTTCAGGTAAATAGCTATATCCGACTCGCTGCCGTCCTCAACGTCTGTCTTAACGTCTGCCGTCAGCCTATATGCTCCCTTCGGCAGATTGTCGAGGGTCTGATAGAGTTCCGCCTGCGTAATCGTGCCTGCCCACGCGTTGAACGTGTTATCACTGACGAAGCAGTCTTTCCATCCGTCGAGCGAGTAAGTGAACGTCCAGTCCGACGGATAGCCGCCGCTGCCATTGCTCGAACAGCCTGTGTCGGTGGTCTTATTGGAGAAGTCCGCGTTGCTGATGAGCGACGTAGCCACCTCGCCGTTCTGCGAAATCGTCGCGCCATTGTTCAGCACGGCTATTGCCTTCTCCACCGTCTCGTCGTCCTGCGCCGCCAACTCTTCGGCAGTCCACTCGTACTGGTCAACTGCCGCCTGCGCCGCATTGCCACTCTTAGCCACAGCCTTCGCCGCCGAAAGAGCCGCCCAATAGGGATGCTCGTAGTTTGCACTGGTGCAGACAAGCGAAACGTCGTCGGCATAAAGACCGTTCTCAGTGCTGCCGGCGCCACCGACGAAGCCGAGCGAAAGAGTGAAGAGCGTAGGTTCCTCGACGCTAATATCGAACGAGAGCTCTCCTCCCGGCGTGAAAGTAGTCCGTTTCCCGTTCAGTTCGTAATAGCAAAGGTTCTCGGTAGGCGTTGCCACGAGTTTCGATTTCAGCGAGAGCGTATAGCTGCCCGTCGGCAGAGCCGTCTGCTTCACTATCTGCTCCGTTGCGTCTGCGATTTGCCACTTAGCGCGGATATAAATCTCTGGCGTGGTGCCGCCAGCGTTGTTCGATGAGTTTGTCTCCAAATGAATATACCCAGTGTTAGCCGTGGTTGCCGCCGTGCGCACGTGCGTGTTCCACGCTGATTGCGGATAGCAATTGGTGAGCACACTGTTTGCCGTCCCCTGTGCGGTGTTGAAGTCAAGGTTGTTGCCGAGCAGAGCGCTCACGTCGAGCTTTCCGTCCGTCGCTTGTTCCTTGTAATAGTCAGCGAAGGCCGCGTCGAGAGTTTCTATGGCGGCGCTCACTGCGTCGCTCGATGTTGCGCTGTTCGCCTCGCTGATGCCGCCCGCAAACGCCGTGGTGCTAAGGTTGCCCAAGCAGCCTACCATCTGTGCCAACACCGCGTTGTCGTTCTGCTCCGTCGAGCCTGCAAACTCCGTCGAACAGTTCTGGCGGTCGTCAATGCTGCCGCCAGTGCAACTGAAGTACGCCTGTTTCACTTCCACAACACCCTTGTTCCCTTTCATAAGCACTACGTAGGCAGCACAAGAATCCGCCGTGCATCGGGCGTTTCCTACCGTATAGTCTTTGATGCCACTATAGGTGTTTTCTGCAAACGAGTGCACGTGTCCGGAGAAGTGTACTGGATTCTTAGTCTTGTTTATTATCTCGGCAAGTTTATCCTTCTTCTTGGTTGCCACTTCTATCGCTGAACTTTCGGTATAAGTTGCCACGTCGTCGCTTGTACCATAGCTGGAAGTGTCGGATGTCTTTATGTATCGACCCACGTCGTTCTGGTCGAGCCACCAACGATTGCAGTCGCTGCCTGCCACGAACGGGTAGTGTTGCATCCAAACGCTTGGCTCGTCGGTATGGCTATCCACGAAGGTTTCCAAGGCGTCTATCACCCCATCGGGAGCGTAATATTTAGGAGTCGAAGAGCTTAAAAGCACCGAACTTCCATATATCTTCTGAAACCAATAAGTCTGTCCACAGTAGAAACGAACACCATTGAACGTAAATGTCCACGGCTCCGCTTGCTGCTCGCCCTTCGTAGAAACGGTGAATCTGTTGAGGTTTTCTATACCGTCGCTCTGTGCTGTTTCGAGCTGCGAAGTAACTGTGGATAGTGCTGTAGTGTTGGCCTTTTTACCTCCCAACGTGGTGTATCCCGCCGTGCCATCTTCTCCCGTCCAGTAGTCGGGCACAAGGTCATGGTTGCCGCACATTGTTATAAACGGGATGCCTGCTTCGTGGAATCCCGAATGGGCGCTCTTGAATTCACTCTGGTCTGTCTTGGAATCCGCGTCCATGTCGCCTAACGAGAACGCTATGTCGCACGACGGATTATAGTAGGGCAATGCGTCGAAGCGGAAACAAGGACCATTCTCTCCGCCCATCGCCACTATATTCTTCACGTAGCTTTGCATTGCCGACACCGATGCTCCACTTTCCTGACCGATGTGCGGGTCGCTCATGAACACCGCAGTGAAATATTTCCCCTCGGAGAAATGAAACTGAAACGCCTTGCCTTTATAGTAGAACACCGCCACTTGGTCGTCCGTCAGAGAGAGCGACGTAGGGTTGGGCACCACCTCGGCGTTGCTCACCGACGCGCCATCCACCGTGGTGCTCGCGCTCTGCATAATCGTAGTCAGGTCGGTGCCGACGGGGAACTCCACCAGTGTCGTTCCGTCCGAGAGCTCTTTCGTCGTCGTCTCCACGCCCGAAAACGAGAACGCCATCTGTGCTTGTGCCGCCGTGGTTGCAGCGAGTGCCACCGTTGCCACGGCCATCAGTCTTGCCAATAGTCTCATAGTTATTTCGTCTCTATTATGGTTTTTACCTAAACGAACGAAGGCCGGACGAAGTCTCCATATCACTCGTCCAGCCTTCTGCTCGCATTTTTTCTCGGCAAAAATAGCAATAATCTGCCAATTCCTCCCCCGTCCGCCGCTTCAGTTAAGAAAAAAAAAGATTATTTAACCCTGCGTGCCTCGACTTGCCCATCACCGCCCCTTAGTGGCCAAATCATAATATTTCTATATTCTCCCGCGCAACGTTATGATGAAACGGGGTGAAACTGTTGCGCTGCCACTGCTCTTCGGTGAAGAGAATAGGGTTGATTTCTTCGTTGAGCCTCCACCCAAGTTCGGCAATAGGATAGGCAATGCGGTCGTGGTCGTCCCACGTGATGCTCGGCTTATCCAGCAATATCAGTATGTCCCAGTCGCTGTCCGTCCGGGCTTTTCCAGTGGCACGCGAGCCAAAGAGGTAGGCTCGTGCCTCTGGCGCCACCTCGTCGAGCTTGCTGCGTATCGCCGCTATCATCTGCTTGTTCTCCATACGTATTGCTGTTTTACGGTGCAAATATAATCAGTTTTCCGCTAATTTCCAACTTTTTCACGCTTATTCCTCACACTCCCATCCGCCGTGCGGTCTCGTCGAGCCAAGCGTCGAAAGAAGGGTCGGTCGAGCCTTTGTAAATCCAGTGAGCGGCGGCGCCATGCTCGGCTATCTCGTTCATTCGCTCGGAACGTATCTGAAGCTCAATCCAATTACAGTCGGGGCCCATCACCGTCACCTGCAGAGCCTCGTAACCGCTTGGGCGTGGGTGAGTCACCCAGTCGCGGATGCGGTCGGGATGCGCGCGGTAAAGACAGGTGATGACAGTATAGATGCGCCAGCAGCCCAGCGTCTCCGGATTCAGGAAGCGCGGGTCGAGAGCGCGCTCGTCAGGCTGGAGAAGCGTTGCCTCGGCCTCCGGCTTGAAGACGACGCGCGTGGCAAACAAGTCGTAAACGTCGTCGAACTCCACTCCTTTCGTCTGCATCTTGTGCCAGATGGAGTACACTGACTTCATGCGATACTCGAAGGTGTAGTCCATGCCGATGCTGTCGAGAAGCGAACAGATGGGCGCTTTGAACGTGCGAAATACCTGCTCGCACGACGCTTCCGCCTCGGTGAGCAACTGCTTCAGCTCGCGATACTCGTCGGGATGACCGTACACCATGCCGTAGTGCTCCAGCCTGCTCTTCTCGGCCATCAGTCCCAGTCGCTCGGCGGCAGGGGCATAGAGGCTGATGGCCTCCAGCGCAGCCTCCTTCAGCTGTTGCGGTGAGGTCGCGCCGGGGTCGGCAAGCATACGCGCACGCTCGGCGATGGCGGCAGAGACGCGCTCTATTGGTTGTTGGGTGGGCATAGGGAAACTATTTGTTATTAGGGGAAATAGGTCTTTTAGGGATTATAGGCATTAAACGAAAAAGTGGCGATTTCATCGGACAAAAACAGCCGTCGCCACATCACCGCACGCCTATGCGAACTCGAAGAGAGGCATGAAGCCCGTCATGGCGAACACCGTGCGAACCCCCTCCTGCATATTCTTGATAACCACTTTTCCGCCCCTCGCTATCGTCTCTTTCCTAAGCACGAGAAACAGACGAAGCCCGGAGCTGCTCACGAATTCCAGCCCAGAGCAGTCCAGCGTCAGCCGTTTGTCGGCATTATCCATCAGCGGCTGCATATCCACCGAAAACTGTCGCGAGGCAGCAGTGTCCAAGCGCCCAGAAAGAGCAGCCTCGATGCCGCCCTCGTTCTCCGTAATGTCCAATTTTACCATTTCGCAGTTCTTATACCTTATTTATATAGTAGCAAAATCTTATTTTCGTGGCAAAGATAATGATTTTCCGCGACACCACCAAACTTTAACCGCTAAACTTTAAGCGATGAATAGGCGCAAGACCGAAACCGCACCGCCCTCGAAACACCGAAGCCTCAACACCGAAGCAGAGCCCCACGCCCTACCCTCGCGCAAAAAACCACGATTTCATCGCCACACTTTCACCCTCGCTCACCCCAACCACCACCTTTCTCCCCATCAAAAACAGTAAAAACTTTTCATTTCCGCCTCCGAAGCCCATTTTGCCCTCCACCGCAGCCTTTGCCCTCTCCTATCCTGCTGATAATCAGCCACCATAATACCCCAAAACTTCCACCACCGTAGAAGTCAAGACGCACCACCGTAGGAGTCAAGACGCACGGTGGTGGAGTCCGACTCGCACGGTGGTAGGAGTTCGTTCCCACCGTAGTCGGAGCAAATAGCCACCCTCGTTGTAAGGATTATTCGCAATCGTGGGCGCATCTGCCCACCCACATTCCACCCGATGAAATCGGCGAAAACCGCGAAAGCCCACCGCCACCGCAAACCCTTCCGACAAAAGGCGCAAAAAAGAGCCAGAATGTTGCATCTTTCAAAAAAATAGCTTATCTTTGCAAGCGAAACGAAGAAAGACAACGGAGATATGGAGACAACAGTGCAACAAATCACCCTGCCGGCAGTTGACCTAAAGCTGCTGAAAGAGTTAGCTAAGAAGCTGGGTTGGACCGTAAGCGACGCAAAGAAGAAGTCGGCATTCGAGAAGTCTATCGACGACATCAAGGAAGGTCGAGTTTACGAGGCAAAAGACGTTGACGACCTGTTTAGGCAATGCTTAGGTTGAAAGATGTATCCTCCCGATGAAATCGGCGAAAACCGCGAAAGCCCACCGCCACCGCAA
>Ga0065708_1006604_pt1 | contig 18819 bp, 13 predicted proteins | sample Hoacrofraction12_2_FD_59095 | JGI IMG/M metagenome (GOLD analysis project Ga0065708, IMG submission 59095) | Hoatzin crop microbial communities from Cojedes, Venezuela, sample from fiber fraction 12 v1 | ecosystem: Host-associated > Birds > Digestive system > Esophagus > Crop | place: Venezuela... | reverse complement strand
CTTAGGAGTTTTCTTGCCCCATGGATTTTCAAAATCCTTACCCATAAGGATGATACCACCTCTTGGACCTCTCAATGTCTTATGCGTTGTAGAGGTAACGATATGAGCGTATTTTACAGGGTTCTCGAGAAGTCCTGCGGCAATAAGACCGGCAGGATGAGCCATGTCTATCATCAGCAATGCGCCAACCTCATCAGCAATTTTACGCATGCGTGCATAATCCCATTCTCTACTGTAGGCACTACCACCACCGATGATCAGTTTGGGCTTATTCTCTTTTGCGAGACGCTCCATCTCATCATAGTCAACTCTTCCTGTTTCCTTGTTGAGACCATACTCTACTGCGTGATACAGTATACCAGATGTGTTTACTGCTGATCCATGAGAAAGNTGTCCTCCTTGCGATAGGTTCAGTCCCATAAATGTGTCACCGGGNTTAAGNCACGTCAAGAGTACAGCAGCGTTTGCCTGTGCACCGGAGTGGGGCTGAACGTTGGCAAACTCAGCATTGAATAGTTTCTTNACACGCTCTATAGCGATGCTCTCAACTTTGTCTACAACTTCGCATCCACCATAGTAACGCTTACCGGGTAATCCTTCAGCGTATTTGTTTGTCAGATAGGAACCCATGGCCTGCATAACTTCATCGCTAACAAAATTTTCACTGGCGATGAGCTCCATGCCTTTTAATTGTCTCTGATGCTCTTCCTCAATAAGATTAAAAATAACTTGGTCTCTTTCCATTTTCTACAGTTTATAATAGTTCTACTTTATTTATATCTTGTTCTTTGTCGCAGTAGTGACATGTTATGACTCCATTTTCCTTATCCACATGAAACACTGTTTCCATAGGTTCGTTATTTGTCACACACTTTGGGTTGTTACATTTTACGATACCTTTTATTATCTCGGGTCTCNCCACCTGTTTCTTCTCTGTAACCTCAAAGTCGTGAATGATGTTAAGCACGACATTTGGTGCGACGACAGACAGTCTTGAGATTTCCTCGTCGGTAAAGAAGATATTCTCGGCTTTTATGATACCCTTCTTACCCATTCTTTTNCTGCGGTAATTATTACCTATTGTCACAGTAGATGAGGATTCTGCCAAACCAAGTAGATTGAGTACTTGGAATGTTTTGTCTGCAGGGATATGATCTATTACCGTACCGTTTTCTATTGCGGCAACGAGTCTCTCTTTNTTNTTCATAACCTATATGATTGTTTTATCCTTTTTAATATCATCGTAACTATATCCGAGTACGTCGCACAGTATAGCTTCCCTCATAAAAATGCCATTTCTCGCTTGTTGTATATAGTATGCGTGAGGATTGGAATCCACATCCCTTGCTATTTCGTTTACGCGTGGCAACGGGTGTAGGATTTTCATATTNTCCTTCACGTTCTCAAGCATCGACGACTTAAGGATATATATGTTTTTAACTTTTTCATATTCCATCAGGTCAGAAAAACGCTCTTTCTGAACCCTTGTCATGTATATGATATCTGCGTCGGCAATTATCTTTTCGTTAAAAGCGGTATGCTCTTGAAACTGTATGTTATGTTCCTTGCAGTACAGTTTATACTCAACAGGCATAGACAGTTCCTTAGGGGCAACAAAATGAAAAGTTGGATTGAAATGCCTCATAGCCATAATAAGCGAATGTACCGTTCTACCGTATTTCAAGTCACCCACCAGATATATGTTCAGATTTTCCAGCGTTCCTTGTGTCTTGTATATCGAATATAAATCAAGCATACATTGTGACGGATGTTGATGTGCTCCGTCTCCTGCGTTGACAATAGGTACGGGAGCAATCTCCGATGCGTATTGTGCTGCACCCTCGATGTAATGTCGCATAACGATGACGTCNGCGTAATTGCTTACCATCAGTATCGTATCCTTCAGTGTCTCGCCTTTCGTTCCACTTGTAATCTTTGGATCAGCGAATCCCACTACCTTTGCACCAATACGGTTGGCTGCCGTTTCAAAGCTTAGTCGTGTTCGCGTCGAGGGTTCAAAGAATAACGTGGCCACGATCCTCCCTTTCAGTATTTCTCTGTTGGGATGTTTTTCAAACTCCTCGGCCATCTTTATCATATAGAGAATTTTCTCTTTTGACAAATTGGCAATAGTAACGAAACTTCGGTTATGATTTTCTATATCCATGATGGTAATAATAACGATGATAGCAGTCAAGCACATAAACGCTAATCAAAAGTGTAATGTCACTTCTGCATGCATATTCTGTTGCAAAGTTAATAAAAAAAAGCAAATTCATAATACGTCATAACAAAAATCAAAATAAATTTAGTAAATTTGCGGCAAAATGAGAGTTTTATACAGAAAACGAATATAATTATTTGAAGATGGTTAAGTCATTTGTTAAGTTACTGTGGGGAATATTCTTTGTTCTGGTGTTGGGCGTAGCTGTTCTCTTCGTAGCTATATATAACGGATGGGTGGGGTATATGCCGCCTATTGAACAGTTGCAGAATCCTATTAATAGATATGCTTCACAAGTATATTCTGCAGACAAGAAACTTCTCGGTACATGGAGCAAAGAACGGGATAATAGGGTTCTTGTAGATTATACCAATCTCCCCAAATCATTGGTNGATGCTCTCGTTGCCACTGAGGATGTGAGATTCTACGACCACTCCGGTATAGATTTTTATGCTCTCGGAAGAGCTATAATAAAGAGGGGTATCTTTCAACAGAAAAGNGCNGGTGGTGGTTCCACGCTAACTCAACAGTTGGCCAAGCAGCTATATTCGGATCATGCNGCCAACACGTTCGAACGAATGATGCAGAAACCGATAGAGTGGGTNATAGCGATTAAACTNGAGAGNAATTATACGAAAGAGGAGATAATAACGATGTATCTTAATTACTTTGACTTCTTGCACAACGCNGTCGGTATTAAGGTTGCATCAAATGTCTATTTCCAAAAAGANCCAAAGGANNTGACGGTACCTGAGAGTGCTATGCTCGTAGGATTATGTAAGAACCCGTCTTATTTCAATCCTATGCGCTATCCTGAGCGTTGTCTAGAAAGACGTAATGTAGTGATATCTCAGATGGAGAAGGCTGGATATCTTACATCTACAGAAGCTGATAGCTATAGCTCTGAACCTTTAGCTATAAACTACAAGAAGGTAGACCACAAAGATGGTCTTGCCGTATATTTCCGAAATTTCCTTCGTCTGTATATGATGGCAGACAAACCGGATCGGAGTTCTTATCCCTCTTGGAACCAAGATAAGTACTACATGGATTCTATTCTATGGAATGTNGANCCCNTGTATGGTTGGTGTAAAAAGAATTACAATAGGGATGGCAGAAACTATAACATNTATACTGATGGTCTGAAGGTTTATACAACCATAGATTCCCGTATGCAACGTTATGCAGAAAACGCGGTGTATAAGCATGTNGCAGGTTTCTTGCAACCTCGTTTCAATGCNGAGAAGAAAGGTCGNCCGAATGCTCCNTTCTCTGATGCCATAACTAANAAACAGGCAGCGCAGATTATGGAGAATTCTATTCGTCGTAGTGAACGTTACCGTGTGATGAAAGANNCTGGAGCTTCGGATGAAGAGATAAAGAAAGCCTTTAATACGAAGATACCGATGAGTGTCTTTACCTATCATGGTGAGGTGGATACAGTGATGAGTCCACGTGACTCTATCGTTTACTACAAGAAATTCTTGCGTGCAGGATTTATGAGTATGGATGCTAAAAACGGTTATGTGAAGGCATACGTCGGAGGATTGGATTTCACTCATTTTGCATACGACATGGCATCTGAAGGANGACGACAGGTGGGTTCTACAATAAAACCGTATCTATATGCCTTGGCAATGGAAAACGGTTTCTCGCCTTGTGATATGGCTCCGAATGTTCAACAGACGTATATTGTGGCGGGAAAACCATGGACACCTCGTAATGCAAGTCGGTCACGTTACGGTCAGATGGTAACTCTGAAATGGGGTCTGGCACAGTCNAANAACTGGATTTCTGCATATCTTATGAGTAAACTCTCTCCCGCAGGTCTTGTAGAACTGATGCATAAGTTTGGTATCAACAACCCGGCAATACATCCTTCGATGTCATTGTGTTTGGGTCCTTGTGATATAACTGTTCAGGAGATGGTTAGCGCTTATACTGCTTTTGCTAACCATGGTATNCGNTCNGCACCAATGTACGTTACAAGAATAGAAGATGCTGATGGTAATCTCNTCGCAGAGTTNCAACCACGTCTNAACGAAGTAATAAGTAGTTCCAGTGCGGATAAGATGCTCGTTCTTCTCAAGGGNGTTATGGACGGCGGTACCGGTAGCCGTATGCGTTTTAAGTACAATATCAACTGTGAGATGGGTGGTAAGACGGGTACTACCAATAGAAATTCAGATGCTTGGTTCATCGGTTTTACTCCTAACCTTGTGAATGGTGTATGGGTAGGTGGTGAAGACCGCGATATACACTTCGATGGTATGAGGATGGGACAGGGNGCAACNATGGCACTGCCTATATGGGCTTATTACATGCAGGCAGTGTATGCCGACAAAACGCTTACCTATAGTCCAGAAGCTAAGTTTGAGTTACCTGAAGATTTCAACCCATGCGTCAGCGATTATTCCATGGACGCTGTAGATGGCGANGGTGAGGAAGTAAACGACATTGAGGAAATATATGAATAGTTGAGCTCTCAAGTATACCTTATTGGTAGACGTGTTTTCTGATATAATGTAACATATTTTAAAAATTATTGAGTACCTTTGCACCCGAAATGAGTCGAAAAAGGAAAGAACTTCCATTACTGGAGAACATAGANATACAAGCTGTTGCAGCAGAGGGAAAATGTATCACGAGGGTCAATGATATGGTGGTATTCGTACCGTGGACCGTACCAGGAGACATCGTTGATATACAGATAAAAAAGAAAAAACACAGCTACGCTGAAGGTGAGGTAACGAGATTTATCCAGTACAGCAAGTTGCGTATAAAACCGATGTGTGAACATTTCGGTATCTGTGGTGGGTGTAAATGGCAAAACCTTCCATACGAAGAGCAACTGAAAGCCAAACAGCAACAAGTGTTCGATCAACTGACACGAATCAGTAAAGTGGAGCTTCCCGAGATGCGTCCTATTCTAGGTAGNGTCAAAACGAGCGAGTATCGTAATAAGTTGGAGTTCGGATGCAGTAATAAACGTTGGCTTACGAAAGAACAGATAGCGTCGGGAGAGACCTTCGACACAAATGATGCCATCGGATTTCATATTACAGGAGCTTTCGACAAGATACTGCCTATCGATAAATGCTGGTTGATGGACGATAAGCATAATGAGATAAGAAACTTCATATATCATTATGCATTGGAGAATCATTTTACTTTCTTTGATTTAAGAGAACAGCATGGATTATTGAGGGATATCATTATCCGTAACAGTGCAACAGGGGAGTGGATGGTAATAGTACAGTTCCACTTCGAAGAGGATAGCGACAAACAAGAGGCTCTCAAGATGATGGAACAGATACACACTAACTTTCCTGAAATCAGTTGCTTGATGTGGGTNGATAACCAAAAAGGTAATGATACNATAGGAGATCTTGATTTGCAACTGTACTACGGTAAAGATCATATAATAGANACGATGGGCGACCTGAAGTTTAAGGTTGGTCCTAAGAGCTTCTATCAAACGAATACCGAACAGGCTCACTATCTTTATAAGGTGGCATTAGACTTCGCCCGTTTGACAGGTACTGAAACTGTTTATGACCTTTATACGGGAACGGGAACGATAGCCAATTTCGTTGCACGGAAAGCTAAAAACGTTATCGGCATAGAATATGTGCCCGAGGCTATTGAAGATGCGAAAGTCAACTCAGAGATAAACGGTATTACAAATACCTTGTTTTATGCAGGAGACATGAAGGATATCCTCAACGATGAGTTTATAGCTGAGCATGGAAAACCTGACGTAGTAATTACCGATCCTCCACGTGCCGGTATGCACCCCGATGTGGTAGAAACTATAATAAAAGCGGCGCCGGAGAGAATAGTCTACGTAAGCTGTAACCCCGCTACGCAAGCTAGAGATCTGCAACTGCTAGACAATGCTTATCGCGTAAAAGAGGTGCAACCTGTAGATATGTTTCCTCATACGCCTCATGTCGAGAATGTGGTACTACTTGAAAGAAGATAAATTACATATAAACAATTCACTAAAACAGAATCTATGAAAAAGTTATTTTGTATGCTTTTAGTCACTACGTTGACTACGGGAGTATACGCACAGAAAGGTTGGAGTAAAAACTGGTTTGAGAACCTCAAACTTGGAGGATTTGTCATAACCGAGTATCAGTACAAGGGACAGAAAGACAATGAGAGTAATGAATTCACAACGCGCTTGGTACGTCTTGACTTCAAAGGTACTATTGCCAAAGAATTCGATTTCCGTGTACAGGCACAGTTAAACGGTATGCCAAACTCTTCTAGCGGTCCCCGTATCGTTGACGCCTATATGGAGTGGACAAGATTTGAATTCGCAAGAATTAAAGTAGGACAGTTTAAGCGTGCCTTTTCTTTTGAGAACCCTATGCACCCTATTACTGTACAGAATTTCTATTCTACTTCTCAAGTGATTTCAAAGCTATCAGGATTCAGCGATCGTAATGGTTGCCATTCTAGCAATGGACGTGATATCGGTATACAAGTACAGGGCGATTTCTTGAAGATCAACGACCGTAACATCCTGCACTATCAGGCTATGGTTGCTAACGGACAGGGTATAAACACGGGTGATAAGGATAATCGTAAAGACTTAATAGGTGAAATATGGGTTTCACCAATTCCTGGCTTACGCATAGGTGCCAGTGGTTGGACTGGTTCTTACAGTCGTAATGGATCAGGTACTGACGAGAATGGTAATGCTATCAGTGGTACAAAGACACTAAGTCAGAACCGTTATGCGCTGAGTGCAGAATATGCTAGTGCCAGTGACTGGACACTGAGGGGTGAGTATCTGCATGGAACAGGTAAGGCTTTCAAGAGTTCTACCGAATCAGATATCACGGTAAATGAAGCACTTGGAGATAAAGCCGACGGATGGTATGTGGCCGCTATTGCTCCTATTATCAAGCAAACATTCCACGCAAAAGCGAGATACGATGTATACCGCAGTATGGCAAACTGGGAATCAAGTAAGAATAACTACAGCGTAGGTCTTGACTACACCTTCCTAAAGAGAGTGAAACTGAACTTGGAATATATATATGTTAACGACAGATCTGCTGACTCCAACTATTCTATGGTTGACTGCCAGCTATCAGTAATATTTTAATTGAAAAGGTTAAAAAAAGTGCTGCGAAGCAGCACAACTATCCATTGTCAACTATCAATTCTCAATTAAAAAAGAGGGCGGAAGCCCTCTTTTTTTATTCTATGCGTCTTGCGCCATCTCCGATGACGACATCGATGACGACAGGTTCTTTTCCTACTTTTGCTTTGTATTTCTCTTTGGCAGTAGCGATAAACTTGTCGTAGAGCTCGTCTTTAACGAGGTTGATGGTGCAACCGCCGAAGCCGCCACCCATGATACGGCTACCTGTCACGCCACATTCTTTTGCGATATCATTGAGTAGGTCGAGTTCTTCGCATGAAACATCATATTCCTTGCTCAAGCCATAATGTGTCTCATACATTTTCTGTCCCACAGTCTCGTAGTCACCAGCCTGGAGAGCATCACATACGGCGAGGACTCTGTCTTTCTCACCTAGTACGAAATGAGCACGAGTGTAGCTCTCTTCTCCAACCTCGGCGCGAACCTCTTCCAGCTGTTCCCATGTACAATCTCGCAATGTTTCAAATTTACTCTCAGGATGTTTAGCTGCAATAGCTTTCACCACGCTCTCGCAAGAGTTTCTACGATCGTTATATGGTGAACCAGCCAATTCATGCTTAACGCAAGAGTTCAGTAGCACGAGCTTATAACCCTTAGGTTCAAAAGGATAATACTCAAACTCACGACTGCGACAATCGAGGCGCATCAGTTTGTTTGCCTTACCAAACACGCTGGCAAACTGATCCATTATACCACAGTTTACACCGCAGTAGTTGTGCTCTGTTGCCTGCCCGGCTAGTGCAATATCCCATTTCTCTACTTTGTTGTCACCGAAGAGATCGTTTAATGCTACACCGAAACAACTCTCCAGGGCAGCAGAAGAACTCATTCCCGCACCTAAAGGCACGTCTCCTGAGAAAGCACAGTTGAAACCCTTAACGTCAACACCTCTCTTCTTCATCTCCTGTACCATGCCGTAGATATAGCGTGCCCAAGAAGCACGGGGACCCTGAGGATCATCAACCTTGAATTCTACACGGTCTTTCAAATCTATGGCATAACACATAACGGTATTGAGATCGTTAGGACGAACCTCAGCCATGATACCTTGTTTAACAGCTCCAGGGAATACGAATCCACCATTATAGTCTGTGTGTTCTCCGATAAGGTTTATTCGTCCAGGAGCAGCATATATGTTTCCTGTCTTGCCGTCAAAATGTTTAATAAAACGGCTTCTTACGTGATCTATTTCCATAATACTCGATTTTATTGTTTATATAAAACTATTTCGTCAATCCAATGCGACTTCCCCAGTTGCAGAACCAGATGATATAAGCATAGAATACAAAGAGTCCGCATGATGCGATGATAACACCCATGTTATCTACTATGACACCTAGAACGGGCATAAGCAATGCAGCACCGATAACTCCTGTATTGATAATACCTGTCGCTGTCTTGGTGTGCGGTCCCAACTCCTGGAGTCCTAAGTTGAATATCAAAGGCCACATAACAGAGTGGAAAAGTCCTGCTGCAAGCATGCAATAGATACCCATCTGTCCTGGCACTACTATAGAGAGCAATATACATAATGCTCCTAGACACAGACATGCTGTAAGCAGTTTCCTCGGTTCAAATTTCGTAAGGATGCCCGCTCCGATAAAACGACCTACCATCATACCGCCCCAATAGAAGGCAAGGAAGCTCGTTGCAACAGTAGCATAGTCACTGTCTGCTCCCATCATATCACGGAATTTATAGGGTAGGAGAGAAGGAACACCGATTTCTATACCCATGTACATGAAGATAGCAAATGCTCCGAGCCATACATGAGGATATTTGAATGCAGAACTCTTGTACTGTCTCTCTATACCAGCCTCGGCATCTTGTTCTCCTTCGTTAATCTTAGGCAACTTAAGGAATACCAAAATTGCACATATCAACAACGTGAAGATACCCAAGCCCAAGAAAGGACCAGGTACATAGCTGGCAGCATCTGCCGCCTTAGGATCTTTACCTGCGATTATTACCGTAGTAATAAAGATAGGTGCAACGGTTGTTGCGACAGAATTCAAAGCCTGACTCAATGTCATTCTGAAAGCACCTTTCTCGGGTGAACCCAATACCATAACGTAGGGGTTGGCTACATTCTGCAACATTACCACACCCATAGCTACAAGACACATACATAGCAGAAATACTATATACACGTTGGCATTGGCACCAATAGCTGCCTGTATTCCGAATGAATTGATGACAAATCCTAAACCAGCTACGGCCAAACCGAGAATCAACGTACCCTTATAACCTATCTTGCTCATCAGCATGGCAAAAGGTATAGAAAGGAGGTATGCTCCGTAGAAAGCTGTATTCACATATTGTCCTTCCTGTGCCGTCAGTCTAAAAGCCTCTGTACAGAAAGATATCATAGAGTTGTTCATCGTAGTGATGAATCCTATAAGGAAACATACAATAAACACTACGACGAGCGCAAACGTATAATTATTTTTTTGTTCCATTGTTATCTTGCAATTTATTTCTTAACACCAAACTTATAAACGGTCTTCTGCTTGTACTGCTCATTAGGATTGAGAACAACAGAAGGGAAATACGGTCTGTTAGGAGAATCAGGGAAATGCTGACATTCGAAACATACCGCAGAACGACGTGGGAACGTTGCGCCATGCTGTCCCTTGTAACCGTCTGCCCAGTTGTCACTATACATCTGCATACCGGGTTCGGTGGTCCACACCTCCATAGTACGACCGCTCTTAGGCTCTACAATCTTCGCAGCAAAGCTCAGCTCGCCTTCCTCAACTTTGTTGAGTACGAAACAATGATCGTAACCATGACCGTTCTTTATCTGCTCATTGTCGGCATCAATATCCTGTCCTATAGGTTTCATCTTATGGAAATCAAATGGAGTACCCTCCGTCTTCAAAATCTCTCCCGTAGGAATACATGTGTCGTCGATAGGCAGATAGAAATCTGCATTAATAGAACACAAAGTATCATCGATTGTAGGAGTTGGATTAGCGATACCTGCTAATGAGAAGAAAGCGTGATGTGTTAGATTAATAATGGTCTTTTTATTTGTACATGCAAGATATTCAAGTATTAGCTCATTATTGTCTGTAAATGTGAATTCTACCGTTACCCTACATTCTCCTGTGAATCCCTCTTCACCGTAGGCCGATACATAGTGCAGTGCGATAGAACGAGGACTGATACGNTGTGCGTCCCATACTCTGGCGTGGAATCCTGTGGGACCGCCGTGAAGGGCGTTTGGACCGTTGTTGATCGCCAACTGATANTCTTTGTTGTTCAGNACGAATTTTCCCTCTTTGATTCTGTTGCCGTAGCGACCGATAAGCGTGGAGAGATATGGTTCCGGCGATTTAATAACATCTTGGATATTATCGTGTCCTTGTATCACGTTTGCTACATTACCGTCTTTGTCAGGTACCATTATTGCTACGATAGCACCTCCATAGTTTGTAATAGCAACTTCAAATCCTTTACGATTCTTTAGAATAAACAAATCTGTGTTTTTTCCGTCAATAGTGGTCTGAAAATCTTTTCTCTTCAAACCACAAAGGTTTTCTGTCTCTTTTGCCATAATACAATATCTTTTAAGTTTAAGTATCTTTGTGCAAAGTAAACGAAAAAAAACGACATTTGCAACAATAGAGGCAAAAAAATTACTACAGAAACGTTAAAATATGTCTATTCTTGACCCTTCAATGCCTTGAAGAGGTCGGATACTATATATGTNCTGCCTCCAACGAAGATTATATCATCGTCTTGGGCTTCTTTCATGGCTTGATTATAGGCTTCCTCAACACTGTCATAACTTTCACCGTTAAGACCGCGCGCTATACCTCTCATCTTAATATCTTCTGCAGAAATAGCTCTGTGGTTGTCGGCCTGAGTGAAATAATATGTGGCATTTTTCGGTAACAGATCCATGACACTGTCTACATCCTTATCATCTACCATACCGAAGATAATACGCATNTCATTGCATTTCTGTGAGTTAAGCTGTTTACTTAAATATTTCCATCCATCCANGTTGTGNCCCGTGTCACAAATCACGGTTGGATGTTCATTGAGCTTTTCCCATCTGCCATGCAGTCCTGTCAACGAACAAACATTCTTGAAACCGTTCTTAATGTTTACAAGCTGTTTTTCGTTAATAACTCTCTTCTTGTCAGGATTAAGATAGCACATCATAGACAATGGAAGAGCGGCACNTAATATCGTGTTTACGTTCTTCTCTTGATAAATACCACCCAACTGTCCCTCTATGGCACCATAATCNTTTGTGATATATATCCTGCCTCCTTCGTCTGAAGGAATAGATGACATAACTTCTACTTCATCGTCNGCAAAAGTTATNGGAGCGCCCATCTCTTTTGCTTTGTTGATAAAAACGGATTTTGTTTCGGGAAGACTTTCTCCCACGACAACAGGTACACCGGGTTTTATGATACCGGCTTTCTCTGTCGCTATCTTCTCCAATGTGTCTCCCAAAAATTGCGTATGGTCATAACCGATATTCGTGATAACAGATAGGATAGGGGTTATGATNTTNGTACAGTCTAACCTTCCACCGAGACCAACCTCTATGATAGCCAGTTGAACGCCATTATCNGCGAAATACTTAAAAGCCATGGCCGTGACTATCTCAAANAAAGAGGGAGATATCTTGTCGAAGAATTCTTTGTTGTCATTGACGAAACGAGTGACGTAATCCTCACTGATCTCTTCACCGTTGATTTTTATCCTTTCTCTGAAAGAGAGGATATGCGGACTAGTATATAGTCCTACCTTATATCCCGACGACTGCAATATCGCTGCTAGGGTGTGTGACACAGACCCCTTTCCGTTGGTACCTGCAACGTGTATACTTTTAAACTTCTGATGAGGATGACCAAATCTCTCGTCTAATGCTATCGAATTCTCAAGTCCCTCTTTATATCCCTGTTTTCCTTGTTTTTCAAACATAGGGATATTGTACAGATATTGGATAGTCTCGGTATAATTCATTATTTGAAATAGTTACGGAATCGTTGGAAGATAGTACGTTTCGTATCACTGTCGCCCTTGAAGTTGTCACTTTCCTTCATCTTCTCGATGGCTGCTTTCTCCTCTCTCGACAAGGTCTTTGGCACGAAGACGCTGATATTCACTATTATATCTCCGTTGCCTCTGCCATANCCCTGTACCGCAGGCAGTCCCTTACCGCGCAGACGCATCGTCTTACCCGGTTGACAGCCTGGTTCTATCTTCATCAGCAGTTTNGANCCNGTGATAGTAGGTATCTCNACCTGTCCTCCCAATGCTGCNGTAGGGAAGTCGAGAAGCAGNTTNTANATCAGATTCTGACCGTCACGNATAAANGTGTCGTTCTCCTCTTCTGACACATATACCTGTATGTCTCCGTTTACGCCATTGTGCATACCCGCGTTACCTTTACCGGGGATATTNACNACCATTCCNTCGGCAACACCTGCAGGGATGTTGACCTCTACCACTTCTTCGCCNTTTACGACGCCACTNCCTCCACAGGCATGACACTTGTTCTTTATCACCTTACCCTCACCGTTACATGTAGGACAGATGCCTTGTGTCTGCATCATTCCGAAGAGACTCTGCGTGGTATGTGTTATGACACCACTTCCGTGACAGGTCTGACAGGTNTCCGTNCCNCTGCCATCCTCAGCACCGCTTCCATGACAATGAGAACATTGAACATCTTTCTTTACCTTGAACTTCTTTGTACAGCCGCTGTTCACTTCCTGTAGTGTAAGACGAACCTTTAGTCTCAGGTCACTGCCTCGATGCTGTTGTGGACGGGCGCTTCTGCTGGAACCGCCGAAACCGAAACCGCCGCGACCGCCGAAGATGTCACCGAACATAGAGAAGATATCATCCATGTTCATGCTGGTACCGAAACCGCCGAAGCCTCCGGCACCACCACCCGGAGCGTTGAATCCAAACTGATCGTATTGTTCACGTTTCTTCGGGTCGTGCAAGACATCATACGCCTCTGCTGCCTCCTTAAAGAGCTCTTCCGCCTTCTTGTCACCGGGATTACGGTCAGGGTGATATTTTATGGCGAGCTTTCTGTAGGCCGCTTTTATCTCATCGGCGGTAGCATTCTTGCTGACCCCTAGAACTTCATAATAATCTCTTTTCGTTGCCATTTCTCGTCTCCTTTTTTAGTCTCCGACAGCCACCTTAGCATGTCTTATAACCTTATCGTTAAGTGTGTAGCCCGTCTGAATACAATCGATAATCTTACCTTTCTTATCTTCTCCCATACCCGGAACCATGGCTACCGCATTATGGTAATCAGTATTAAATTCCACACCTTCCGTCTCTATCTTCTTCACACCCAGAGAGGTGAGTGTGGACTCAAATTTCTTGTATATCAGTTCCATACCTTCTCTCAGTACATTGGCATCTTCGGTATCCTTGCCGTTTGTCAAGGCCCTTTCAATGTCATCAAGTATCGGGAGAATAGCTTTCACTGCTGTCACCGAACCGTTGAGAATCAGGTCGGACTTTTCCTTAAGCGTACGTTTCCTGTAGTTGTCAAACTCAGCTACCGAACGGAGGTATTTATCTTTCAGTACCTCTACTTCTTTCTGCAGTTTTTCTACGGGATCCTCCGACACTTCCTCCTCAGCATCGTTTCCCTCTGCATTGTCAGAGTTAGTATCTTCCGTCTCTTTCGTCTCTTCAGCTTTTTTGTCGAGCGTTTCTTCTGTATTATCAGCCTCCATGCTCGTCTCTTCCTCTGTTATTTTATCTTTTTCGTCCATATCTTATTTTTTTTTATTTTCCAACAAAAACTGTACCAATTATTTGTACATTGCCATTCTTTGTTCTTTCAGCTTATCATCGTAGATATAGTCGTCATACGACATAAGCTTGTCTATAGTACCCTTTGGAGTGAGTTCTATGATTCTGTCTGCCACCGTCTGTATGAACTCGTGGTCATGCGATGCGAAGAGGATATTACCCTTGAACCCAACGAGGTTGTTGTTGAACGCCTGGATACTCTCCAAATCCAGATGGTTGGTCGGGGTATCCAAAATAAGACAGTTGGCGTTTTTGAGCTGCATACGTGCAATCATCATTCTCATTCTCTCGCCACCGCTGAGTACGTTTACTTTCTTTTCTACCTCCTCTTGCTTAAACAGCATCCTGCCTAGGTAACCTTTCATCTGTACCTCATTACCCTTGCCGTACTGCGAAAGCCAGTCTACCAGGTTCATATCACTCTTAAAGAACTCCGTATTGTCGAGTGGGAGATAAGCCGTCGTTATCGTCACACCCCAGTTGTACGTACCTGCATCAGCTTTCCTGTTACCGTTGATAATCTCAAACAGGGCTGTCATAGCCTTGGGGTTATGACTAAGGAATACCGTCTTCTGTCCTTTTTCGATGGTGAAACTTACGTTATCGAACAATACCGTACCGTCGGCGTCTACAGCTTTGAGGTTCTCTACTTCCAATATCTGTGTTCCCGGTTCTCTCTCCATACTGAATATGATACCTGGATATTTTCTCGATGACGGTTTTATCTCTTCTACATTCAGTTTCTCCAACATCTTCTTTCTCGATGTCGTCTGTCTACTCTTTGCCACGTTGGCAGAGAAACGTCTGATAAACTCCTCCAACTCTTTCTTCTTCTCCTCAGCTTTCTGTCTCTGGTTCTGAGCCTGACGCAGGGCCAACTGTGAACTCTCATACCAGAAAGAGTAGTTACCACCGAATACCGTCACCTTACCGAAATCGATGTCCACGGTTTGTGTACTTACCGAGTCGAGGAAGTGTCTGTCGTGACTCACCACGAGTACCGTCTGTTCGATGTTACCGAGATATTCCTCCAACCACTGTACCGTATCCAGATCCAGGTCGTTGGTAGGCTCGTCGAGCAACAGGTTGTCAGGTTTTCCGAACAGCGCTTTTGCCAACATCACGCGCACTTTCTCGTTGTTNGACAGNTCACTCATCTGTTTCTCGTGCAGACTCTCNGATATGCCGAGGTTAGACAACAGCTGTGCCGCGTCACTCTCTGCGTTCCAACCGTCCATACGTGCAAACTTATCCTCCAGTTCAGCNGCACGGTTACCGTCTTCCTCCGTCATCTCATCCTTGGAGTACAGAGCCTCACGCTCTTTCATGTTCTCCCATAGCGGTTGGTGTCCCATGATGACTGTATCCAATACCCTGTAGTCATCGTATTTGAAGTGATCCTGTTCCAGTATAGACANACGTTCACCAGGACCCAGCTCTACNGTGCCTTTGTTGGGTTCCAACTCCCCGCTTATAGCTTTTAGGAGGGTTGATTTTCCCGCACCGTTGGCACCAATGATACCATATATGTTACCATTGGTAAACTTGATGTTTACATCCTTGTATAGTACTCTCTTACCGAACTGAATTGCTAAATTTGTAACTGTAATCATTCTTTTATTGGTGTTTATTATTTATGCCAAACATTCACCGTCCTATTATTGGGCGGTGAATGTCAACTCTTCTTTGTTTGGTATTTTTCCGATGTTTATCGTATCTCCTTTTTTTATGTTTCCGCTTAGTATCANCTCACAGACACCATCTTCTATGTACGTCTGTATAGCCCTCTTCAGCGGACGNGCTCCAAACTGGATNTCATAACCCTTTGTCGCGACAAATTCTTTCGCTTTGTCGGTAAGGTTGATGCTGTATCCCATNTCCTCCAGTCTTCCCGAGAGATCCTTGAGCTCGAGATCAATTATCCGTTTGATGGCGTTCATATCAAGTTGGTCGAAGGTGATGATCTCATCCAGACGGTTGAGGAACTCCGGCGAGAAAGTTGTCGATAGACTCTTCTGNATGATGCTGCGCGCATATTCCTTACCTTTCTCGTCAACTACGCCACTTATTCCCGCNGCATTGAATCCCACTCCGTGGGCAAAATCCTTCAATCGTTGTGTNCCCGAGTTACTCGTCATGATGATGATAGTGTTTCTGAAATCCACCAGTCTACCGTTACCATCGGTCATCCTTCCTTCGTCGAGAACCTGAAGCAGTAGGTTGAACACGGCACTGTTGGCTTTCTCTATCTCNTCCAACAATACGATGGAGTAGGGGTGTCTGCGCACTTTCTCCGTCAGTTGACCACCCTCACCGTATCCNACATATCCCGGAGGGGCACCGACGAGTCTTGACGTAGTGAAGCTTTCNGCATATTCGCTCATNTCTACTCTTATTATAGANTCAGCGCTGCCAAACATCTCTTCAGCTATTTTCTTAGCCAGGTATGTTTTTCCCACACCAGTAGGTCCTAAGAACATAAACACGCCTATAGGTCTGTTNTGTGACCGTAGTCCCACGCGGTTGCGTCGTATGGCTTTTACTATCTTGTCCACGGCATTGTCCTGAGCNATGACCTTCGTCTTCAGTGTCTCGCTCATCTTCTGGAGTTTCTCTCCTTCGTTCTCAGCNATCTTCTTTACAGGGACCCCCGTCATGATGCTTACCACTTCAGCAACATCANTTTCCGTTACAGGAGAGAAGGTACTGTCTTCGCCCGAGTTCCAACGTTCATTGGCCTCCTTCAGTTGCTCTTCCAGTTGCACCTGTTTATCCCTATATGCCGCAGCCTCCTCGAAATTCTGGCTACTAACGAATTGTTTCTTCTTTTCCTTTACTACCTCTATCTGTTTCTCGATCTCCAAGATCTCGTCAGGNACGTTAGATGTCTTAAGATGCACCTTCGANCCCGCTTCATCCATCACATCGATGGCCTTATCTGGGAAAAATCTGTCAGTGACATAACGTTGTGCCAATTTGACGCANTTNTCTATTATCTCATCATTATACGTCACATGATGATATTTCTCATATCTGTCTTTGAGNTTATGCAGAATCGTCTCTGTCTCCTCTATCGTCGTCGGTTCCACCAGCACTTTCTGAAATCTTCTCTCCAGTGCCCCGTTTTTCTCNATNGAGTTACGGTATTCATCCATCGTGGTGGCACCGATACACTGCAGCTCACCCCTNGCGAGAGCCGGTTTTAGGATATTTGCAGCATCCATAGAATCAGGACTACTGCCTGCTCCTACGAGTGTGTGTATCTCGTCGATGAACAAGATGATATCCTTGTTCTCTTGCANCTCGTTTACGAGAGCCTTGATTCTCTCTTCAAACTGNCCTCTGTATTTCGTNCCTGCTACCAACGATGCGAGATCCAGACTTACTAACCTCTTTCCAAACAAGATAGGTGCNATCTGGTGCTTTGCNATACGTTGTGCCAGACCCTCTACGATGGCACTCTTTCCGACGCCCGGTTCTCCGATAAGTACAGGGTTATTTTTCTTTCTCCTGCACAATATCTCGATGACACGCTGCAGCTCCTTCTCTCTTCCTACCATAGGGTCGAGCTTATCCTCCGCTGCTGCCTTCGTAAGGTCTACGCCAAAATTATCCAACACAGGTGTTTTACTCTTGTTACTACCGTTATGCACCTGCGTGTTGTTGCGTCTTGTGTTTCCTGTATTCCTTGAAACACCGGGGTCACCATCTTCATCTTCGGGGATATCAAAGAGACTATCTGTGTTCTTTGGCACTGCCTCTGCCACATTGATGGCATCTCCGTAATAGATATTTTTCTGTTCCAACAGAACTCTGGCTGCATTGTATGTCTTGTCATGCAGTATAGCCAATATCAGATGCGTCTCATCGATAGTGTTCTTGTGCTGTCTCCTTGCCTCGAGAATAGCCAACTTAAGTACGTTGTTAGCCTGTTCGTTAAGGTTTATGTTATCGGGAGAGATCATCTCAGATGAATCCGATGTGTGTGCATCAGCACTTTGTCTGAGTTGATCCTCCATCTCCCTCTTTATATCTGCCAAATTGACACCTTTTTTGTTTGCCAGAATCGTCATCAGTTCTACATCTTCTCTCAGGATAGCCAACAACAGGTGTTCGGGTCCGATAGATGTGTTGTCGAATCTTACTGCCTCCTCCTTACTGAAAGCTAGTATCTGCGACAATTTTGCTGAAAAATGGTTTTGCATAAATTCTCCTTTGTTTCTTATTTAATTCCTTCTTCTCAGAGATAAAGACAAATAATGTGCCAAAATGGACGATAGTATATGGATTACATTGCGAAGGTGTTGAAACCACCGTCTACCACGGCTACTGTTCCAGTGACGAATTTAGCCGCCTCTGACATCAGGTAGTGTATCGTACCGCAAAGCTCCTCCGGTTCACCCATTCTACCAAACGGTGTCTGTCGTATCACATCCTTACCTCTCTGTGTGTACGATCCATCGGGATTAGTAAGAAGGGCACGATTCTGTTCTGTTATGAAGAATCCCGGAGCGATGGCATTCACCCTTATCTTCTCACCGAACTTTTTCGCACATTCCGTTGCCATGTATGCCGTAAAATTGCTTATACCAGCTTTCGCAGC
>Ga0065708_1014775_pt1 | contig 18827 bp, 14 predicted proteins | sample Hoacrofraction12_2_FD_59095 | JGI IMG/M metagenome (GOLD analysis project Ga0065708, IMG submission 59095) | Hoatzin crop microbial communities from Cojedes, Venezuela, sample from fiber fraction 12 v1 | ecosystem: Host-associated > Birds > Digestive system > Esophagus > Crop | place: Venezuela... | reverse complement strand
TCTTTTAAATCAAGCAGAGGAAAATCTTGGGAATGTTTAAATCTATACGAACAAAAATCATAGCCCTAACCGTGTCAATAGTCCTTGTTGCGGCGATGTACTACGCTGTAGTCGGTATAAGCAACGTTACAACACTTGGCGACAGCTCATCGGCTAAAATCATGAATCTGATATGTGAAAATGAAACTGAGGACCTGAACGCGCAGTTTCATCAGGTTGAGTACTCGCTGGAGGTTATGTCGAACTACATAACCGATAATGTACCGCCTCCCGAGGATGTGGTTGCGGACATATCTGTACTCGAGGAACATATCGAGAGGGTAGAGTACTTCTATGATTCCATAATCAAGACAAATCCCGGAGTAGTTTCTTACTACTATAACTACAGACCCGAGGAGACAACCTACGGACTCTTCAAGGTTGATCCGGACAGAGACGGTGTGTATGAGTCACATGAGCTGACTGATATAACACAGTATGATAAGGACGATACGGAGCATGTTGCCTGGTACTACATACCGGTTGAGGCGGGCGGTCCTGTGTGGCTTGATCCGTATTATAATGAAAACTACGGTGTGTATATCATTTCGTATGAGATGCCTCTCTATGATAAGGATGGTGATGTGTTCGCAATCATAGGCATCGACCTTGACTTCAGTGAAATAGCAGATGACGTTGAAACTATAACGGCATATACTACCGGGCACGCAACACTACTTAAGACAGACGGTACGGTGATGGCAAACCGGAAGCTTGAGACCGGGACGAACATACTGGATATAAGTGATGATACGGCAGACATAGTTATGGAGCTTGCTGCAGAGGACAGCGCAGGCAGCTTATATCATTATACCTACGAGGGTGCTGAGTACTACATGGCCTTCTGTTCTCTCAGAAATGATATGAAGTTCCTTCTCTCTGTGCCGAAGACGGAGCTGAATGCAACTCGTGATAGGACCGTCAATCAGTATATCTGGATAGCTGCGATGGGTGCGCTGATGATAGTAATATTTATCTGGATAATCATGAGCCGTGTTATGAATCCTCTGGTCAAGCTGACAGAGGCAGCTGAGAAGATAGGTGCCGGTAATCTGGAGGTAGATTTTCCGGCGAAGACGAACGATGAGATCGGTGTACTTACCGAAACCATGCAGAGCATGACGGGCAGCCTGAAGGAACTGGTAGGCGGTCTTCACAAGAATGCTTATCAGGATGCCATGACGGGCGTCGGCAACAAGCGCGGCTATGCGGAGCTTGGCGCGAAGCTAAATGAAACCGGCGAGTCCTTCACTGTTGTGATGTTTGATATAAACAACCTCAAGAGGGTTAACGATATATATGGACACGATAAGGGCGACTTCTATATCAAGAGGAATGTTGACCTGATAAAGAAGGTATTTGAGGGTGAGCAGATTTTTCGTATCGGCGGCGATGAGTTTATCGTAATCGTGACCGGAAGCGGCATGGCACTGGTGGGTGACAGGATGAAGGAAATGGATGCGGCTATGGAGCGGAATAACGCCTCCGTATTGCACATCTGGGAGAGGATAAATATCGCCAAGGGTACAGCGACTTCTGGTGACGAAGTGAAGCTTGACGCAGCGCCTGCAGGAGAGGATAGCGAAACCGGTGATGAGACTGAGGCTACGGGATTCTTCGAGTCAACCGTAAAGAAAGCCGATGAAATCATGTACGAGAACAAGAAGGCCATGAAGGAGGCCGCCAGGAAGAAGGCAGAGAGTAAGACAGGGAAGTAGTAAGTAAATATGTGATGACGGAGCACAGTGCTGAGGCACTGTGCTCTTTCTCTATTGTTCGCGTAAGCAATGAGCCAAGTGAAGATACTTGTATCTTCATTTGGTCGATTGTAAAATTTAACGTTACAACTTTTGAAAAAATCTAAAAAGTTGCAACGTTAAATTGTTTTTGGGCGGCACATGGATTAAAATGTAACCTAAGGAGGTTATAAGCATGGAACTTTTTATTCGTGAAAATTATCTGAAAAAGATAAGAGGATTCTACCACGAAGAGGATTTAATTAAAGTTATCACAGGTGTGAGACGATGTGGTAAATCCAGTCTGATGAGAATAATAGCGGACGAGTTGTTTGCATCAGATGTGAAGAAGGAAAATATCATTTTTATAGATCTTGATGCTGATGAGAACATAGATATAACAACTCCGGAAGATCTTAGGGAGGAGATAAAGGTACGTACGCAAGAAAAGGGCACCAACTATCTTTTTATTGATGAGATACAAAATGTTCCGGGCTTTGAGAAAGTTATTAACGGACTCAGAACCTCCGGAGGGTGGTCGATTTTCCTTACCGGTTCCAATTCTTACCTTTTGAGTGGAGAGATAGCGACAAAACTGACTGGTAGATATTTGGAGTTTGAGTTGCTTCCGCTTAGCTTTGAAGAGTATCTCCAGATGAAGGACTTCTATGGGATTGATATAAATCCTAATTTGCTTGTAGAACTCAATAGTTACATCTTCGAGGGGGGATTCCCACGGACAGTAACTATGAAGAACCTTGGAGACAAAAGAAAATATGTTACAGAACTTGTAAGAGAAATCTTCGATAAGGATATAAAGAGAAGAGTGAAAATCAGAGATGTTGCTGCCTTTGAGGTTGTCAGAAATTATATGATTGGTAATTTCGGTTCAACATACAGCATAAATGGTCTTTGTAAGGCAATGAAGGGTGCAGGAATAGGTATATCCAGAGCTACCCTGGGACGGTATATTAAGGAACTTGTTTCGGCAAGAATTTTATATGAATGTGATAGATTTGACTTGAAATCAAAACGTGCTCTTTCAGGAGAGAAAAAATACTATCTTTCTGATTTAAGCTTTTACTATGTGTTGAATACGGATAACAGGATAAATTACGGCCCTGTTCTTGAGAATATCGTATATACATATGCCAGAAGTAAGGATTACTCAATAAGCGTCGGAAAAATCGGAAAGCTTGAGTGTGATTTTATAATGAGGGATATTGAATCCAACTATTCGTATGTTCAGGTGGCATATACAATAAATGAGAGCAGAGCGACCGAAGATAGAGAATACAGACCGCTTGAGCAAATAAGAGATAATTATCCCAAGTATGTTATTACCACGGATTATCTCATGCAGAAGCGAAACGGGATAAATCATGAAAATATTATGGATTTCATGAAGGATGGCAGATTGTTTTGAAAGAATGGGGGATGTGACCGGTAATTGATGAAAATCTTGCGGATATCGCATAAACTTCTGGGATCTTACATGGAATGACAGCAAGAGGCATCTGCCTTATGAGATGAGGCTTCTTCTGTCACTCACAAATGCAGTCGGTGCCGGCAGGATGCGTCAGGCAACCAGAGAGCTGGTAAAGGCATATATAGTAGTCGCATATTCAAATTAATCCCAAACACCTCTTATAAACCCGCGAGCAGATAGTTCGTGGGTTATTTCTTTGTTATTTGATTGTTAAATATGCACAATAAAATCAAAATTTTCTGTGCAATAAAATGATTGATTATGACCGAATATGATTATATAATCAAAAATATCGTAAAAGTCGGTCAAATGGGGTGCGAAATCTGACCGAGAGTAAATTCTAATGATTGAAATTGATTGAAAGCAAGATTTCTGGTGATTATTTGTAAAACCATATGCGGGCTTGCAAAGAACAGACACAGAAGATAATAGGGTATCGGAGGTGGATAGCGTGGTATATACAGTTACATTTAATCCGTCGCTTGACTATATGGTAACGGCTGACGGTTTCGAGATGGGTAAGACGAACAGGACAGTGTCGGAGTACATGCTCCCCGGCGGCAAGGGAATTAATGTATCGGTGATTCTGAGCCATCTGGGCGTTGAGAATACGGCGATTTACTTCTCGGCCGGATTCGTGGGTGATGAGATAACGAGAAGAGTCAGCGAGCTCGGCATACATGCCGAGGAGATAAGAGTGGCTGACGGAGTTTCAAGAATAAATGTCAAACTGATGAATGTCGAGGGTACCGAGATAAACGGCAAGGGACCGGACATATCGGCGGATAATCAGGCGGAGCTGTACGCGAGGCTGGACGGTATAAAGGCAGGAGATGTGCTCGTACTTGCGGGCAGTATACCGGGCAGCATGCCGGAGACAATATACAGCGACATCATGGAGAAACTTGAGGGACGCGGCATCCGCGTGGTAGTAGATGCAACGAAGGATTTGCTGATGAATGTGCTGAAGTACAGACCATTCCTGGTTAAGCCTAACAATCAGGAGCTCGGCGAAATCTTCGGAGTGACGCTTACGACACGTGAGGAGGTTGTGCCGTATGCGAAGAAGCTGATAGAGCTCGGAGCTGAGAATGTAATCGTCTCGATGGCCGGTGAGGGCGCGGCATTTGTGGCGAAGGCGGACGGTGCTGTAGTGGCCGACTCGGCTGCACCGGGCGGAGATGTGGCAGCATCGGACAGTAGTGCAGAGGGTGACAACGACTACATTGTGGAGCTTCGCGAGGCACCGAAGGGAGTCCTGAAAAATGGTGTCGGTGCCGGTGACTCGATGGTCGGAGGCTTCGTAGCAGGCTTCCTCGAGAGTGGAGATGTGAGACATGCCTTCAGACTCGGTATAGCGAGCGGATCGGCGAGTGCATTTTCGGAGAACCTCGCAACCAGGGACGAGATAATGAAGGTGCTCGAGCAGGTAGAGGGGGAGCATAGAGCCTGAGCCTTCCGGTGGCGGATCCCGTCGATTGCAGAACCTGGAACCGCAGGGGAAGTATATCACTTTAAGAGTGTGCTAAGCCGGAGGATGAAGATAGCAGTGGCAAGAAGGTAGTACATAACCGGGCGGTGAGCTGCTCGTGAGATATATGCGAAATAAATGTAAGGAGGTTACAAGATATGAGAATTACAGAACTTCTGGACAAGAAGAGCATAGATATAAATGCTGCTCCGAAGTCCAAGAGAGAGGCAATCGATATGGCAGTTGCCCTCATGGTGAAGGGCGGAGCCATAAGTGACGAGGCAGCCTATAAGCAGCTTGTGCTGGCTCGTGAGGAGGAGAGCACAACAGGTGTCGGCGAGGGTATCGCCATACCGCACGGCAAGGGCGACTGTGTGACAAGACCCGCACTGGCAGCGATGGTTATACGTGACGGCGTAGAGTACGAGGCACTCGATGATGAGCCCGTAAATATCCTCTTCCTCATAGCCGCACCGGACACCGGCGACAACGTACACCTTGATGTACTGTCGAAGCTGTCTATGATGCTGATGGATGAGGACTTCAGGGCTAACCTTATAGGTGCTAAGTCGGCTGATGAGTTCCTGCAGATAATCGACGCGGCTGATGAGGAGAGAGCAAGTGTAGATGAGAGCCTGGCGGGTGCTGCGGATGCAGCGGCAGCAAGCGAGATAGCAGGTGCGGCACATATCGTAGCCGTTACATCATGTCCCACCGGTATAGCTCATACCTACATGGCGGCTGAGGGACTCGACAAGGCTGCAAAGAAGGCAGGCGTAAATATCAAGATCGAGACGCGCGGCTCGTCAGGTGCGAAGAACGTGCTCACAGCTGAGGATATAGAGAAGGCTGATGCAGTTATAGTTACAGCTGATGCGAAGGTACCGATGGAGCGCTTCGCAGGCAAGAAGGTAATACAGAGAAAGGTTGCCGACGGCATCAACAAGGCCGACGAGCTGATAGCACTTGCGGTAAGCGGCGACGCTCCAGTCTATAGCGGTGGAGATGCATCTGAGGAGAGCGAGGAGAAGGCGTCCGGTGGGGCAGGTCACAAGGTTTACACCTGGCTCATGAGCGGTGTGTCACACATGCTTCCCTTCGTTATAGGCGGTGGTATACTTACCGCACTTGCATTCCTGATAGATACTATCGCAGGCTACGGCGCAACCGGAGGCGGAGACTTCGGAAGTATCACACCTCTTGCGGCACTGCTTAAGTATATCGGCGGACTTGCCATGGGACTCATGGTTCCCGTACTTGCGGGCTACATAGCATATGCAATCGCTGACAGACCCGGACTTGCGGTCGGCTTCACCGGCGGTATGCTCGCAGCCAGCGGAAATGCGGCACTCAGCGGCTATACATTTGCGGACGGAGTCATGAAGGACGGCAGTGCAGTAGGAAGCTTCGGCAAGTTCCTGATGAACTTTGCTTTCCAGGGTGACAGCAGCGGTAATACAGTTTCAGGCTTCCTCGGCGGTATAGCAGCAGGATTTCTGGCTGGCGGCATCGTGCTCATGCTGCAGAAAGCATTTAAGAATCTGCCCCAGTCGATGGACGGACTGAAGCCTACACTTATCTATCCACTGCTTGGTATACTTATAGAGGGACTTCTGATGTGCTTCATCCTGAACCCTCTTATCGGACTCATCAACACAGGACTCTCAAACATGCTGACAGCAATCTCAGACGCAGGCATGCTGACAGTACTCGGACTTCTGCTCGGTGCCATGATGGCCATCGACATGGGCGGTCCAATCAACAAGGCAGCCTACGTATTCGGTACAGGTATGCTGACAACAGCAGCAGGATATCTCGAGAGCGGTATGTCGGTTTCAGACCCTCAGGTATCAGCCTGCTACGTAGCTATGGCAGCTATCATGGTAGGTGGTATGGTGCCTCCCGTAGGTATCGCACTTGCGTGCTGGATATTCCCGAAGAAGTTCACGAAGGCTGAGCGTGGCTCGGCAGTTTCAAATGTTGTCATGGGCTGTTCATTTATCACAGAGGGCGCAATTCCCTTCGCAGCAGCAGACCCGCTTCACGTAATCCCCTGCACCATGGTCGGTGCCGGAGTTGCAGGCTTCCTGTCGGCACTCTTCGGATGTACGCTGATGGCACCTCACGGCGGAGTATTTGTCTTCGCAACAGTAGGAAATCCCTTCATGTACATAGTTGCATGGCTGGTAGGTTCGGTCGTTACGGCGGTTATGCTCGGACTTCTGAAGAAGAATGTTGAGGAGTAAATATACCTATTAATAGGAGATATTGGATTATAAATATGGGTAAAGCCAAAGCACCCGCAGTCCTGCGGGTGTGGCGGCTGAAGTGGATTAGTTTCTTAAGTGGCTGCGGTTGTGTGCGTGGCCAAAGTTGTACGAGTAGTATAGTGTTTATATAGATTATAATATATGAGGAGGATACAAATATGCAGAGCTTTGAGTATGTAATAAAGGATGTTCACGGAATTCATGCGAGACCCGCTACGGATCTCTTCAAGCTGACGAAGCAGTTCGGCTCGGTTGTAAAGGTTGCCAAGGGCGATAAGGAGGTTCCCTTCAAGGGAGTCATGGGAGTTATGAGTCTCGGCGCTAAGCAGGGTGACACAGTTAAGTTTACAGTAGAGGGTGACGATGAGGCTGCGGCTATCGAGGCTATCAAGGAGTTTGTGACAGCAAATCTGTAGAGCATATAAGTTGGCTCGCCAACGTATAAAAGGGGGGTATACGGAAAATGGTAATCTACGAGGGTAAGGCAGTCTTCGAGGGCATAGCCATCGGACGCCTCAAGGTATATAAGAAGGCCGAGCAGTCAGTAAAGCGTGAGAAGGTTGCTGATGTAGAGGCTGAGGTAAAGAGATATGAGAGTGCCAGAGCTACAGCCATAGAGCAGCTGCAGGCACTCTATGATAAGGCTGTGAAGGAGGTCGGTGAGTCCGGAGCCGAGATATTCGAGGCACATCAGATGATGGTGGACGACGGCGACTTCATCGATTCGGTTGAAAATATCATCCGAACCCAGGAGGTAAACGCAGAGTTCGCTGTGGCTCAGACGGGCGACAACTTCGCAAAGATGTTCCTGGATATGGAGGACGACTACTTCAGAGGCAGAGCTGCTGATGTGAAGGATATATCCGAGAGACTCATCACGGTGCTGTCAGGCGGAGACGGTGCTGATCTCACGACGGATGATGCGGCTATAGTTGTAGCCGACGACCTGGCGCCGTCGGAGACAGTTCAGATGGATAAGGACAAGATACTGTCATTTGTTACGGTGCATGGCTCGGCAAATTCGCACACCTCCATACTTGCGAAGACTATGAATATCCCGGCAATCATCGGCTGTGACATACCGCTCACCGATGAGATGGACGGACGTGATGCAATAGTTGACGGCTTCGAGGGCAGGGTGTACGTGGATCCGGAGCCTGACATACTGGCTGCAAAGAAGAAGCTGCTGATGCAGGAGCAGGAGAAGAAGGAGCTTCTCGAGAAGCTGCGCGGACAGGACAACGTAACGCTTGACGGCCAGCACATCAACATCTACGCTAACATCGGAAATGTAAAGGACCTCGGTTTAGTTTTGAAAAATGATGCCGGCGGCATCGGTCTCTTCAGATCTGAGTTTATATATCTCGGCTCAGAGGATTATCCGACAGAGGAGGAGCAGTTTACAATCTATAAGCAGGTTGCCGAAACCATGGCCGGACGTAAGGTTATAATCAGAACTCTGGACATCGGTGCAGATAAGCAGGCAGACTACTTCCGCCTGCCTCATGAGGATAATCCCGCCATGGGACTTCGTGCCATCAGGATATGCCTGACGAGACCGGAAATATTTAAGACACAGCTGAGAGCCTTGCTTCGTGCGAGTGCTTACGGTAATATATCCATCATGTTCCCGATGATTATATCGGTGAAGGAAGTAAAGAGGATTAAGGAAATCGTAAATGAGGTGAAGACGGAGCTGGATGCTCACGGCATACCCTACAAGAAGGATATCGAGCTCGGCATCATGATAGAGACACCTGCGGCGGTTATGGTAGCTGATGAGCTGGCAGAGGAGGTTGACTTCTTCTCGGTCGGTACGAACGACCTGACGCAGTACACACTTGCGATAGACAGGCAGAACCAGTCACTCGATGACTTCTATGATCCGCACCATCCGGCAATCCTCAGGATGCTCAGGATGATAGCAGAGGCAGCACACAGACACGGTGCGTGGGCCGGTATATGCGGCGAGCTGGGTTCAGACCTTACACTGACGAGGGACTTCCTGGAGATGGGCTACGACGAGCTCTCGGTATCACCCGGACGTGTCCTGCCGCTCAGGAAGGTCGTACTCGAAACAAATGTTACGGAGTACAGGGTAGAGAAGAACAAGCTATAGATAAGTTATAGACGAGGTATAGACGAGTTATAGAAAGGAAAGAAGCAGATGTTGTCTGAGGAACGTAAGAAAAAAATCCTGCGGCTTGTAAATGACAGAGGCAGCGTGACCGTGGCAGAGCTGAAGGAGACGCTTGATACATCCGAGTCAACCATCAGACGAGATATAACGGCACTCAGCCGCGACGGCAAGCTGGTGAAGGTCTTCGGCGGTGCGGTAGCTCTGAGCGAGCCGCCACTCACCGAGGAACTGTCGGTTATAGCCAAGCAGTCCATCAATAAGGAGGAGAAGAATCGTATAGCCGAGTATGCAGCAAAGCTCATAAATCCCGGTGACTACGTGTATATCGACTCCGGCACTACGACGGCTTGCATGATAAACTACATCACCGAGACACGTGCAACCTACGTGACAAATGCTGTCGCACACGCAAAGGACCTGGTACGCCGCGGCATGAAGGTGCTCCTGATAGGCGGCGAGCTTAAGGAGAATACTGAGGCAATAGTCGGAGCGGATGCTATACTTCATATACAGAAGTACCACTTCTCGAAGGGCTTCTTCGGTACGAACGGTATAAGCATGAATCTCGGATTCACCACACCGGATGTAAGAGAGGCACTTATAAAGAGAGTAGCAGTGCAGAACACACAGCCGGGTGCCAGGTATATACTTGCAGATCATGACAAGTTTGATGTGGCGTCAACGGTGACATTTTCGGACTTCGGAGGAACGGTTACTGTGACTGATGCGTATCCGGGTGAGATATATATGAAGAAGATGGATATTGTGGTAGTATAGCTGCGTGCTTCGTATGATGATTTGTGGTGCGTGTGTACCACAGCTGCGACGCTGATAGAAAATACTGCAAGGCTATATGCTGTGTGCTGATACAAGAGGTTAGGAAAATTGTGTACGGTTTACATCTATAAAACAGATGCCTCCATGTCTGAGGATGATATGATAAGGGAAACGGAGAGGCTCATGCCTCTCCTTCCTGCGTGGCGTCGGCAGAAGCTGGACAGTATAACTCACACGCGGGCACGGTACGAGTCGGCGGTGGCCGGGGTGCTGTACAAGTATGCTATGAGGGAGTACCGTGCTGCAGACCTCTCCGTGGAAGTTGGTCCGATCGGCAAGCCTGAGCATATCGGCGGTGTACCATACTTCAGCATCTCTCACTCCGGAGAATATGTGGCTATAGCAGTGGCAGAGTCGAGAGTCGGGCTGGATATAGAGTGTAAGGGCGATGCAGGCTGTAGGGTGACGGACAGGATGTTTACTGAGAGAGAGAAGCTGTATGTTCATGGTGAGTTAAAGTGCAGTGAGAAACATAATACGGCGTCAACAGAAGACAAGAAAACCACAGATAATACTGATGAATCCGGTATCCTGGGCGAGACATCGGATATGAGATTCCGTGATGTCTGGACTGCAAAGGAAGCGTACCTGAAGTGTATCGGGTGCGGTATATCAGTACCGCTCAGCAGCTTCGAGGTGAGGGGTGGGTATATACAACAACAGGAGCAGTCTGAAGGTTCAGACAACACCCCGGAAGGACCGGTTGCGGGTGGAAAAGAGTCTGTAGGTGAAGCGGCGAAGGAAGGGCGCACTGACGGTATCTCTGTGTATCACATATGGACCGACAGGTTAGATGATGATAGATACAGCATAACAGTATGTATGGAGGAGGACATATCGAAGGAAATTAAGGTTGATATAAAATATGTACTTGACATCGACCGACTAAAATGTTTATAATTTCAAAGTTGCAAAACAAAGTATGCGTGCTTAGCTCAGCTGGATAGAGCGTCTGGCTACGGACCAGAAGGTCGGGGGTTCGAATCCTCTAGCACGCAAAAAAAGCTTCGGAGCAGTCCGAAGCTTTTTTTGTTATGCACGATAGTAATGCTGTGACTGTCGAAGGCACAGCACGAATTCGTGATTATTTCTGTATGCTGTGCTTACGGAAGCTGCGATACTTCGTATCGCAGGTGCAAGGCCAACACAGGTCGTATGGCTGTGTTACTTTTTTATAAGTCGCACAACCCATATCAGTATGCAGGCTCCGACAACAGATACCAGGATTCCTCCGATCATGCTGTTTGCTGCGAGTCCGAGTATACCGAAGAGTAGTCCGCCGATCACACCGCCGACAAGACCGAGGATGATATCCATGACAAGACCGAGATTACTCTTCATGATCTTACCTGCTATAAAGCCTGCGATACCACCGCATATAAGGGAAACGATAAAGTTTATCATAGGTTAGGGCTCCTTTCTAAGGGATATGATATGTGAGTGCCGGCGGCCGGGGTCGAACCGGTACGAGTGTCACCACTCACGGGATTTTAAGTCCCGGGCGTCTGCCAATTCCGCCACGCCGGCTAAGCATGGCTCATTATAAAGCAGACTCGAGCTAAAATCAAGTGAACTGTTGGTGTGATTTTAGGAGGGAGAAAGCTTCTGTCAGTAAATAAGAGTGGACTTAAAAGTCGATATGCGATAAATTATCTGATTGTCAGAGATTTATGGAGTTATTTTGAACCGACACGAGCAAGTGGCGAAGCGGATTGCGAGTGTCCGCTTTACAACAGATTGTTTAATGGAGATTAGATAGAGATGAAGGAATCAAATCAAAATAGCCGCAGTGCAAATATGGAGCTGCTGCGTATACTTATGATGCTGCAGATTATATTTCTGCATATAGTGTCATATGGCGGATATCTGGACTTCGCCGGGGAGGCAACCGGCTCACGCAGATTTGTATTTGAACTGCTCAGATTCACGACCAGATGCCCGGTCTATATATTTATCATGCTCATGGGATACTTCCTGAGCGGCAAGGAGCTGAGGTACACCGATACAAAGCGAAAAGTGATAAAGGCGTATCTGCCTATGCTGTTTTACTCGCTGGTCCTGGCAATCATCTGTGCTCCGATTGGGATAGGTGAAGAGGACGACTATGTATCCTCGTTCTTTCCATTCCTGTCGAGGCGGTGGTACTTCATGACACTCTACATCATAGTTCTGATACTGGCGCCGTTTCTGAACAGGATGATACAGGGGCTTAGCAGGAGAGACTTCCTGATACTGCTGGGTATACTCTTCGGGATCTTCTCGGTGATACAGCAGCTGAGTCTGATAGAGCCCTTCAGTACAGTAGTCGGAACCAACAAGATAATAGATACGGACGGCGGCAAGAGTCTGTATGATTTTGTATTTATGTATCTGCTGGGTGCGTTTATGCGACACTACAGCTTCGTAAATGAAGCTGCCGACGGAAGAAATAGGAAGAAGTCAGATGAAAACCTCCGGCGTGGCAGGATACTCAGGCTCCTGGCGGTGTTTATCCTGCTGGCACTCGTAAATGTATATATGATATACAGGTATCCTGATACGGAAACTGCTCTGCTGTATAACGATAATCCCATATCGGTTGTGCAGGGCGTATGTCTGCTGAGAGCATTTGAGCTGCTGGACCTGTCGAAGTATCCGAGACTCTCAAGAGTGATATGTACCATAAGCGGCTGCAATATAGGTGTGTATCTGATACACGAGCATCCGTTTGTGAGAGAGTTCATATGGAACGGGGTATTTACCGATGAGATGGGTATATTCTATGATGAATCGCAGTATGCGGGCAGGGTGTTACTCGCGGTAATCATGATATATGTGACGTGCTGGCTCATCGAGAAGCTGAGGCAGAGGCTGTTCACAGCCGTTGGCATAAAATAAGACGAATAACCGATTGCGCATTTTCACGATTTGTTCACAAAATTGAAATTTTATTTAAGTTTTCTTTCAGATAACAGGGGTAGGATGTCCTCAGAAAAGGGGAACAGCCTACCCCTACTTCTTCACAAAAAAACCATTGTAATAGATGTTTGTTATTCATACCACCGACCAGCCATCGGCGGTATGAACAAAACATCGCAAAGAGAAGATAACAGCGAGAAGCTTATATATATAAAAATGAGAAGGGATGTGGACACCATGAAGTATCAGGAGGTTTTCAAGAGAAAAGAGATAAAGTACCTACTCAGTGAGGAGCAGTTCGAGGGACTTCTTCCTACACTTGAGAAGTATCTGAAGGTTGATGCTTACGGTAAGAGCCGCATCAACAATATATATTTCGACACACCGGACTACAGACTCATACAGACATCACTTGAGAAGCCGGTATATAAGGAGAAACTAAGGCTTCGCACGTACGGCGAAACAGTAAACAACACGAATGCATTTATAGAGATTAAGAAGAAGTTCGATGGAATCGTGTATAAGAGAAGAATATCAGCACCGTACAGCGAAGCTATAAAATATATGACAGGTCAGAGAGAGAAGCTTGAGGAATCTCAGATTGCCGAAGAGATAGCGAGCTTCATCGACTACTATCAGAATTTAAGACCTGCGATGATTATAGGATATGACAGAGTAGCTATGGCGGGCATCGAGGACAAGAATCTCAGGGTAACATTTGACACAAATATCACCTGGAGGACGGATGCGATAGACCTCAGAGCCGGCAGCTACGGCAAGCAAATAATCGAGGAGGGACAGTGCCTGATGGAGCTTAAGGTCAAGGATGCCATCCCACTCGAGATAGTAAGGAAGATGAATGAGCTGGGAATATACCAGATATCATTTTCGAAGTACGGACGAGCATATGTGAGCATGGTTACGGAGAGTGCTGCAAGAGTTGTTGCAGCAGCGGATACTCAGACCGTGCATCATAGAAATCAGAAAGGGGAAGTGGCGTATGCTTAGTAATATATTTAGTTCGGTAATAACAGACGGAGCCTTTACGTTGGGCAACTTCTGTGCCGCAACCATCACGGCTCTCGTGTGTGGATTCATAATAGCTGTAACAGGTATGGTGAAGAACAAGTGTTCGAAGAGCTACCTCATAACACTGGTGCTTCTTCCGGCGATAGTTGAACTGGTCATCATACTGGTAAATGGAAATATAGGTACAGGTATAGCGGTTGCGGGTGCATTCAGTCTGGTCAGATTCAGATCGGCTCCCGGACGCGGACAGGAGATAACGAGTATATTTCTTGCGATGGCGGTAGGACTTGCAACAGGTATGGGGTATCTCGGAATAGCGGTTCTATTCGCAGTATTTATCGCGCTTATCAATCTTATCCTAAATGTTTCTTCCTTCGGAGGACGCGAGATGGAGGAGAGAGTGCTGAAGATTTCGGTACCTGAGAACCTTGACTTCGAGGAGAAGTTCGACGATATATTTGAGAAGTATCTGGAGTCGTACAGCTACAAGGAAGTTAAGACAGCTAACATGGGCAGTCTCTATAAGATAAGCCTTGATGTAATCATGAAGCAGGGTGCATCTGCCAAGGAAATGATGGATGAAATCAGAACACGTAACGGTAATCTCGAGGTGGCTCTGATGAGACCGGTTTCGAGTATAGAGGCTTTGTAAATTTGATATGCCGACGAACTCATAGTGAAGTGATATCAGTGATGTGATGTAGAGCGGTTCGCCGGCGGAATTATAAAAGTTCAGATGAAAAAAATATGTCGACCGGGTGGTGAGCCCGGTCGAAGATGTAAATGGAAGTATGTGCACCGGGAAGAGAAGGGATATGGTTGCAGCATGTGTGGATTATGAAAGTACCGGTGACAATAAAAGGGATAGGAGGTATACCGATATGAGAAAGAAAAACTTATATATGATATCAGTGCTTCTCACAGCCGGCATGGTACTCTCCGGATGCAGTGATGTGGTTATAGGAAACAGCAGCGATAGTTCCTTGTCGTCTGATTTTTTGACAGACAGTGAGGCAGATAGCACAGATGACAGTTCGACTGATAGCTCAGACGACAGCAGCTCATCAGACAGCACGACAAGCACTGCATCATCAGACTACTTCACGGACAGAGACCTGGACCCGAGCTATGATGAGTCAGAAGCAATAAATGTTACTCTCTCCGGTGACACGGTAACCGCTGACGGAGACGGAGTGGAGATAGACGGCAGCACGATAACGATTACGGCAGCGGGCGTGTATGTATTTACAGGTACACTGGATGACGGACAGATAGTAGTGGATGCCGATAAGAATAGTGACAAGGTTCAGATAGTTCTGAACGGCGTGGATATCACCTGCAGCTACAGCGCATGTATATATGTGAAGAGTGCTGACAAGGTGTTTATAACATCGGCAGACGGTACTGAGAATACTCTTCAGGATACCGGTGACACATATACCGATGAGGACGGCGAAGGCGTGGACGGAGTTATCTATAGTAAGGACAACATAACATTTAACGGCTCCGGAACACTTACCATCACAGCAAATTATAATCATGCAATAGTCGGTAACGATGACGTGAAGTTTACCGGCGGCACCTACAATATCACAGCTGCCAACAAGGGCGTGAAGGCAAACGATTCTATCAGAATCTGCGACGGTACATTTAACGTGGTAAGTGCTGACGATGCATTTCATACAGATGGCGATGAGGATGATACGACGAAGGGATATATCTATATCTCGGGCGGTACATTTGACATAGATGCGGGCGATGATGGTATCCATGCGGAGACGGAGCTTATCGTGGACGGCGGTACTATAAACATAACGAACTGCTACGAGGGGCTCGAGGGTGCTACGATTACGATAAATGGCGGTGACATAGATGTGGTAGCCAGCGATGATGGCTTCAATGCGACAGGCTATGACAGCGGCGATGACTCGGGTATGGACTTAACCGGTGATATGGGTGATGGCGAGATGCCTGATATGAGTAACTTCGACGGAGAGATGCCTGATATGAGCGACTTCGACGGCGAGATGCCTGAGATGGGCGGACAGATGCCCGGCAGTGCAGATGGAACTTCTGACAGTTCATCTGACAGTACGGATAGCTCCTCTGAGAGTAGTGATACAGAGACTGCAGCTTCTGACATGAGTGGCGAGTTGCCAGAGAATTTTGATGGCGAAATGCCGGAGATGGGTGAGATGCCTGATATGTCATCCTCGACGGATGCGGCCGGCGGAAACATGGGCGGTGGTATGATGGGTGGCAACATGGGCGGAGGCATGGGCGACATGGACTCCACCGAGGATGCTGTCATAACCATAAACGGCGGTGATATATATATCGATGCAAGCGGTGACGGTATAGATTCAAACGGATATCTATATGTATATGGCGGTACGATAATAGTTGACGGACCTACAAGCGACGGAGACGGTGCACTCGATACAGGTATAGAGGGCTATATCTACGGCGGCGAGGTTATAGCAGTCGGATCATCAGGTATGGCTGAGACATTTTCGTCAGAGTCCACACAGTACAGTGTGCTGTATGGTTTCGGCACAACACTCAGCGAGGGTACGGAGATTACGATAACAGACAGCGATGGAAATGAGCTTATGTCATATACGCTGAACAAGGCGGCTTCGTCAGTTATTTATTCATCGGCAGATCTCACGGAGGGAACATATACCATAACCTATGGTGATGAGTCTGTTGAGGTTGAGATAAGCGACCTGTCAACTACAGCCGGTACAACCGGTGGTATGACGGGTGGTAACATGGGCGGCTTCGGCGGAGGCAACTTCGGCGATGACAGCGGCTTTACTCCTGACGACGGTACAGGCGATGGCAGCAGCTTTACACCTGACAGTACAGGAGAGGGAGGCAGCTTCGGCGGTGGTCGGGGCGGCGGTAGCAGCGAGGCAGGTGAAACGACTGATAATGATAGTACAGGTGATGATGCAGCTGATGATTCCTTCTGAGTAAGCTGCTCTCATGTATATGAATAGAAACTTGTGTGAGACGGTCACCCGGCGGGGTGGCCGTTTTTCTGCGTGGAGAAAAGCAGGTGTTTCGTGATTGCCTTGCCAAATATGTGTGCTATAATCTATGTGATTATGTCTGTGTGCTGCAGCTATGTAAGCGAGCTGTAGTACTCCGAGAGCATATGTGATGATATATCAGATTGTATGAGGGATTGTGTGAGGTATGGACTGGGATAATAATCGTGATTTCGATGAAACCGCGATACTGACGCTGGACAGTAAGTACGTGGATGAGAGTGCTGTAACTCCGTGGGAGAACAGCGACGAGAGTAAGGGTGACGGAGGATACTTAGATACCTTCAGGTATCTGAAGAAGCAGATGGACTACAACTACAAGCAGTATAAGGATCAGCTGAGAGGACTGGTGAAGCGTGAGGACAAGCTGAGAAGTGACCGCAACTGGGCACTGGGACTCTTTATCGCAGCGATACTTATACCTGTTATATATATGATAGTTCATATAGCACTGGTGCTGGCGTCGGATAACACTACCGTGTATGTTGTAACGACATACGTCGGAACATTTTTCAAGGCGATTATGTTCGTGATTATCTTCATAGCGATTCCTATCACCATGAGGTCGTTTCTGACAAAGCAGAGACAGTACAGCATCATGATGGGTTCGAAGCGTTATGAGGGCTACTGCTCGAGAAACGATATCATAACATTTGCGGATGAGAAGAGATTCCTGAAGAACAGGATAATCGAGTTCGACAAGTTCTACGAAAATGTTTCTATAAACGGCTGGGACAGAATCGGCGGTGATGCAAGTAACGAGAGCCGTGACTTCGCGAGAAGCTACTCCGAGGTGAACGAAAATATAGAGCAGAAGAAGAACGAAACTCAGGAGAGGATAATAGAGGACATGCGCAGGATGTCCATGTTCAAGGAGTACAGAGCGTCGTCACTCGATGGTGAGAGGGCGCTCGGCATCGGCTGGCTGTATGTGTGTATACTCGTGCTTGTGTGTGCTATGATGCTGTATCTGGCGCTGAGTGTGTAGTTGTCAGAAAGTGCCGTGAAGCTGCTCTGTCTCTGAGGTTAGCAGTGCAGACCGCAGCGACTTGAACCGGCATGACATCAGTGTAAAAAATGATTGATATTTCACGGCTCGTGCATTATAATGTGTGAGCTGTTCGCGTGAAAACGTGAATCCGGAGACGTATCGAAGTGGTCATAACGGGGCTGACTCGAAATCAGTTTGGCGTTTACGCGCCACGAGGGTTCGAATCCCTCCGTCTCCGCATGAACCTCTGCTTAGGCAGAGGTTTTTTTAGTTGTGGTAAATGTATCTCCTATGGTAAAATAGTTCTGTATTTTTTGGGGTAACAATTAGTAATTGGGAGGTGCAGTTTATGGTAGCAAAGAAGGTTATAAGTATAGTCCTTTCGGCTTTTCTGGCGTTCTCACCGGTGACGGATATGACCGGTGCGATGATGTCGACGGCTCTGACAGGAGTGGCGTCGCCGACAGATGCGGGAAGCACTGAGGAGCAGGATGAGAATTTTGTTGCTTCTGAGGAAAATGGGGGGGCAGCAGATTCGAATAGTCCTGATGCGGCTGCAAATGAGGGCAGCGAGCAGGAGGACAGTAAGGATGATACAAACAATACGGGGGATAATTCCAAGGATGATGCAGATAATCCTGAGAGTAAGCAGGACGATTCTGATGACGGAGTTGCAGGTAATGCAGCTGTCGGAGATGCTGATAAGGATTCAGAGGAGGATGATGGGAATCAGGAGGACTCCACTGAGCAGGGCAGCACAGAAGAGTCCGAAGATCAGGACGCCGATGAAAATAAGGACAGCATGGACGACGCTGACGGGGATCAGGATGTCGTAGATGACGAAAATCAGTCAGAAGAAGCTCTGGTTGAG
>Ga0065708_1014774_pt1 | contig 18897 bp, 15 predicted proteins | sample Hoacrofraction12_2_FD_59095 | JGI IMG/M metagenome (GOLD analysis project Ga0065708, IMG submission 59095) | Hoatzin crop microbial communities from Cojedes, Venezuela, sample from fiber fraction 12 v1 | ecosystem: Host-associated > Birds > Digestive system > Esophagus > Crop | place: Venezuela... | reverse complement strand
TTGAGGCTCGAAGAAATAAGTTGAAGTTTATTGACAAATAGTTAATAAACTATAAAAATCGCTTATAAAAGCGAATCGGCGCTTGCGGTATGAATAAAAAGTTGTACCTTTGCACCCCGAAACGGATGGGGGAAGTCTTAGAACCCCATGGATGCCGTGTTAATAGCGATGCCTTTGGCCGGGCATGGCGGTTAGTGAATCGGCATTCACGAGACGCATCGCATAAAGACCGGCGAGTGCCTTCCAAGACTAAAAGGCATAGTCTCGATATAAGGAACAATAAAACAGGTTTAAAAAAATGAACACTTTAAGTTACAAGACAATTTCAGCCAACAAAGAGACCGCCAAGAAGGAGTGGGTCGTTGTTGACGCCACTGATCAGGTTGTGGGTCGTCTTTGTTCAAAAGTAGCAAAGCTCATCCGCGGAAAGTACAAACCTAACTTCACACCCCACGTGGACTGTGGAGACAATGTTATTATCATTAATGCCGACAAAGTGATTTTCACTGGCAAGAAAGAGACCGACAAGGTATATACCCGCTACACGGGCTATCCTGGCGGCCAGCGTTTCAGCACCCCTGCCCAGCTTCGCAAGCGTCCCGGTGGTGTGGACAAAATCATTCGTCATGCAGTGAAAGGCATGTTGCCCAAAGGTCCTTTAGGCAGAGCCCTCTTGACCAACCTCTATGTGTTTGAAGGCCCCGAGCACGACAAGGCTGCTCAGAAACCTAAGAATATCGACATTAATCAGTATAAATAACAAGGTTTACGACCATAAAAAGAAAATAATATGGAAATTATAAATGCATTAGGTCGCCGCAAAAGTGCTGTTGCACGAGTTTATGTTAAAGAAGGCACCGGCAAAATAACTATCAACAAGAAAGACCTCACAGAATTCTTCCCCTCTGCAATACTGCAGTATGTGGTGAAACAGCCGTTGGAGCTGCTCGACGTATTAGAGAAATACGATATCAAGGCAAATATCTTCGGTGGCGGTTACACCGGTCAGAGCCAGGCTCTCCGCCTCGCCATCGCACGCGCATTGGTGAAGATTAACGAAGAGGACAAGAAGAATCTTAAAGACCACGGATTCCTCACACGCGACAGCAGAGCTGTGGAGCGTAAGAAACCGGGACGTCCGAAAGCACGCCGTCGCTTCCAGTTCAGCAAACGTTAATCCAATGGATAATGGACAATGGATAATGGATAATTATATCGCCTGACGGCGATGGCGGCGAAGCTGCTGGATTTTTCATTTTTCATTTTTCATTTTTCATTTGCAACGCAAAAGTTTAGTATCCAAACCGGAGAGACGCGGCGACGCTTACTCCCCGGCTGGTTCTAAATAGATAGAATTAAAAGGAAAGTAAACAATTTAAAAACAACAACAATGGCAAGAACAAATTTTGACCAGCTTCTCGAGGCCGGATGTCACTTCGGTCACATGAAGCGTAAATGGAACCCCGCCATGGCTCCCTACATCTTCATGGAGCGCAATGGCATTCATATCATCGACCTTCACAAGACTGTGGCAGCCATCGACGTGGCAGCAGCAGCAATGAAGCAAATCGTGAAGTCAGGAAAGAAAATCCTCTTCGTGGCAACAAAGAAACAGGCTAAGGACGTGGTGGCTGAAAGAGCACAGGCTGTTGGTATGCCCTACGTGATCGAGCGTTGGCCGGGCGGCATGCTCACCAACTTCCCCACCATCCGCAAGGCTGTGAAGAAGATGGCTAACATCGACAAACTGATGAACGATGGCACATATTCAAACCTCTCCAAGAGAGAGATCCTCCAGATTACACGTCAGCGCGCAAAATTGGAGAAGAACCTCGGTTCTATCGCCGACCTCAACCGTCTGCCCTCTGCTCTCTTCGTTATCGACGTGATGAAAGAGAACATCGCAGTGAAAGAGGCACAGCGTCTCGGCATCCCCGTGTTCGCTATCGTGGACACCAACTCCGACCCGCGCGGCATCGACTTCGTGATTCCCGCAAATGACGACGCTACCGACAGCATCGACGTGATTGTGTCTGCTTGCTGCGACGCCATCCGTGAGGGACTCGAGGAGAGAAAAGTGGAGAAAGCCGATGAGAAGGCAGCAGAGGAGCAGGAAGACCGTCCCCGCCGCCGTGAGAGAAGAGCAGCAGCTCCCGCAGAGGAGGCAGCTCCCGCAGAGGAGGCAGCTCCTGAAGCAGAGGCTCCCGCAGCAGAGGCTGAGGAGGCACCCGCAGAGGCTTAACACATTATATTAATTTTTTAAGAAAGAAAGGATTTTATTATGGCTATCTCAATAGCAGACATACAGAAATTGCGCAAAATGAGCGGCGCAGGTCTTGCAGACTGCAAGAAAGCACTCACAGAGGCTGAGGGCGACTTCGACAAGGCTATGCAGATTATCCGTGAGAAAGGTCAGGCTATCGCAGCAAAACGCTCCGACCGCGAGACCAGCAACGGATGCGTGCTCACCAAGGCTACCGACGACTTCTCAGCTATCATCGCTTTGAAGTGCGAGACCGACTTCGTGGCTAACGGTGCAGACTACATCAAACTCACTCAGGACATCCTCGACGCTGCCGTGGCTGCAAAAGCCAAGAGCCTCGACGAGGTGAAAGAGCTCAAACTCGCTTCCGGCGACAGCGTGCAGGAGGCAGTGACACAGAGAAGCGGTATCACTGGTGAGAAGATGGAACTCGACGGCTATTGCTACCTCGAGGGCGCAAACGTGAGCGTGTATGACCACATGGGCAAACACCTCCTTTGCACAATGGTGCAGACCAACAAGCCCGCAGAGGCAGAGGCACACGCCATCGCCATGCAGGTGGCTGCCATGAACCCCGTGGCTCTCAACGAGGAGAGCGTGCCTGAGGAAGTGAAGCAGAACGAGCTTACCGTGGCTATCCAGAAAACTAAAGAGGAGCAGGTGCAGAAAGCTGTGGAAGCAGCACTGAAGAAAGCCGGCTACAACCTCTATATTGCTGAGAATGAGGAGCACCTCAACGAGGGCATCATGAAAGGCAATATCACAGAGGAGCAGGCTGAAGACATCCGCCGCATCAAGAAAGAGACAGCAGAGCAGAAAGCTGCCAACCTCCCCGAGCAGATGGTGCAGAACATCGCTAAAGGTCGTATGGCTAAGTTCTTCAAAGAGAGCTGCCTCCTCAACCAGGAGTTCATCCAGGACGGCAAAATGACCGTGAGCGACTACCTCAAGGCTGCCGACAAAGAACTCACAGTGACAGCTTTCAAACGCTTCACTCTTAGAGCAGAATAAAATTTTGCAACATATCATTTTTAAGACGGCACCTGTTCTCTTCGAGCAGATGCCGTTTATTTGTTAGCTTCAAGACAAACCCGGCCCAGCTCCTGGCGGAGGGCTATAGCGAACGAAGTTCGCTTAATTGTCAATTGTCAACCTTTCGGTTAAGCGAGGGCAGAGGAAGCTTGCTTACTTTGCCGAGCGTGAGAAAGGTCGGCGAAGCCCATTATCAATTATCAATTGGAAAAATGAAAATATTCGCAACAGGGATGAATTACATCCAACACAATAAAGAGTTAGATGGAGCGTTATATAAACCAGAGGCACCTGTGATATTCACGAAGCCCGACTCCGCGCTGTTGAAGAACGGAAAACCGTTTTTCCTGCCCGACTTTATGGGCAGGATTGACTACGAGGCGGAGTTGGTGGTGAGGATATGCCGTTTGGGAAAGTCGATACCGGCAAAGTTCGCCCACCGTTATTACGACGCCGTTACCGTGGGCATCGACTTCACCGCGCGCGACTTGCAGAAGAAGGTGCGGGCGGAGGGAGGTCCGTGGGAGATTACCAAGGCCTTTGACGGCAGCGCACCCATAGGCACCTGGGTACCCTTGGTAGAGGTCGGCGACATACAGGATCTCGACTTCCACCTCGATATCAACGGCAAGACCGTGCAGAGCGGCAACAGCAGCGACATGCTCTTCACAGTGGATGAGATAATAGCACATATCAGCCGCTATTTCACACTTAGAACCGGCGACCTGCTTTTTACCGGCACACCCTCGGGCATCGGACCGGTGCATATCGACGACCACCTCACCGGGTATCTCGGCGACAGGAAAGTATTGGAATTTAACGTTAAATAAAAACTGTATCTTGGCACTACGACTAACAAACAGAAGGTATTTTGCACCGCGGCTCAGGCTGTCGTGGAGATTTATTATGGCTGCACTGTTGGCTTTCACTGCCATCGGCGCACCGGCACAACGCTTTTACAACCTCACCTACGACCAGGTGCTGGTGGAAGACCCGTTGCCGCTCTTCAGCTATACCTACGACCTGCCTGCCAATTATGGCGACTCCATTTATACGGTGAGCATTGACTACCCGGAGTTTATCGACGTCTCGCCCGCCGACACCCTCGCGCTGTTAGGACATGACGACATAGTGCTCAAGGAGATGCCGGAGGTGGAATACCAGTATTCCATTGACCGCAAGAAAGCGAAGCTCAGCGTGGCATTCACGCCTTTCGTAAGACGTGAGGGCAAGTTGCAAAAGCTCGTGAGTTTTATGCTCCGTTTGAAGTCGCAACCAAGATTTGAGACGGCGATGGCGAAAAGCTCCGGCGGCACCACGGCAAAGACACAGACCATGACACGCGCCACCGTGGACAGCTCCCGTTACGCCTCCAATTCCGTGCTTGCAAGCGGCTCGTGGGCGAAGATCAGCGTGAGTGAGAGCGGCGTGTATCAGATTACCTCCGACCTCGTGAAGAAAGCCGGCTTCAGCGACCCGTCGAACGTGAAACTCTATGGCTATGGCGGCAAGCGGCAGCAGGAGGTGCTGACCGGCGATTTCCTCACCTCTACCGACGACCTCAAGGAAGTGCCACTCTGCTTGGTCGGAGGCAAGTATCTCTTCTATGCCCAGGGACCGGTGTCATGGGACTCCACCACCGTAAACACCCGTACCCGTAACCCCTATTCCTCCTACGGCGCCTATTTTATCACCGAAGGCACGCCGACGACCATCGACAGCGAGACCTTCTTGAAACAAATCTATCCTTCCGCCGACTACAACCATTTCTTATACGAGGTGGACGACTACGCTTGGTATGACGGTGGATGCAACCTCTTCGACAGTCAGCCATACACCCAAGGGACATCGAAGACCTACACCCTCTCGGGCGTCGCAGGCTCAGGAACCATCACCGTATCGGTAACATCCGACGCCATCGCCACCGTGAACGTGCTGCTTAACGGCACCGATGTCGGCACAGTGAGCATCTCCGCACCGGCGTCCTATAGCGTGGCGTCGCAAACCACGCGCACCTTTAATGTGAGCAATATACAAGCCTCAAACACCATCACCCTCACCATGGCTTCCGGCTCCGGAACGGTGAGGCTCGACTATATCGCCTTGAGAACAGACAACTATAAGGATGCCCCCGACCTGGCCAATGGCTCTTTCAAGGCACCCGACTACATGTATAAGATTACCAACCAGAACCACCACGCCGACAGTTGCGTTGACATGGTGATAATAATCCCCACCACCCAGGAATGGGTGAGCCAGGCCGAGCGCATCGCCGAGCTGCACCGCACATACGACAGTCTCTCGGTGAGGATCGTGCCTGCCGACGAGCTTTACAATGAGTTCTCTTCCGGCACCCCCGACGCCAACGCCTACCGCCGTTATATGAAGATGCTCTACGACCGTGCCGGCGATGACGAGGACAAGTTGCCGAAGTACCTCCTGCTCTTCGGCGACGGCGTGTGGGACAACCGTATGCTTACCAGCGCCTGGCAGAACTACGACCCCGACGACTTCCTGCTCTGCTATGAGAGCGAGAACTCCTTCAGCGAGGTGAGCTGCTATGTTGACGACGGCTATTTCTGCTATCTCGACGACGGTGAGGGACGCAACCACCTCACCACCGACAGGCCCGACGTGGCAGTGGGGCGCTTCCCCGTGCGCACCCTTGAGGAGGCCACGACGGTGGTTGACAAGACCATCGACTACCGCCAGGCGGGGCACGCAGGCAGTTGGCAGACGGCAGTGTGCATCCTCGGCGATGACGGCATCGTGTCTGACCGTTCGCAAAACCTCCACATGAAATCAGCGGAGGTGGTGGCGAAGCTCATTGAAAACTTGCGTCCGGAGCTGATGGTGAAGAGATATATGTGGGACGCATACACCCGCACCTCTTCCTCCACCGGCGACAGCTACCCTGACTTGGAGAAGGCCATAAAACAGCAGATGGCGGACGGCGCTTTGGTGTTTAACTATTCTGGCCACGGCGCACCGGCTTCGATCTCGCATGAGTATGTGCTTAAGATTGATGACTTCAATGAGAGTTCCAACATGAGGCTGCCGCTGTGGGTAACGGCGTCTTGCGATATTATGCCTTTCGACGGACAGACCGACAATATCGGTGAGACGGCGATGCTCAACAGCAATGGCGGAGCCGTGTGTTTCTATGGCACCACCCGCACCGTGTATGCCAGTCAGAACCAGACTATGAACACCACGTTCACCAAATACCTCTTCGGCACCGATAAGAACGGCAAGCGCAACAGCATGGGAGAAGCCGTGAGATTAGCGAAGAATGAGCTTGTTACACGCGGCACCGACCGCAGCGCGAACAAACTGCAATATTCGCTCCTTGGCGACCCGGCTTTGGTGCTTGCATATCCTGAGCTCGATATCGTCGTGGACAGCATCAATGGCGCCCCCGTCTCCGGCAAGGTGCAGATGAAGGCCGGCACCACTGCGAATATCAGAGGCCATATAGTGAAAGACGGTGTGGCATATAATGATTTCAACGGCAGCCTCACCGCCACCGTGCGCGATGCCGAGCAGCTTGTGGTTTGCCGTGACAACATAGGTATCGGCGATGACCTCTTCACGTTCTATGACCGTCCGAATACCATATATAGCGGCAGGGACACCATCCAGTCAGGACGGTTCTCGTTCACCTTCCCCGTACCAAAAGACATCAGCTACAGCGACAGCATGGGCTGCGTCAACCTGTATGCCCTCTCGCAGAGCAAGGAGACCGCCGCCGGATATACCGAGCAAGTGGTGTTCAACGGCTCTGCCATCACTTCCACCGACAGCATAGGCCCTTCGATATATTGCTATCTCAACTCCCCGTCGTTTGTGAATGGCGGCAAGGTGAACAGCACCCCCTATTTCGTCGCCGACCTGTATGACAACGATGGAATAAACGCGTCGGGCAACAGCGTGGGCCATGACATCGAGCTGATTATCGACGGAGAGATGAACCGCACATACAACCTTAACAGCGAGTTTCAATATGACTATGGCACATATAAGTCGGGTAGGGTGGCATACAGCATCCCGGAATTGGAGACCGGCTACCACAAGCTGCTCTTCAGGGCTTGGGACGTGCTAAACAACTCTTCCACTGCCGAGTTGGAGTTTTATGTGGTCAACGGCCTCACCCCCGACCTCATCAGCGTGAGTTGCACCGACAACCCGGCATACAGCAGCACCACCTTTATCGTTACCCACGACCGTGCCGGCACTGACTTGGACATAGAAATCGACATCTTCGACATGAGCGGACGGCAGTTGCATAAGCTCACCACCACCAAGCAGTCGGACACCACGACCACCACCATAAATTGGGATCTCACCTGTTCCACCGGTGCCAAGCTCGACACCGGCGTGTATCTCTATCGGGTGAAAATAGGGTGCGAGGGCAGCGATAAATCATCGAAGGCCAACAAGCTGATAGTTATACGTAATTAACAAACGGCATACAATAAAAACAGCTAAAGCGAGTTATTTTAAGCGTATGAAGAAAGAATTTATTATATTAAATGCGATGCTTCTCTCTGCCGCCGGCGCGCGTGCGGATGAGAAGACAGACATGTTCAACCTCGAATATACGGCAGTGGTGTCGCAGACCATAGCCCCCGACGCACGCGGAGGCGGTTTGGGAGACACCGGAGCCGGCACCGACCCCGACGTGTTCTCGCAGTATTGGAACCCGGCAAAGTATCCTTTTAATATCAGCCGCGCCGGAGTGGCTCTGAACTACACCCCTTGGTTGCGACAGTTGGTAAACGACATCGACCTTGCTTATCTCGTGGGTTACTACCGTATTGGCGACTATGCTGCGGTGAGCGGTTCTCTGCGTTATTTCTCGCTTGGTGAGGTTTATATGTCGGAGGCTGACGACGCCGCCACCATCAACCCTTACGAGATGGCCCTCGACGTGGGCGCGTCGATTATGCTTAGCGAGAAATTCTCTATCGCCGCGGCAGTGAGATGGTTGTATTCCGACCTTTCATACGACATGACCGATGACACGTCGCCTGGCTCGGCTTTCGCCGCCGACCTCGCTTGCTATTATCAGACATACCCTATGATTGGCAACCGTGAGTGCCAGTTGGGTTTGGGTATGAACATCAGCAATGTGGGTAGTAAAATCCGTTTCGGTGGTGTTGACTACAGTGAGTTTATCCCTGCCAACCTCCGTATCGGTGGCGCACTGACCGTGCCTATCGACGAATTCAACAAGTTTATGATTTCCGCCGATGCCAACAAATACCTTGTACCAACTGTTCCGCAGCAGGAAGAGGGTGAGAGCTCGGAGGACTATCAGGCCCGTTTGCAAGACTATCGTGAGATGTCGTCAATCTCCGGTATCTTCAAGAGTTTCGGCGATGCCCCAGGCGGTTTCAGCGAGGAATTGAAGGAAATCCGTTGGAGTGTGGGTGCTGAGTATATGTACAACGACAAGTTCTCCGTCCGTGCCGGTTATCATCATCAGTCGGAAAGCAAGGGAAACCTGAAATATTTCACTGTCGGAGCCGGTTTCAAAATGAGTGTGTTCGCTCTTGATGTCAACTATCTTATCGCCACGGCGAAGAGCAACCCGCTCGACCAGACGCTCCGCTTCTCACTGAGCTTCGATATGGACGGAATTAAGGATTTGTTCAAAAAACGCTGATGCGATTTTTGAACAAAATTGATAATTGACAATTGACAATGGACAATTAATTACGCCGTTCCGGCGTCTGTGTTGGAAACGATTGGAGACTTTTGGCAAGGAATAGAGGCAGATAGGATATAATTTTCATTTTTCATTTTTCATTATGAAAGTGCGAGTAGGGATGGGTTTTGATGTTCACCGCCTTGTGGAAGGGCGGGAATTGTGGCTTGGCGGTATAAAAATCGACCATTCGATGGGCTTGCTGGGTCACAGCGACGCCGACGTGCTTATCCACGCCATTTGCGACGCGCTGCTCGGAGCGGCGAATATGCGCGACATCGGCTACCATTTCCCCGACACCTCCGACGACACCCTGAATATCGACAGCAAAATACTGCTCGCCAAGGTGGTGGAGCTGATAGGAACAAAAGGATACAGGGTGGGGAATATTGACTGCACCGTGTGTGCCGAACGCCCGAAGCTCAATCCCCACGTGCCGGAAATGAAAGAATGCCTCGCCCGGGTGATGGGAATAGCAGAGGACGATATATCAATTAAAGCGACGACGACAGAGAAACTTGGATTTACTGGACGCGAGGAGGGGATAGCGGCATACGCAGTCGCTTTAATTGATAATTGACAATTGACAATTAGTATCGCCGTTCCGGCGATTGCGGCAAAGCCGCAATGCGAGCTTGCTCGCTTTCCATTATCCATTATCCATTATCCATTGCGATGAAGCCGCATTAAAATGGTGCTTTTGGGTGCTTTGGGAGGCTTGAATTGGCAAAAAGAGGCGAAAAATGACTTTTTTGCAAGAAAATTTGCAAAAAGTTGGCAAAAAATTTGCGGGAACGAAAAAAAAGCTGTACCTTTGCACCCGATTTCAAAAATGATCCGTTAGCTCAGCTGGTAGAGCACAACACTTTTAATGTTGGGGTCTTGGGTTCGAGCCCCAAACGGATCACTGAAGCGGCGATGACCTCGCCGCTTTTTTCGTAAATATATATATACTGAAAGTTATGGAAATGATGACAGACAATAAGAAGATCACCTTCGACCGGTTCGCAAGAGGCGTAACGGCAGTGTTGGGCTGCGGTGCTTTAATATGGCTTATCAACTACCTCAGCGGTGTGTTGCTGCCTTTCTTCGTCGCCATTCTGCTGGCATATCTCGTGTATCCCCTTGTAGCTTTCATCCAATATAAGATGAAAGTAAAAAACCGTGCATTGTCTATCGTCATCGCCTTAGTGCTTGTGGTCGCCATCCTCACGGGTGTGTTGTATCTTATCATCCCCCCGATGATAGAGCAGTTTGAGAAACTCGGTGTGCTTGCCACCAACTACGTGAAGACCAAGGCCAACATCACCGGCAGCATACCGGCGGCAGTGAGCCAGTGGGTGGCAGAAAACCAGGAGGAGGTGACTAAATTCTTCAAAAGCAGCGAGTTTACCGACATACTGAAGAACATGTTGCCCAAGGTGTATAATTTCGTGGGCCAGACCACGAATGTGGTGATAAGCATCGTGGCATCGCTTATCACCTTGATGTATCTCTTCTTCATCTTACTCGACTACGAGGAGCTCGGCCGCGGCTTCGTGAAGATATTCCCCAAGAAAAACCGGCCTTTTGTGAAAGAGCTGTTAGGCGATGTGCAGAAAGAGCTCAACAACTACGTGAGGGGTCAGGGCACCGTGGCATTGATTATGGGCGTGCTCTTCTGCATCGGCCTGTCTATTATCGACTTCCCCGTGGCGATAGGTTTGGGCATCCTAATCGGCATCCTCGACCTCGTGCCTTATCTGCATGGCGTCGCCTTGGTGCCGATGGCATTCCTCGCCCTCTTCAAGGCTGCCGACACGGGTCAGAATTTCTGGGTGATTATGGGCTCCGCAGTCATCGTGTTCTGTGTGGTTCAGGTGATTATCGACATGGTGGTAACGCCCAGGGTGATGGGCAAGGCCATGCGCCTCAACCCCGCCGTACTTCTGCTCGCCCTTTCTGTGTGGGGCTACCTCTTAGGGTTTATCGGACTTATCATCGCACTGCCTCTCACCACCCTCATCATCGCATATTATAAGAAATATGTGACGCGGGAAAACGAAGAAGAAAAAGAAGCTGCGGTGCCGGACGCTTCCTCGGATGAGGTGCCGGACGCTTCCTCGGATGAGGTGCCAGCCTCTTCCTCGGATGCAGTTTCAGCGACTTCTTCGGAAGTGGTGCCGGAAGAGAAGAAGAACATGCAGAAACTGTCCGAGAAATCAGAGAGATAGACGAAAAAATTGCACACTGCCACATCGATGTGCGCAAATTTAACATTTTAGATGTTAAATAAGTTTTTTTTATTGCCTTTTTGTGCGTCTTTTACATCTTTTTTTTGTAGTTTTGCAAGCGAAAAAATGGAGAGAATAGAGAGATGAGCGCAGAAAGTCAAAGAATAATCATCGCGGAAAACTTAGAGCGCGAGCTCGTCATGGCAATGGCCGTGATGGAGCACGACAAGGTCTTCGTACTCACTGACGAGACGACGAGAGAGAAATGCTGGCCCGTAATCAAAGACTACAGGTGTTTGAAAGGAGCCATAGTAATCACCATCCCCGCCGGCGACGAGGCAAAGAACCTGGAGTCGCTCACAAAAGTGTGGACGGGATTGCAGGAGGGTGGCGCCACACGCCATTCACTGCTCATAAACCTCGGAGGCGGCATGATCACCGACCTCGGGGGCTTCGCGGCGTCAACATTCAAGAGGGGCATGGGGTTCATCAACATACCCACCACGCTCCTTTCCATGACCGACGCGTCGGTGGGCGGTAAGACCGGCATCAATTTCGGAGGACTGAAAAACGAGATCGGGGTGTTCAACGACTCTAAGTTCGTGATTCTCGACACCCGCTTTCTTAAGACTCTCGACCATGCCAACATACTCTCTGGCTATGCGGAGATGCTTAAGCATGCCCTTATCAGCGACCAGGAGACATGGGTGCAACTCATCACCGAGGACTTCGGCGATGGGTTGGAGCAGAGGCTCAGTGAGCGGCTCGGATCCAACGTGGAGGTGAAGGAGCGCATAGTGAATGTGGACCCGCACGAGAAGGCCATCCGCAAGGCACTTAATTTCGGACATACCGTGGGGCATGCCATTGAAGCGCTCGCCCTGCGCAAAAATAAACCGATGCTCCATGGCTATGCCGTGGCCTTCGGTATCGTGGCAGAGCTGTATCTGAGCAGCACTAAGCTCAACTTCCCGACAGTGGAATTGCGCAACACCTCTAAGTTTATCCGTGAGAACTATGGTGTGCCGGCAATCACTTGCGACGACTACGACGAGCTTTTCGAACTGATGACCCACGACAAGAAGAACACTGCCGGCATCGTCAATTTCACGCTCCTTGCAGAAATCGGCGGCATCCGCATTAACCAGACAGCCACCAAAGAAGAGATCTTCGAGGCCCTCGACTTCCTGAGAGAAGGTTGAAATCGAGCGAAGCTCGATTTCAAATTGACAATTGACAATTAAGCGAACTTCGTTCGCTAAAAAGACCCTCTGTCAAGAGCTGCCCCGACTGGGATTATCGATTTGAGAATTGAGAATTGAGAATTGAGAATTATATCGCCTGCGGCGATGACGGCAAAGCCGTGATTTTTCATTTTCCATTATCCATTCTCCATTGCCAGCGAAGCGGGCAGAAGTAGGGCAGGGTTTGTCCTAAAGAAAAGACCCTCTGTCAAGAGCAGTCCAGGCTGGGTTTATCGATTTGAGAATTGAGAATTGAGAATTGAGAATTATATCGCCTGCGGCGATGACGGCAAAGCCGTAATTTTCCATTGTCCATTATCCATTCTCCATTGCCAGCGAAGCGGGCAGAAGTAGGGTCGGGCTTGTCTTAAAGATTGATTAATATTGAAAAATAATTATGAGTTTTTGACGACTGCGCCGGTGGGTCGGGTTATCCGCTCATTAGCCGTTCCCACTATAATAAGTATGCTCGTAACGAGCATATATAATATGGTGGATACCTATTTTGTGGGTATGATCAACACTCAGGCTACGGCCGCTGTCGGCATCGTATTCCCTTTGATGTCGGTGATCCAGGCAATCGGCTTTTCTTTGGCCAGGGCAGCGGCACTTATATCTCGCGGGCTTTGGGCCGCAAGGAGGCTCAGAATGCGCAGCGCATGGCCACCACTGGTTTCAGCAGCGCTTTCCTTTTCGGTATCCTCATCACCGCCGTCGGTTTGCTTTTGCTTGAGCCCCTTTCCCGTTGGCTCGGCTCCACCCCCACGATATTACCTTATACGATGCAGTATATGGGTGCCATTCTTGTCGGTGCCCCGTTTATGACTGCCTCGATGGTGCTGAATAACCAGATGCGTTTCCAGGGCAATGCCGCCAAGGCGATGTATGGAATGATGACGGGCGCGGCTTTGAATGTCATCCTCGTGCCTATTTTCACGTTTACCCTCGGCATGGGCATCCTCGGCACTGGTATCGCCACGGTGTTGGCGCAGATTGTGGCATTCTTCACGCTTCTGTATATGTCGATGAAAGACGGCAACATCTCGCCTTTGAGCGGTTTCAAGTCGTTTAAGGCCGATGTCGTTGCGACGGGCAGCACGTTGTCGAATTTGTATTTCGAGATTTTCAAGGGCGGCACTCCCTCGCTCACGCGCCAGGCCTTGGCGAGCTTGTCAACGATAGCTTTGAATGTCGTCGCCGGATATTATGGCGATGCCGCGATTGCCGGTATGTCGATAGTTACGCGTGTTACTTTCGTGGCTTTTGCCGCCATTATCGGTATCGGCCAGGGGTTCCAGCCGTTGTGCGGTTTCAACTATGGCGCCGGTCTTTATCAACGAGTGAAGGACGGATATTTTTATGGCATTCGCCTGTCGTGTATTATCCTGGTACCGATTTGTTTACTGAGTTTTATTTTCGCCCCCGAGATTATCGACTGGTTGCGCCACGACCCGGAGGTGGTGAAGGTCGGGGCCGCCGCTTTGCGCTGGCAGGTTATAACGTTGCCGTTGGCAGCGGTTATCACCATCAGCAATATGGCGTTGCAAACCAGTGGCAAGTCTCTTTCCGCGAATATCCTCGCCGCCTGCCGCAACGGTCTTTGTTTCTTGCCATTAATCATCCTTTTGCCTCTGGTTTTGGGCTTGCAAGGAGTGATTATATGCCAGACGGTCGCCGATGTTATGTCGTTTGTCATCGCCGTGATTCTCATCCGCCTCTTCTTCAAAGAACTCGACCGTCCACAAACGTCGGTCTGAAATCGCCACAAATGTCGGGTTGAAATCGCCACAAACGTCGGTTTGAAATCGCCACAAGTGTCGGGTTGAAATCGCCACAAATGTCGGTTTTGTAATAATATTTTACTAAAATCGATGAAAATCAGCTTGTTTTTTATGTTTTTCTTGCAAGGAAGTGATTTTTTTGTACATTTGCAGAAAAATATAGCGTATGATAGAACAGAGTGAATACAGAAAGAGGATTGCCGACATCCTTTTGGAGCGTGAGCTTCAGGTGGCTGGAGCCGTGCTAATCCAAGGTCCGAAATGGTGTGGCAAGACGACGACGGCGGAACAGCATGCGAAGAGTTTGTTGTATATGAACGACCCTGACAACTTAGAGCATAATCTTTCTTTGGCCGATATGCAGCCCACCGCCCTTTTGGAGGGTGAGACACCCCGACTTATCGACGAGTGGCAGTTGGCTCCGACGTTATGGGACACGGTGCGTTTTACCGTTGACCACCGCAGGGGCAAGGGGCAGTTTATCCTCACCGGCTCTGCCGTGCCAGCGGATTTAAGTAAGGTGCATCATAGCGGCACCGGCAGGTTCTCTCGTATTACGATGCGCCCGATGAGCCTTTTTGAGTCTGGCGACTCCAACGGCAGTGTCAGTTTGCAGACCCTTTTTGAGGGCAGCAAGGAGATTTCCGGTGCCACGGGTTATAAACTTGAGGATATCGCCTACCTTATTTGCCGTGGCGGTTGGCCCGACGCCTTGTATATGGACAAGGACCTGGCGCTCCGTGAGGCTTTCAACTATTACAATGATATCGTGAGCGAGGACATCAACCGTGTTGACGGCAAGGAGCGAGACACGGAGAAAGTGAAGAAGTTTATGCGCTCGTATGCCCGGCACCAGGGGAGCATGGCATCGTATAAAACCATCAGCAACGACATCAACGAGGGCGTGGATGACGAGACGATTTCAACATACACGTCGTTGATGCGTAAGATTTTCGTTATCGAGGATGCCACGGCCTGGAATCCGAATATCAGGTCAAGGACGGCTATCAGGACTTCCAACACCCGTTATTTCACCGACCCCTCGATAGCCACCGCTGCCCTGGGATTAGGCCCCAGCGACCTGATGAACGATTTGAATACCATGGGATTGTTTTTCGAGACCCTTTGCATGCGCGACCTTCGGGTGTATGCCGAGGCCATCGACGGACAGGTGTTCCATTACCGTGACGCCGACGAGTTGGAATGCGATGCCGTGATACACCTCCGCAACGGCTCCTACGGCTTGGTGGAGATAAAACTCGGCGGGCAGCAGCATATAAATAAAGGTATAGAAACGCTCCAAGCCCTCAAGGCAAAGATTAATACTGATAAAATGAAGGAGCCCGCATTTATGATGGTTCTCACGGCCGTTACGCCACACGCCTATTACGACAAAAATAATGACGTTTGTGTGGTGCCGATAGGGTGCTTGAAGAATTAAAGAAAGTCTCACTTGTTTTTTATTTTAATAATTAATCTGCAAAATATTTTGTCGTTTAAAATAAAATCTTTACCTTTGCATCATTAAATATCTTATCAATGAAGACGACTACGGAAATATTGTATATTATAAGGTCGTACAAACCTACGGCAAAGGAGAACTACGGCGTTGAGCGAATGGGAATCTTCGGTTCTGCAGCAAGGGGAGAGCAAAAGGAGACCAGTGATGTGGATATCTTTTATGAGGGGCAACCGATGTCTTTTATTAAAATTGACAAGATGCAAGTAGAATTGGAGAATATGCTCGGCACTAAAGTAGATTTGGTAAGGTTGCGCGACGGTATGAATGCAATGTTAAGAAAAAGAATTCAAACAGAAGGGATTTATGCTTGACGAAGAGTATATTTTAGATTCTTTGAATCAAATAAAGAGAGCGTTAAATATAATAATGTTACGTTCTGAAAAAGTCAATAATGTGGAGAATTTTACGCATTCTCAAGAGGGAATGCTTTTGTTAGATGCATTATGCATGAATCTTATTGCATTAGGAGAGTCTGTCAAGGGATTAGATAAAATAACTAATGGTGAGTTGTTACCCAAATATAAGGATGTATATTGGGCTGGTGTTATGCGAATGAGGGATAAGATTGCTCATCATTATTTTGATGTTGATCCCGATATGGTATTTCAAACAATAAAAGAGGATGTTCCTCAGATGTTGGATGTCGTTACCAAAATGATTAACGATATGTTTATTTCGGAAAATTGAAATAAAAAGCAGAAAGAATTAGTGACTTATTTCAAATTGTAAGCAAATCGACCGATTTGCTTACAATTTGTTTTATGTTTCGTTTTTAAATCGGTCAAAGTGTAACCTTGATAAAATTTCTTCTAACTTTTTGCAAGAAAATAGGGTTTGAAAGCTGACAAATTGCTAACTTTGCACCCGAAAAGCTGACAAATTGCTGTTTCGGCGGCGGTTTTTGTTGCTTTTTGGCAAGAAACAAACTTAATACAATTAATAAAAGAGAGAAAGGAAACGTTTATGTGTGGTATAGCATGTATTTTCAACATTAAGGAGCAGACGCCGGCGTTGCGTCAGAAGGCATTGAGTATGAGTCAGAAGATCCGTCACCGCGGACCCGATTGGAGCGGCATCCATTGCGGAGGCAGCGCGATATTGGCTCACGAGAGGCTCTCGATTGTGGACCCCGAGTCGGGAAAGCAACCTTTGTACAGCCCTGACAAGAAACAGGTGCTGGCAGTGAACGGCGAGATTTACAACCATCAGGACATCCGCCGCAAGTATAAGGGACGTTACAGTTTTCAGACCGGCAGCGACTGCGAGGTGATCCTGGCGTTGTATCGCGACAAGGGCATCGACTTCTTGGAAGACCTCAGCGGCATCTTCGCCTTCGCCCTTTATGACGCGGAGGAGGACGCCTTCCTCATCGCCCGCGACCCCATCGGCGTGATACCTTTATATATAGGCAAGGACAGCGAGGGCAGGGTGTATGTGGCGAGCGAGCTCAAGGCCTTGGAGGGTTTCTGCGATGAGTATGAGCCGTTTTTGCCCGGACATTACTACTGGAGCAAGGACCCTGGGATGAAGAGGTATTACACCCGCGACTGGTTCAGCTACGACAATGTGAAAGACAACGACGCCAGCGTTGAGGCTATCCGTGAGAGCTTGGAGGCGGCAGTGAAAAGACAGCTGATGAGCGACGTGCCCTACGGAGTGTTGCTCAGCGGCGGGCTCGACTCATCGGTAATCAGCGCGATAGCAGAGAAATACGCGTCGAAACGTATTGAGGACAACAGCCGCAGCGTGGCTTGGTGGCCCCGTCTGCACTCCTTTGCCGTGGGTCTTAAGGGGGCTCCCGACCTCGCCAAGGCCCGTATGGTGGCAGAGCATATCGGCACCGTGCACCATGAGATCAACTATACCATTCAGGAGGGTCTCGACGCCATCCGCGACGTGATTTATTTTATTGAGACGTATGACGTTACTACGGTGCGAGCCTCCACGCCGATGTACTTGCTGGCACGCGTCATCAAGTCGATGGGCATCAAGATGGTGCTATCCGGCGAGGGTGCCGACGAGATTTTCGGAGGATACCTGTATTTCCACAAAGCCCCCGATGCCAAGGCGTTCCACGAGGAGACGGTGAGGAAACTCTCGAAACTGTATATGTACGACTGTCTGCGCGCCAACAAGTCGCTCTCCGCCTGGGGAGTGGAAGGCCGAGTGCCGTTCCTCGACAAGGAATTCCTCGACGTGGCGATGCGCACGAACCCCGTGGCGAAGATGTGTCCGGGACAGACGATGGAGAAGAAAATCGTGAGGGAGGCCTTCGCCGACATGCTGCCCGCGGAAATTGCTTGGCGACAGAAGGAGCAGTTCAGCGACGGAGTGGGGTACAGCTGGATCGACACCCTGAAGAAAATCACCGCCGACCAGGTGAGCGATGAGCAGATGGCAAGGGCAGCCGAGCGCTTCCCCATCAACCCGCCGCAGAACAAGGAGGAGTATTACTACCGCAGCATCTTCGCAGAGCATTTCCCCTCCGACAGCGCCGCCAAGAGCGTGCCGAGCGTGCCAAGCGTCGCCTGCTCCACGGCAGAGGCCTTAGCTTGGGATGAGGCATTCAAAAACCTCAATGACCCCAGCGGAAGAGCCGTGGCGGGAGTGCATGAAAAGGCGTACCGCCTTTTCAATTGACAATTGACAATTGACAATTGACAATTGAGAATTGAGAATTGAGAATTGAGAATTGAGAATTATGCGCCGTTCCGGCGCAGTGTCATCCGCGAGGCAGGCTCTCCGCAAGGAGCAGTCCCGGCTGGGTCCTGATAGGTGGCAAAATCGGAGATTTTGCAGTGATAGGTGGCATCGGCGAGCCGATGCAGTGAGAAGTTTAATGTTTTTAAAAGGATAACGTTATGAAAGTTAAGAAAAGATGGATTTACATTATGACGGCGATGGTGATTTTCGCCATTTGGGGTTTGTTCGCCGCAGAGCCGTCGTTTGACTGTAACTGGGAGAAAGTGAATGCCGCTGATGTGGCATGGTTGATAACTGCCACGATTTTCGTGCTGATGATGACCCCCGGACTGTCGTTTTTCTACGGCGGTATGGTGGGCGCGAAGAACGTGATTTCCACGATGCTTCAGAGTTTCATCGCCATGGGCTTGATAAGCGTGCTGTGGGTGG
>Ga0065708_1040028_pt1 | contig 18967 bp, 22 predicted proteins | sample Hoacrofraction12_2_FD_59095 | JGI IMG/M metagenome (GOLD analysis project Ga0065708, IMG submission 59095) | Hoatzin crop microbial communities from Cojedes, Venezuela, sample from fiber fraction 12 v1 | ecosystem: Host-associated > Birds > Digestive system > Esophagus > Crop | place: Venezuela... | reverse complement strand
GCTGCTGAACGGCACAACCCTCACCGTCTCAGAAATTTCCGATAAGATGAACTTCACCAGCACCTCGTTCCTTGTCCGCTTCTTCCGTGAGCATACAGGCCTTACTCCGCAGCAGTACCGAAAATGCTAACCTCTACTCTTTTACAAGACTTTCAATCAGCGCTCTGTATTCCTTGGCGCCGTTAGCAATGTTCTGCTCGCTGCCTTTCATTTGGGTTCCGTTTTGGTTTTGCCCGCCGGCTACTAGGGCCAGCATGGCAAATAGGATTATCAACTGATTTTTCATGTTGCAAAGGTCGGAAGATATTTCCGCCTATCCCCCTACTCAAATTCGGGCATCTCATACCAAAATTATGGTAAACTAGTTCCGGTATCTACCGTAATCTTAAAATCGCAGCAGTCTCCACCTTTGCCGAGGGTTTTGGTTCGGCCCCAGATTAGTTTGGGGTGCATCTGGGCATAGCAGATATCGTCGGATTCGCAGAATCCGCGAACAATCTCAGGGCAGCCGTAGTGGATGCATTTGTTGTTATAGGGGCATACCAGCATGTCTATGCGCATCTCGGTCTTTGGGGTATCATAGTATTTTGCCTTAAAGCCGGATGCCTCACCGAACATCTTTTTGGTCGTCTTGGTAAAGATGGATGGCATTTTCTTGTAAAGTCCGGGGATACTGGTAAGGAAGTGCATGAATTTAGCCATCTTCTGCGCCCTCCATTTGTAATAGTCCACAACGAAATTGGCCGCTTCCTGCCTTTCCACCCCACCGGACAGCAGGGAATCAAACAGGGCGATAGATGGATAAATTCGCTCTCTGGTGTGGATGGTAACGGCTTTTGGCTCATTGGGATTCTCGGCAACTATCTGCTCGTATCTATCCAACGCCGCATTGAGAATCAATTTACCCTTTTCAGCGCCAAACTTCTCCTCCAGGAATGGCACCACCTTCTTGAAATAGTCTAATTTCGCCGTTTTCATAAATCTTGAATGTTATATGAGGTACTTCTTCATAGACCACAAATTTAACATACAAAATTACAATTCCCACCCTTTAATGTCAATAATCATTTGTTGTGATGGGTGCCTTGCCGTTTTTCATGCAAATCTTCACTATCTCGCAGAGCCTGTCGGACGCCTCTCCCCTACTTCAGGAACACAAAAAACACGGCCAGAATTATCAGGCCGAAGGCCACAAAGTGATTCCACTGCAAGGGCTGTCCCTTAAAGAACAGCATCACCACAACGGTAAATACAATCAGCGACAACGCCTCCTGTATCACCTTGAGCTGCACCAAGTTAAAGGGACCGCCGTTATCTACGAACCCTATTCTGTTCGCCGGCACCTGCATGCAATATTCAAAAAATGCCATACCCCAGGAAAGTAGAATAATCAAAATCAGCGGCCAGCCATCGCTAATCTTCATTTCCTGAAGCTTCAAATGCCCATACCAAGCAAAAGTCATAAATACATTCGAACCTATAAGCAGCAGAACAGTCAATAAGCCTTTCATCCTAATTTATTTTTAACCTACAAAGATAGCAATAATTGACCAATTCAATATTTTCTGTATCTTTGTTATATAGATTCAATATTATGAAAAAAACTTTGATTTTTTTGGCAGTAGTGGCGATGGCGATGATGGCCAGCGGCTGCGCGAGCAAGATTCAAGACCAGACAATTGATACCACCGAACTTGGCAAGGATGTAATTGGTTACAAGGGCCCTGTACCCGTGCAGATTAGCATCAAAAACGGCAAGGTAGAATCGGTAATCGCCCTTGAAAACGAGGAAACTCCCCGATTTTTCGACAGAGCGGCGGTTATCCTGGATTCTTGGAACGGACTCAAGGTCGACAAGGCCAAGGAACTTAAAGTCGATGCAGTTTCCGGCGCCACATACACTTCAAATGCCATTATCGAGAATGTCCGCCTAGGTCTGGAAGCTGTTAAATGAAACTCCTAAGCATTATTCTAGCGAGCCTGAGTTCCCTGGTAAACCCCTTTATCGGGAGTTCAAACTACGGCACGACCAATCCTGGGGCGGTGTGCCCCAACGGGTTGATGAGCGTGTCGCCGTTTAATGTAAGTGGCTCTGACAGAAATACTTTCGATAAAGATACCCGTTGGTGGAGTACCCCATTCAGCAGCGATAATTGCTATTTTACCGGCTTCAGCCATGTTAATCTGAGCGGAGTCGGCTGCCCCGATATGGGAGCGGTGCTGGTAATGCCGACAACGGGAGAACTCTACGTGGACTACCGCGAATATGGCAGCAGTTACCATTCCCAACAGGCCGAGCCCGGCTATTATCGGGTAGACCTTGACAACGGGGTACGAGCAGAAGCAACGACCACCCTTCGAAGCAGCATCGAGCGCTTTATTTTCCCTAAAGGCGAAAGTCATATCATCCTCAATCTGGGGGAAGGACTGACAAACGAAAGTGGCGCTTGGCTAAAATGGGTCAGCGACACCGAACTTGAAGGCATGCGCCTCTGCGGCGGGTTTGGCTATGCCGAACAGACTACCATCCCACAGTATTTTGTGCTAAGGGTGAGCAAGGCCCCGAAATCGTCAGGTTTCTTCAAAAAGATGCCGGAAATGACCGCTGAAGCTGCCTGGGACCCAGATGCCGGCAAATACCGAATCTACAAAAACAGCTATAAAAGGGAAATTGCCGGGGATGATATCGGCTATTATTTCAATTTCGACACCTTTGCAGAGGAGGAGATCCTGGTGCAGCTGGGAGTGTCCTTTGTGAGCACTGCCAACGCTCGCGAAAACCTCGATGCAGAGCAACACGGCTGGGGTTTCGACCGAATCAAGGTGCTGGCAACCAAGCAATGGGAAGAGGTCCTTGGGCGAATCAAGGTGGAAGGTGGCACTCTGGAACAGCAGCAAATCTTCTATACCGCACTCTACCATACCCTTATCCACCCCAATATCCTCAACGATGTAAATGGGGAATATCCAAAAATGGGCGGTGGCATCGGCAAGGTGGAGAACGGGCACAATCGCTACACAGTGTTCTCGCTTTGGGATAGCTATCGCAATGTGCATCAGCTACTTACGCTTGTCTATCCAGAAAAGCAGGCAGACATGCTGCGGTCGATGGTAGATATGTACAAAGAGAGCGGCTGGATGCCAAAATGGGAACTTTACGGGCAGGAGACCTATATTATGGAGGGCGACCCGGCGATTCCGGTGATTGTGGATAGCTACCTGAAAGGCCTGCACGATTTCGATGTGGAGGCTGCCTATGAGGCCTTTGTCAAGAGCGCCAACACTCCTGGAGAGCAGAATCCCCTCCGACCCGATATCGACCCCTATCTCGAAAAGGGATATATCCCTCTGGGCTTCTATTCTGCCGATTTTTCAGGGGATAATTCTATTTCCCACGCTCTGGAATACTATGTTGCCGATGCTGCGCTGGCCCGCTTTGCAGAGGCTCTGGGCCATGATGGTAGCATCTACAAAGAGCGCTCACTTGGCTACAAGCACTATTATAGCAGCGAATCCGGCACTCTCCGGCCCCTGAATCAGGATGGGAGTTTCCTCTCCCCCTTCGACCCTTCGCAAGGCGCGAATTTCGAGAATGCACCTGGTTTCCACGAGGGTTCAGCTTGGAATTATACCTTCTATGTTCCCCACGATATTGAGGGACTGGCAGAGTTGATGGGCGGGCCTAAGGCCTTCTGCAACAAGCTAAAATCGGTATTTGACAAGGGCCTTTACGACCCCGCGAACGAGCCGGATATCGCCTACCCCTACCTCTTCAGCAGGTTCAAAGGCTATGAGCATCTTACGGCTGAAACAGTGGATATGCTGCTCTCTAAACACTTCAGCACAAAGGCAGATGGCCTCCCCGGCAACGACGATGCCGGCACCATGAGCGCATGGGTGGTGTTCAGCATGATGGGTCTTTACCCCGACTGCCCCGGCGACCCCTCCTACACCCTCACAACCCCCACTTTCGACAAGGTGACCATCGGCGACAAGCTCACGATCAGCAAAACCAAAGGCCGCAGAATCAGCTCAATCAGGGTCGGTGGCAAGCCGCTCAAGGCCTATCGCATACAGCACAGCGACTTAACGAGCGCCGGCAGCCTTGAATTCAGGTGCAGGTAAGTCAATGATTCAAATAAAATTGCTATCTTTGAGGCTGGAAAATTTTTAATCAAATATAAGTTATGCAACAGCACATTGATTCCTATGATTTCAAGGGCAAGAAAGCGATTGTTCGCGTAGACTTCAATGTTCCCCTTGACGAAAATTTCAAGATTACAGACGATACCCGCATCCGCAGGGCTATGCCTACCCTCAAGAAGGTGCTGGCAGAAGGCGGTAGCGTTATTATCATGTCTCATCTTGGCCGTCCCAAGAAGGTTGACCCCAAGTTCTCCCTTAAGCACATTGTAGACCATGTTAGCGAGTGCCTTGGCGTTCCCGTTAAGTTCGCTGACGATTGCCAGAAGGCAGATGACCTTGCAGCCGCTCTGAAGCCCGGCGAGGCCCTGCTCCTTGAGAACCTCCGCTACTATGCAGAGGAGGAAGGCAAACCCCGTGGACTTGCAGAGAATGCTTCCGACGAGGAAAAGGCAGCAGCCAAGAAGGCTGTTAAGGCCAGCCAGAAGGAGTTCACAAAGAAGCTCGCTTCCTACGCTGACTGCTATATCAACGATGCATTCGGCACCGCTCACCGCGCACACGCTTCTACCGCTCTTATCGCAGAGTACTTCCCTAACGACAAGATGTTCGGCTATCTGATGGAGAGCGAAGTTAAGGCTATCGACAATGTACTCAAGAATGCCAAGAGGCCTTTCACCGCTATCATCGGTGGCAGCAAGGTATCCAGCAAGCTTGCAGTGCTCGAAAACCTGCTTCCCAAGGTTGACAACCTCATCATCGGTGGTGGTATGGGTTATACCTTCATCAAGGCAGAGGGTGGCCAGATTGGCAATTCCCTGCACGAAGATGAGCTTATCCCTCAGGCAAAGGAGATTATGGCAAAGGCCAAGGAACTCGGTGTAAACCTCAGCCTCAGCGTTGAGACCCATGTTGCCGACGACTTCAGCAACGATGCTAATAGCAAATATACCTCTTCACACGCTATTCCCGAGGGTTGGGAAGGTATGGATGCCGGCCCCAAGAGCCTTGAGAACTGGCGCAAGATCATTCTTGATTCCAAGACAGTGCTCTGGAATGGCCCTGTAGGTGTATTCGAGATGCCCAACTTTGCAAAGGGTACCCTCCAGATTGCTCAGGACCTTGCAGATGCTACCGCAAAGGGCGCTTACACCCTCGTTGGTGGCGGTGATTCCGTTGCAGCAGTTACCCAGATGGGCTATGCCGACAAGGTTAGTTATGTTTCCACCGGTGGTGGTGCAATGCTTGAGGCTATCGAAGGCAAGACCCTCCCCGGCATCGCAGCTATTCAGGAATAATTAAAGCCTAAGCCATGAAATCCGTCATTTTAAACACCCTAATGCTGGCTGCAGTGGTCCTGTTCGCAGGATGCAGCAATAGCAAGAGCGAAAATAATACCGATATGGGTTCAGCAGCTATTGAAAACATCATGACGCGCACTTCCATCCGCTCCTACACCGACCAGCCTGTCGAGCAGGAGAAGATTGAGACCATGCTCAAGGCTGCGATGGCAGCTCCTTCTGCCGTCAACAAGCAGCCCTGGCACTTTGTGGTTGTTACCAATCGCGAAAAGCTGGACTCACTTGCCGAAGGTGGCCCTCGCAAGGGTCTGACTGCCGGTGCTCCCCTTGCAATAGTTGTTTGCGGCGATAGCAACAACTTCTTCGAGTCCAAGCCTGAATTCTGGGTACAAGATGTTTCGGCTGCTACCGAGAATTTGCTTCTGGCAGCCCACGCACTGGGCCTTGGAGCCGTTTGGACAGGGTGTTATCCCGATGAGATAAGAATAAACGCAATCAGCTCCAAGCTGGGTTTGCCTGAAAACCTCATCCCCCTGACAGTCGTGGTAATCGGCTATCCTGCCGAGAACCCCGCTCCCAAGGACAAGTGGAACGAATCCAAGATTACCTATATCAAATAAGGTGACGGACATACAACAAAAACAGCCCTCGCAAATGCGGGGGCTATTTTTTGCGGAGAGGACGAGATTCGAACACTATCTTATCATGGTAGTCGACACCCCTCCCGGACGCGTAGAATCAAGATTTCAGTTTTTATATAATAGTTTGCAAGTTTGAGAAATTCGGGGTAACTTTGGGGTAACATTTGTATTTACTTTGTATCTATGAAGATAAAATATCATTATAATTTTTCGCTGAGAACTTTCGGTCGCAAGACTAAAAGACACCAGATAAGATTGCGCTTTTCCTATAATGGTTTACGAGGGGATATCGTAACCGGTTGGAATCTAGATTCCGCCGAAGCTTGGGACGCAGAATTGCAAAAAGTCGTGAAAGGATATGTAGGCTCCCACCACGAAACTTCTGCTGATATTAATTCCGATTTGCAAGTTATAGCCGAGCAACTAGAGATGGTCTTTCGTTACTTTGAGGTCAACGATATCATGCCAACAACTGCTATGGTTATGGAGAAGTTCGAGGAAAGGATGAAAGGCTCTGCACCTAAACGCCCTGCAACTGAAGTGGTAGAAAAGGAAAAGAAGTCGCCAAGAAAAGAAAAGTCCCTATTCGAAGCATTCGACCTGTTTACTCAGGAGTGTGGCGAGAAAAACGCCTGGACCAATTCTACCTTTGAAAAAATGCAAGCGTTAAAAAACGACTTACTTAACTATAACAAATCACTTAAATTTTCAGACTTAAACGAACCGGGTCTTGTGGGTTTTGTAGCATATCTTCGTGATAACAAAAAATTGAGAACACCGCGCAAGGGTATTGGCGAGCGTAAAGAATATGACGATGACGATATAATTGGCCTAAAGAATTCTACAATAGAAAAGAAATTAGGATATCTTAGGTGGTTCATGAATTGGGCGACGAATAAAGGAATCAACAAAAATCTGGTCTATAAAACATTTAAACCAACACTAAAATCTACTCAAAAAAAGGTAATCTATCTTACCAAAGAAGAGCTAGAAAAGGTGCGCAAACTCAAACTTCCTGAGGATAAAGCATATCTTGATCCCGTTAGAGATATTTTCCTGTTTTGCTGTTTTTCCGGCCTCAGGCACTCCGATGTGGCCAACCTTCGCAAAAATGATGTTAAAGGCGACCACATTGAGATTACAACTGTTAAAACTGCGGATAGCATATCAATCGAGTTGAATAATATTACCAAGGATATCTTGGCCAAATATAAGGATGTCAAATTCCCGAACAATTTGGCATTACCTTCGCAAACCAATCAGGCCATGAACAGAAATCTAAAAGAACTTTGTAAACTTGCCGGTTTGGACGAAGAAATAAGAATCACAACCTATAAGGGTAATGAGCGCCACGACGAATTCAAGAAGAAGTGGGAACTAGTAGGAACACATACGGGTCGTCGTACTTTTATCGTGCAAGCTTTATCGTTAGGGATTCCTCCCAATATCGTTATGAAATGGACAGGACATGCGGATTACAAATCTATGAGGCCATACATAGACATTGTCAATAGCATTAAGTCTGAATCGATGAAAAAATTTGATGGTCTACTCTAAATTTTAAGAGGCAGGATACCGTTGGCTGCATCCTACCTCTCCACTCAACTTTTTTTATTAATTAAACAACTCACTATTATAAAAAAGGCCAAAGGTTTTATTATAATTATAATAATTCATATATTTACGCAAAATCCAAAAACAAAATGAGACACACTAGACTTTTAGCCGTGCTACTGCTGCTTATGCCAACCATGGTCTTTGCGCAGCACACACCCAACGAAACCCTAACAATACAGGGAGTTCCAATAAAAGGTACCATACACGAAGTAGCATCTGGACTATACCAGAAGGGATGGAAAAACGAAGGGATATATGATGATGAATCAATCTACTTAATAGGCAAATTTCTGGGAGAAGACGCTGAGATAATGCTTAACCCGATATCCGACAACGATTCGAGAATAGCAACAGCCTTCGTAATGATAGAAAGTGATGCACTTTACATGACCGACTTCATCACTAACGACTTCATGAAGATAGTCCGAAGGTACGAGAAGAAATATGGTGAGGCCAAAATTGAGACATACGATTGTTATGATGAGAGCGACAAAAACGCGACTAAGTATAATTTCAATGCGGACGAACTTTTGATGCAAGCCAAATTCAATCTCTTTATCTATGCAAACGCCTTTGTCGGGCCACTAAAGGATTTCACCGTAAATATAACATATTTCAGTGTTGAAAACATTATAGATATGTACGAAGCCTTCAAAAAAAGTGAACAAAACAAAAACGACGAAATCTAATAATATGGACAAAAAGGCCTATGGAGTCATAGGGCTCCCAAAGGAACTCATAGAAGACCTCAAGACGCTGAAAATAGCGTTTCAACATAACTATAAGAGGTCTATGACCTACGAAGACATCTTAAGACAGATGATAGCAGGCCTTGAAGACGGCGACCCGGCTGTATATGAAGACTATTGTAAACTAAAAGAAGGAAACTAATATGAAAAATCCACATATTGACACATATATCAAGCAGTTAAACGAACAGTTTAGCACTGGAAATGCCACAGAACATTCTTATCGTGGTCCACTCCAAGCACTGTTATCCGCGTTGCTTCCATCATCCATAACCGTGATTAATGAGCCTAAGCGCTCTGATTGTGGCGCTCCGGACTATATCCTGATGAATAAGAACCAGACTCCTGTTGCCTATCTGGAAGCAAAGAATTTTATGGTCACATCCGACCTTGACGGACTCAAAGAAAACAAAGAACAATTCGACCGATACAAGAAATCCCTACGCTGCATTGTTTTTACAGATTACCTTGACTTCCATCTATACGAAGACGGAGAATACAACGAAGAAGCTTCTATAAGAATAGCGGAACAGAAAGGGAATAAGATAGTAGGTCTAGAAGAAAACGAAGAGAGGTTCCTAGCGCTTATAGAACATATCGGTAAGGCTATTCCTAAGAAGATAACCTCACCCACCAAACTTGCCAATCTGATGGCCGCAAAGGCAAGACTTCTGGCATCTACTCTTATAAAAGTGATGGAACAGGAGGATGAATACGGGTACTTTACAGGACAATTAAACGCATTTAAAATGGTCCTGATAGACGACCTTGAACCGAATTCCTTCGCCGATATTTATGCCCAGACAATCACCTACGGCATGTTCGCAGCCCGTCTGCACGACGAAACTCCCGACGACTTCACCCGCCAGGAGGCGGCCACACTGATACCGCACAGCAACCCTTTCCTTAGACAGATGTTCCAGGGAATTGCCGGCTACGACCTTGACGAGCGCATAGCATGGATAATTGACGACCTAGCCGAGATATTCAGGGTATCCGATGTTCAGAAAATTATGCAGAACTACGGTTCATCTACGATGAAGACCGACCCTATCGTTCACTTCTATGAAGACTTCCTTGCAGCATACGACCCCAAACTACGAAAGTCGAGAGGTGTCTGGTACACGCCACAACCGGTAGTAGACTTTATCGTAAGAGCCATTGACGACATTCTGCAAGACGACTTTGGGCTTCCCATGGGACTGGCCGATACAAGTAAGACCATGGTCAAGATAGCCAACACCCAGAAGACGAAGAAAGACAAGGTGAAGGAAGACACCTATAGCATCCCGCTCCACAAGGTACAGATACTCGACCCTGCTACGGGAACGGGAACCTTTCTTGCGTCCGTCATAAAGAAGATTTACGAAAAGATGCAAGGCCAACAAGGTATTTGGCAAGGATATGTAGAAGATAACATTATCCCACGTATCAACGGCTTCGAGATACTTATGGCATCATACGCCATGGCCCACCTAAAGATGGACCTGCTGCTCCAGCAGACGGGATACAAGGCAACCAGTGGAAACAGATTCAAAATCTACCTTACTAACTCGCTTGAATCATACCATGAAGAAGCGGGTACTCTTTGGGCACAGATGTTAGCGCAGGAAGCCGCAGGAGCCGATTCTGTCAAGAGAGACAGCCCCGTAATGATTGTTACGGGAAATCCCCCTTATAGCATTTCATCCAGCAATAGCGGCAAATATGCGGTGTCGCTTGTAGAAAAATACAAAAAAGACCTTAACGAGCGCAACATTCAGCCTCTGAGTGACGACTATATCAAGTTTATTGCCCTAGGCCAGAGTTACATCGAGAAGAACGGAGAAGGAATACTTGCATACATTACCAATAACGGTTATCTAGACGGTCTTATCCACCGCCAGATGAGAAAATCATTGCTGGAAACCTTCGACAAAATTTACATTCTCAACCTTCACGGAAACTCACGCAAGAAGGAAACTGCACCAGACGGCAGCAAAGACGAAAATGTCTTTGACATTATGCAGGGTGTTGCCATTGCAGTCTATGTAAAGACTGGCAAGAAAGCCCAAGACGAACTCGCAAAGGTCTATTATTCAGACATTTACGGTGAGCGCGAATCTAAATATCAAACCCTGGATGAACATTCAATCGGGAATATTGACTGGCAAGAAATCTCATACCAGGCTCCCGAATATTTCTTCATTCCAAAGGATTATGGAGCGAAAAAAGATTTCGACAATGGTTTTGGAGTGAATGAATTATTCCCTGTAAACACTAGTGGTGTTACAACTCACCATGATGACACATTGGTTTCAATAACTCCTTTCTCGACTGAAACGAACCAATTTTATGCTTATCGCCCATTTGATAATAGATATGTTGACTATAATATCAACAAAGTAGTTCGTCATCGCTTTGGAGTGATGAAGCACATGATAAATACAAAAAACATTGGATTGATTACAACTAGGTCCAATAGACAAATCAGTTTAGGATATGTCTACATTGTTGATAAATTGGTAGATCGACACATCCTTGATAGTGCTGCGGATGCTACATACTTATTCCCTCTATATCTAAAGCAGGAAAACCTGGACGGCTCCACCAACATGGTGCTAAACTTCAATCAGGAAATTCTTTCCAAAATTGAGGCAGGTCTCGGTGAAGAGGTAGAGCCCCAGGAACTTTTTGATTACATCTACGGTGTACTCCATATCCCTTCATATAGGGGAAAATACAAGGAATTCCTAAAAATAGACTTTCCTCGCATACCTTATCCTACCAATGCAAGCACCTACCACGAAATTGCCAAATACGGAAAAGAACTACGAGTAATGCATCTAATGAAGAAATACCTCGCTCCTATAACACAATACAACATTCCTGGCAACAATTTCGTTGCAGGAGTGCAAATACAACACGCGGATAAAGAAGGCTATATCAAGGTCTACATTAACAAAGAGCAGTACTTTGACAATGTCCCCGAAACAGCATGGAACTTCTTTATTGGTGGTTATCAGCCGCTTCAAAAGTGGCTTAAAGACCGCAAGAACCGCACCCTTGCATCCGATGATGTATCTCATTGGCAGCAGGTTGTTTGTATCCTAATGGAAACCGATAGGATTATGAAAGAACTCGACGAGAAATATGGTAGTACCATCTAGAAACTTCATTCTAAAACATAAATACGGTTATCAAAAAAATTACACATTATGGAATTTTTATCAAAGCTAAAGAATATAGGCACCTCGGTAAGCACTAATGTTAAACTATGTGGAAAATCATGGTCCATGCTCGAAAGTAATGATAGCGTCACCTTGATATTTAAATCCAACAAGACTCTTCATTTAATCGTAAATGGGGTATCTAAGGTTGTTCCATGGGATTTTTCTCCCCTTAGTGAGACCCTCATAATATATTCTTCCGGAGCTAGTGGTATATCTTACCATGTGAAATTTGTCAACGAACAGACACTTATTTTATATAATGAGGAAACGAAAAAAAATGAATATTACTCTAATAAAAATAGTAATAACGCCCCCACGAATTCGGAAGAATCATTTGTATTATATGCTTCAAATAACATAGAATACATGAAAAGCGCTTATGCAGATATTCTTAAAACAAAAAATAATATAAAGAAAAAAAAGGCCACTCTAAATGATATACAAAACGCAAAATTTAATAAAATCACAGACCATACGGATAACGCAACAAAAGGTCTGGACGGAGAAGACATAATAAAATGTGTTGATGTCTTTAAAAAAATTATTCCAACATTCAAGGAAGAATATGTACGTTATTTAGAGTATCATCTGAAAACTGGGCGTTTTCTTGACTACGGTGTCTACGGTCTTGGTATCGTGAGAGACCTAAAGCGTAATGAAGATTATTATCCTAAGAACTCTAACTCGCTAAACTATTATATCGACACCACAGGCGATTCTGTTGCTAATTACCAATAATTGCTTCCGGTTCAAAAAATATAAGGCGGGGAATTACTCTCCGCCTTTCTTGCCTAATAACGCAATCGACTCAAAGTATTTCTTCATCTTACCATCAATAAATTCCTTGGAGGCCTTTTTGAGTGCCGATTTCTGAGTTTCTGTCAGCATTGATAGGGGAAGAATAGTGCGTATTTCGTAATAAACAGCGTCGGGCAATCCTTCAATCAGTGGCTCATCTCCATTCACGCCCATGCTCCAGCTTATTGGGCAAAGTCCATCCCTGCACCTGAAGGCATACTCAGAATCGTACTGTTTATACTTGGTGAGGATGTCCTCATTGAGTTTAATGTTCTTTCAGTATTGAAGTTTCTGCCAAGGAACCAGCAGATGGCTTCTTCCTGAGACATTTCCGGCTGGTTGAGAACTCTTTCACGATACTGTCTGGCAAAGAGTGAGTCATATAGCTTGATGGTTCGTACCCAACTTGAATTGAAAGTTTCCGACAGAGATAAAGTTACTTATGTTTCTTTCGTCTGAAATTGTTAGATTATGAACATAGCTAAATTTAGCTATATTTGCGAGTTAACAATATTGTGAAAGGATGGAAATAAGTAAAATAAATAATGAAGCGCTACACGAATTAGCGGAAAAGATACGACGATTGAATGAGAACTTACCATACTTATTCAACAATATTAAAGTCATGCAGTCTGATTATGCAAAGGATGTCCACGAATATTTAGAGAACCTGCCGGATGAAGACATCTGCAAATCCCTCATTAAGACGGAAAACATCAGCCCTAAAATAAAAAAACTTTTAGGAGTAGAGCTGGATAAATACCGCGACTGGTATAAGGCTAATGAGTACAAATTGGATAAGGAATTCAGAAATATAAGCATGGCAAGCGCTGAAAACGCAGGAATGTTACGGCATAAGCTCGAAAGAGATGATCTTAAACAACATAATAAGAGGGTTAGTGATGAAGAAGAAATCTGTCATCTAGCTTATAGGAGCTACAACTCTCGATTAGGAGGTAATAAGAATAGTGCGAGCATGTTTACTCCAGAAGACTGGGATTACGTGAAGGAAAATTTAAATAGATATATAAGTTATTTTGAACCCAATATACCGCGGTTCGAATATAATGAAAGCAAGTCCTCCTTATCTCGCTATGTAACAATCTTAGACAAGGTTGATGAGCACTGGGCGAAAGCTAGAAAAGAAAAAGAGACTTTACGCGGAAGAATAGATAACTTATGCGATAAGGAGCAGGAATCTATTAAAGACGAATTTAATAAAATTGTACCAGCGGAATTCTATCGAGACATTGATGTGCATCTAGAAGAGCTTGTTTGCGACTTGAACGGAAGAAAGAGGATAGATGGTATACATTCTCAAACAGAATTAAAAGAGGAACACAGAAAATTGGAAGATGTTGTCAAAAAAGCCGCACTAAATGTTGTGAGGAATGAATTAAAAGCAGTTTCTGATAAAAGTCTCACATCTTACCTTTGTTCGGAACTCTTTAAACTGTTGAAGAAGCATCCCGAACTACTAAAAGTAGAAGCTAAGAGTTTTAAAAAACAATCATTTGTGCCAATATTGAGGAATTCCGGCTATAAAACAGTTGAACAGCAAAGTATATATTACACCGACCGAGAATTTAAAAAAGAAAAATCTGATTCAAGGCAGCTAGATGAAAGAGTCTTAAAGGAAATTATAGCGGGATGGCAACTAAAAGAAATAATAAAATAGCCGACTTTTGTCTGGAATTACAAAAATCCAGATAAAATTTTTCAAAAATAATTTTTTTTAAAAAGATGCCTCGTGGTGACGCGAGAGCATCTTTTTCTGTTTCTTCATAGTCCTATAATCTGGAAAAAAATCTCGTCCAGAAAAATAAGCTTTATATGGCTAAAGCTAATATACCTTTGCAACTGAAGCCAACTGCTACTGTATGTAGTGCTTCAGGGTTTTATAACATAAATTTTTAAACCATATAAGTCTATGGAAAAGAATAAAATGTTATTTGAATTGCGGGTATCCGACCTAGTTGAGATCATCTCGTCCGCGCTATCAGATGCGGCGGTTGACAAGCCATCCGTCGTGCATGAGCAGGCTTGCGGGATGAACGACCTGGCCGCTAAAATCGGTTGTTCGGTTAGCACTGTCTATAAACTTCGTAAAGAAGGGGTACTGGATGATGCAGAAGTATCTCACATTGGTCGTAACATCTACTTCGATGTTTCAAAGGCTCGTGCGCTTGCGGACGAGTACCAGAAAGGTAGGAGGAAGCAAAGTGGAATCGTGGGTGAGAATCTCTAAGAGCTTTCTTGACTGGCAGTGGGCAGATGATCATGTGATGGTAAGCTTATTCTTGAAACTGCTGCTGCTTGCCAACTGGCATGATACTAAATGGCGCGGAATCGTCATCCCCAGAGGCTCATTGGTAACGTCTATAGCATCTTTAGCGAAGTTTATGCGTCTTAAGGAAAGTACCATCCGTTCAAAGTTGTCGAGAATGCGGCGAAGTGGTGATATTTCCGTTCAAACTACCAACAAATATTCGATCATTTCAATATGCGATTACGACAAATTCAACGGATATATTGAAAGCAAAACAGATTGTGGCTCAAAAAGTTACGGCTCTTCTGGACAAACTGAATGCGCGCCAGATGCAGACAAAAAACAGTCAGAGAGCAATCAAAACGCAACAGATATAAAATATTATAATGATAAAAATATAAATATAAATGGGGTTAATACCCATCATTTTAATGGAGGAAATTATTATGGAACTTCAAAAACTACTACAAGCGCTAAAGGACCAGATGATTACAGAAGGTCAGCAGAGGATTAGGGACTTTAAAATAGATTTACCCGCAGCAGAAATGAGCGAATTGCTGTTGGTGGTAGCCGAAAAGTTGGTCCGTAGAACTTACCATCCTTTTTATAAGACGGATAAATATTTGGCTGCCGTGGAAGCGGTCGCAAAGTGGATGGTCGACGAAACTGAAAAACCTGGTCTTCTCCTTATGGGATATTATGGCAACGGCAAAAGTACCATAGCAAAATCTATCAAGGATGCGGTTTATGGACTAGCTATGGCAAAACTAAGTACGGAACAACCTTCAAAATGGGAGATGCATACAGCTAAAAGTATTGCACAAATGGTGTCAATGTCAGACACTTATTCATGTCTACGTACGTATTCAGCAGGACTTGCGAAAGTCCAACGATTAATTATAGACGATGTTGGTTACGAGCCTGCTGAGTTGAAAATTTACGGTAACATACTAACTCCTATAGAGGATATTCTTGCCCGTCGCTATGATTCAAACAAAATAACAATTGTGACCACAAATTTGATGTGGAAGGACATCAGAAAAAAATATGGAGACAGGCTCTACGACAGACTAAAAGATTATTTCACAGAGGTTGTTTTTGAAGGGGAGTCTTTCAGAAAACGATAGAAATCTATAATATATGAGTAACGATTATGAAGCTAAGCCTGAAAATATTATTTTAGGCGTACCCTCTTCTGCCGATGCGGAAAAATACACCAACGCTATTATCGCCAATTCGCCTCTGGCTCCTGATGACAAGGAAAAGGATAACCTTTGTCGACAGGTAAATTTGGCTGTTCCCCAGAAGTTATACGAAATCCTTGTGAAATATTGCACTGGAAAGAGCATATCTCGTATGTTAAAGCCAGCAGAAGTGGCAAGGATAGCATTAATACAATTTTTGTTAAGTGAGATAGCGGACTCTGATCTAAAAAAATATTTAAAATCATTAAAAGAAAAATATTATGAAAAAAACATTAAAAATAGCAGTCGCTAATATAAAGGGTGGCGTTGGTAAAACAACAGCAGCCTTGAACATTGGTCTAGCCTTCGCCAGTCTTTGGTTTAATGTTCGCTTTATTGACCTTGACCAGCAGTGCGACCTAACGGACTTTTTGTTGGGCGATACGCAAATACCAACAACCACATTGTACACATCATTACTATCGAATAAATATCCAACTGTTATTCACAATAATAGGGAGAATGTCAGTTTTATTCCAGGCTCACATCGCATGGAAGAAGCTATTCAAGAACTCATGATAAAGCAAGGAAGAACGATGGAAGAATATAATATGGGAAAAATTGATAAGCCTTTTTCCGCAATCTACCATGTGGTAAATATTCTGGACAATATCTCGTCTAATGACGAATGTGAAATTGAAATTCTAGACTGCCCACCAAGTGCAGGAGTAATGGTCCTGGCTGGCCTAATTCATTCGGATTTTCTCATAATCCCAACGCAGGCAACGGATTTTTCAGCGAGGCAAACCAGAAATTTCATAAAAAACTATGTACCCGCCATCCAGAGAATCAACCCCAATTTTAAAGTAATGGGAATCCTTATTAACATGAAAAGGAATGAAATATCCCAAATAAAAATTGCTAATAAGCTTAGGGAAGAATTTGGAGAATTGGTCTTTAACAACGAAATAACATACAATGCTTCCGTCAATTCTGCGTACCACCAAAAGATGAGTATTTTTGAATATCAAGATATTCTTCCTACTAAGAATTTGCCAGATGTTGCTCTTTATAAATATCTAGTCGATGAAATTATTGACAGAGCTAATTTAACGGAAACCGCAATGTCTAAAATCTTAGACTTCGCTAAATCTAATAGACAATAGTTCATAGAGTCTATATTATATTTTATAGTTACTATTGAATAACTCCTAACATCAACCTTTCATCAGAATTAATGACAAGTTTGATGAAAAGCATAGGGCAAGAAGTGCAGAAGTGTACACATTGCGTATATCTTCTGCGACTCACCGGGGCTCACCTCCTACGAGGTTCTCCCCCGTTCGTCAACCGGTGTTTTCGGCTCCGTAGTCGCCACACCTCTTCTTGCTCTGCCGTTACTGTTGTAGATTAAAATACATTTAAAAAAGGAGGACTAAATGAGTTACACACCAGAGGAAAAAAAGAGGACAAAAGCTGTCCATGTAAAGATGAACCAACAAGAGTACGAAAAAGGACTTCAAAACATGAAAAGCGCCAGGTACGGCGCTGTCTCAATGTATATGCGCGAACTCTTCACTGGAGAGGTTGCACCAAAGGCACAAAGGAAGAAAAAAGAACCTCTTTCGGATGAAGTCCCGGCTGATCGAAAGCTAATTGCTGAAATTAATCGTATCGGCACAAATTACAACCAGACAACCCGTCGTTTCGCAGCTCTTTGTCAAAAGACCAGAAAAGACGGTTCTCCCTACTTTGACCAAAAGGCTCTGGAGCTTCGACTTGAGAGAACCGAGACGATGTTTGAGGAGCTGCGGGCTCTGGTTGAAAAGAAAAAACCCGAGAAGTCCGAGGATAAGAGCGATGCCGCAAGAAGGCGCAAAGAAGGCGCCAATTGCAGGGTCTCGCTCAAAGGGTGGATAGTTTCGGAAGCGCAGGAAAAGAAATCAAAGACCGGGGCTTCTTACATAGTATTTACGCTTTCCTGCAGAGACGACATCCGAAAAGACTCACAGGAAAAAACATGCTTTAATGTGGTCTGCTTTAACCATCCGGATCCGAGCTACTTAAAGAAAGGACGGCTTGTCAGCGTGGAAGGATATCTGGTGGTTCACAGCAGGACTACTGAAGATAAGACCTATACGGTTCTGACCGTCTATTCCGAGAGTAGAGAAATTAATCAGGTAAAATATAATAGGCAGGAAGAATAAGAAGATGGTAGTAAAGATGCACAAAAATACGGCTTCTATGACGCCGGTGCTTGATTATAATGAAAGGAAAGTCAAAGAGGGCGTTGCAGTAAGACTATCTGTTGGTGGCGATATTGCATCCAATAGAGAATCATCAGTAAGAAAAACTTTTAGAGAGTTTGATGTAAACGCCAAGATGTCAAGACGCGGCATCAAGGATGTGTCGCTTCAGATAGATATAAATTTGTGATATCTGTGCCATAAAATCCGGGGGTCTCTAAGAAAAGATCCACGCAATTTCGTCTGAAAATCTTCGCTAAGGTTTAGACCTTTTACGCTCCATAAAAAAGAAAATCCAACGGGGAGGAATCCCATTAATTTTCTTTTTTATGGAGCTTTAGCGATGATTTTTAGCCGTTTCTATGTCGTGTCTCTTTTTCCTCAGAGACCTCCATGCATGAATGGAGAAACTAGTATTAATTCTTTTAATTCATTCATTATGTTAAAGCTAAGATTTACAAAACAGCAGATGCTAAAGTGGCTGAAATCCATTGATGTCTTTCGCCGTTATAGAGCATCCAGAGCCATAGAGGGCCTTTTCCCGGACGATCCGAACATCAAGGAAATCAAAAAATTATGCTATGACCTGGGCCTTGAACCAGTTAAAAATACTGAGCGATGAAAAATATCAATAGATATTGTTATGTTGAAGTCCGTAGGAGTGCACAGGTATTCAAGGTATTTGGTCCTGATGGCAAGGAGATAATAGATGAAGATGGCTACCCATTGGCCTTTTTCAATCTTGTGACAGCTCTATGTGCCTTAGGAAGTATGGGCTTCCACTTTTGTGCAAAAACAAAAAACAGT
>Ga0065708_1006626_pt1 | contig 19035 bp, 17 predicted proteins | sample Hoacrofraction12_2_FD_59095 | JGI IMG/M metagenome (GOLD analysis project Ga0065708, IMG submission 59095) | Hoatzin crop microbial communities from Cojedes, Venezuela, sample from fiber fraction 12 v1 | ecosystem: Host-associated > Birds > Digestive system > Esophagus > Crop | place: Venezuela... | reverse complement strand
CCGTGACTTGATTTTCAAGTCACGGCGTCAAGGCGCATAGAAATTGCTATCCCTTTTCGTTGTTATGATTTCGTGTCCATGAGCACGTCAACGCCCGTCTCGCGGCAGATGAGGTTGAACAATTCAATTTCTCGGTCGTCGTCGCAAGCATCGGCGTCGATGACGCGCGTCAGCAACTGTGCGGTGTGTATCTTTTGCAAGTCGTTCATGCGCTTCATGATGTCAAGGGCGACAATAGGGTTAAGCGAACGCCCGATGTTATAAATATCTTCAGGCACTTGTGTCTCAGCGCAAATCAGGTTAAAGACGCTCACCTCGCTATGGTCAATGCGCTCGTCAACATTAATCATCTCGATGAGCAGGCTCACGATAGCTGCCTTCTGAGTATCGGTAAAGTGGATATTGCTCATGTCGTTTGTTCTTGGTCGCTCGGCTTGGCTGCTGAATCAGTAGCATTTGAGGCCGATTCGTTGCTCTCGTTTTCAGCTGGGAACGGGGGCGGGGTTACCGTTACCGTGCTGCTTGTCTGGTCAGTGTCAGGCTCTGTGGTCTCATCTGATTGCTGTTGCGCTTTGATGATTTCCTCAGTGCGTGACTTCCATTGCCGTGGACCAAAGATGCGTTCAGCGTCTTCGGTGTAGATGACCTCACGCTGTTGCAACAGGTCGGCAAGCTGGTGATGACCGCTCTCATATTGTGCCAGAATCTCACGGGCGCGTGCATATTGACTGTCGATAATCTTCTGCACCTCCTTGTCGATGGCTTGTGCGCGTTCCTCGCTATAGGGCTTGGTGAAGCCGTAGGTGTCGCTTGATGAGTCATAATAGGAGATGTTGGGCAGGCTATCGCTCATGCCATAATAGGTGACCATGGCATACGCTATCTTGGTCGCACGTTCTAGGTCGTTGAGGGCGCCTGTGTCAATGAATCCCAAAAACATATCCTCAGCCACACGGCCCGCCATCAACGAGCAAATCTTGTCGAGCAAGGCTTGTTTGGGCTCAATCTGGCGCTCCTCGGGCATATACCATGCCGCACCCAGCGCTTTGCCACGAGGCACGATGGTTACCTTGATGAGCGGGTCGCCATAGCGCAGATGCCAGCTCACGGTGGCGTGACCAGCCTCGTGAACGGCGATGGAACGGCGCTCCTCGTCAGTGATGACTTTAGAACGTTTCTCCAGACCGCCCACTATGCGGTCAATGGCATCCATGAAGTCCTGTCGCTGCACTGCTTGTTTTTTGTGTCGCGCCGCTATCAGGGCTGCCTCGTTGCACACGTTGGCAATGTCGGCTCCCGAGAATCCAGGCGTTTGCCTTGCCAGCAAGTCCAGGTCAACAGAACCATCGGTCTTGACCTTGCGCAGGTGAACCTGGAAGATTTCTTTGCGGTCGCTCAGTTCGGGAAGTTCCACATAGATTTGACGGTCAAAGCGTCCTGCACGCAGCAACGCCTTGTCAAGGATGTCAGCACGGTTGGTCGCTGCCAAAATAATCACGCCACTGTTGCTGCCAAAACCATCCATCTCGGTCAGCAACTGGTTTAGCGTGTTCTCGCGCTCGTCGTTAGACCCCATGTTGGGGTTTTTGCCACGGGCACGACCCACGGCATCAATCTCGTCGATAAACACGATGCACGGTGCTTTCTCCTTGGCTTGACGGAACAGATCGCGTACGCGCGAAGCTCCCACACCCACAAACATCTCCACAAAGTCAGAACCCGACATGGAGAAGAAAGGCACATCTGCCTCGCCGGCTACGGCTTTGGCAAGCAACGTTTTACCCGTTCCTGGAGGGCCAACAAGCAGAGCTCCTTTGGGGATTTTGCCGCCCAGCTCGGTGTAGTGTTGCGGATTTTTTAGGAAGTCCACAATTTCGGCAATCTCGACTTTTGCCTCGGCAAGACCGGCAACATCTTGAAATGTCACTCGGTTGGCGTTGTTCTTGTCGAACAGCATAGCTTTGGACTTGCCTACGCTGAAGATGCCGCCGTTGCCGCCAGCACCGCCGCCCGACATGCGCCGCATCATGAAGAACCACAGCAGCACCAGTAAGATGACGGGACCAAAGGTCCATAGCATCATCGAGAAGTCGCTGCCTTGCTCATATTTCACATCGCCATTGAATACGCCCTGTTGTTTCCATTGCTCAACTTTCTCGTCAAATTTGTCAGCACTGGGAATGTGGGTCGTGATCATCGCGGGCACACCCTTGACGGGGGTGTAGTTCTGTGTCTTAAACACTACGGCAGCAAGCGAGTCTGAAAGCGTGCCCTCCGCCTCGTCGTTGTTGCTGTAAACGGTGATAGCCGTGACGCCACCTTTGTTCACCCACGATTCAAATTCTGTCCAGCTCACCTGTTGCTTCACCCCGTCGCTATTCATGTAATAGATGGCGAGCAGAGCCAGCACAATGAGTCCGTACATCCAGAAGATGTTGAACTTAAAGATGCGGCGTTGTTTGTTGTCGTTTGCCATTGAGTATGATAGGCTTTAGTCTAAGTTGGGAATAGTGTTAAGCGTCGCGTCAGCCCATAGCTGTTCCAGATTAAAGCGTTCACGGAACTCTGGAATGAAGACGTGGACAAACACGCTGCCATAGTCAATGATAATCCATTGAGAGTTTTGGTATCCATCGTAGTTAAACGGACGTTGGCCGATGGTCTTTTCGACGTATTCACGCACGCTGTCGGCTATGGCATCCACTTGCATCGGCGTGTTGCCGGTGGTGATGACAAAACCCTGTGCCGCCGCAGTTTCGATGGCGGACAGATCCACGTGAACAATGTCGCGGCCTTTCTTTTCCTGAATGCCTGCGATGATGGCTTCAACCAATTGTTTGTTGTTTTCGTTCATATGATGTGTTTAAAAGATATATTGCAACTTGCAAAGATAAGCATTAAATTGCAAATCAAAGAATGATTTTCATGGATTTTTTGTCACTCTGTGCGTGATGGGCTTTTTGTCGCCGCGCCGAGGGGGTGTGATTTAAATAAGGAGAGCAGGTCGCCATACCGCTTGCAGTAGTGACGACCTGCTCTCAGGTAAAAGTTAGTTAAGCAATCTAAATATAATGATGAAAAATCAATCCGTTATAAATTTAGATGATGCCTTGGCCCATCATAGCCTTAGCCACCTTCATGAAGCCAGCGATGTTGGCACCCTTCATGTAGTTCATGTAGCCATCTTCCTCCTTGCCATACTCGCAGCACTGAGCATAGATGTCAGCCATGATCTGATGCAGCTTGTCATCAACTTCCTTAGCGCTCCAATAGATGTGCTGAGCGTTCTGAGTCATCTCCAGACCACTAACGGCAACACCACCAGCATTCACGGCCTTGCCAGGAGCGTAAACCATGCGCTTCTCGATCATGTAGTCGATAGCCTCGGCCTGGCAGCCCATGTTCGAAACCTCGGCAACCAGCATCACGCCGTTAGCTTCAAGCTTCTTGGCATCTTCCAGAGCCAGCTCGTTCTGGGTAGCGCAAGGCATAGCGATGTCAACCTTCTGCTCCCAAGGCTTCTTGCCAGCAAAGAACTTGGCGTTGGGGAACTTCTCAGCATAAGGAGCAACAACGTCGTTGCCGCTAGCACGCAGGTCGAGCATCATTTGAATCTTCTCGGGCGTGCTAATGCCATCGGGATCATATACATAACCGTCGGGGCCGCTGATGGTCACAACCTTAGCACCCAGTTCGGTAGCCTTCGTTACAACACCCCAAGCTACATTACCGAAGCCTGATACGGCAACAGTCTTGTCCTTGAAGTCGGTCTTCAGGTCCTTCAACATGCTCTGAACATAGTAGCAAGCACCGAAACCGGTAGCCTCGGGACGAATGCGTGAACCGCCAAACTCAAAGCCCTTGCCAGTCAGGGTGCCGGTGCACTCGCGACGAAGTTTCTTGTACATGCCATACAGGTAACCTACCTCACGACCGCCAACGCCGATGTCACCAGCGGGAACGTCGGTGTCAGGACCGATGTTGCGCCACAGCTCCAGCATGAAGGCCTGGCAGAAACGCATCACCTCAGCATCGCTCTTGCCGCGAGGGCTGAAGTCTGAACCGCCCTTGCCACCGCCCATGGGCAGAGTGGTCAGAGCGTTCTTGAACGTCTGCTCGAAACCTAAGAATTTCAGAATTGAGGGGTTCACCGATGCATGGAAACGCAAGCCGCCCTTGTACGGGCCAATGGCGTTGTTGAACTGTACGCGATAGCCCAGGTTGGTCTGAACCTCGCCCTTGTCGTCAACCCAAGTCACACGGAAAGTGAAGATGCGATCGGGCTCAACCATGCGCTCGATGATCTTGGCTTTCTCAAATTCGGGATGCTTGTTGTACTCGTCCTGCACGGTGAGCAGAACCTCACGCACCGCCTGCAAGTATTCCTTCTCGCCTGGGTGCTTAGCCTCAAGGTTAGCTAAAATTTCTTTAACGTTCATGATAATAATATCTTTAAAAAAAGTTGCTAATTAGATAACTTTACGTATCAATTCTCTTGTTTCTAAAAACGTCACAAATATACACCTTATTTTCCAAACATGAGCTATTTTTTGCTGTGAATTTGCGATTTTTTTTTCAACAGGCAATCGATTGCATAATTTTTTTTGTGTGCCGCAAAAAAGCATTTTTCAGGCAAAATCCTAAAAACGCAAAAAAAATGCTACACTCCAAGCCGCGTTGATGTGCTTTGGTGAGTAACGCAGGCTCGAAATGCGGCAAAATGCCAACCAGTGTTGTGCGGTCTATACCATTGTTTTTTTGTCAATTAAATTGTGCCTATTCAAAAAAATGCCTACCTTTGTGGATACTTAATATAAACCTAAAATGACGTTTAACCACTAATAAAAAAACATTTGAAATTATGAAGAAGCACAATTTCTACGCTGGTCCGTCAATCATGAGCCAGTACACCATTGACCACTGTGTTGAGGCTCTGCGCGACTTTGCCGGAACTGGTCTGTCGATTATCGAGGTATCGCATCGCAGCAAGGAGTTTACCGCTGTTGTTGCCGAGGCCGAGCAGCTCTTTAAGGAATTGCTCGACATCCCCGAGGGCTACAAGGTGCTGTTCCTGGGTGGTGGCGCTAGCCTGCAATTCTGCATGGTGCCGATGAACCTGCTCAAGACCAAGGCTGCTTACCTCGACACGGGTACATGGGCCAACAAGGCTATCAAGGAAGCCAAGTTGTTTGGCGAGGTGGATGTCGTAGCATCTTCTAAGGAGGACAACTACACCTACATCCCCAAGGGTTACACCCTGCCTACCGATGTTGATTATTTCCATATCACCACCAACAACACCATCTTTGGTACCGAGATTCGCGAGGACTATGACGTACCCGTGCGCATGGTTGCCGATATGTCTAGTGATATCTTCTCACGTCCTGTTGACGTGTCAAAGTATGACCTCATTTACGGTGGCGCACAGAAGAACATTGCCCCCGCTGGCGTTACCTTCGTGATTGTTAAGGAAGACGTGCTGGGCAAGGTTGACCGCGTGCTGCCCACCATGCTTAACTATCAGACCCATGTGGACAAGGGCTCGATGTTCAACACCCCGCCCGTGTTCCCCATCTATGCCGCTTTGCAGACCCTGAAGTGGTACAAAGAGATTGGTGGCGTTAAGGAGTTGCAGCGTCTCGACGAGGAAAAGGCTGCCTATCTGTATGATGCCATCGACAGCAGCAAGATGTTTGTAGGCACCGTTAAGCCTGAGGATCGCTCAATCATGAACGTATGCTTCGTGATGAAGCCCGAATATAAGGAGCTGGAGAAGGACTTTATCGACTTTGCTGGCACCAAGGGCATCGTCGGCATCAAGGGACACCGCTCGGTGGGTGGCTTCCGCGCTTCGCTCTACAACGCTCTGCCCCTCGACAGCGTCAAGGTGCTGGTTGAGGCCATGAAGGAGTTTGAAAACCGTTAATCAGAATTACACATTATAATATATAAATAAGCAATCACAGAGTCATGAAGATTTTAGTTGCTACCGAGAAGCCTTTTGCACCCGTTGCAGTGCAAGGTATCCGTGAGGTGATTGAGGGCGCAGGCCACGAGCTGGTGCTCGTTGAGAAAGGCACGCGTCAAGATATGCTGAACGCCATTGGCGATGCAGCGGGTCTCATTGTCCGCAGCGACAAGGTTGACAAGGAAGTGTTTGATGCAGCTCCGCAACTTAAGGTCGTTGTCAGGGCTGGCGCTGGCTACGACAACATCGACCTCGCCGAGGCCACAGCTCATGGCGTATGCGTCATGAACACTCCTGGACAGAACAGCAACGCTGTTGCCGAGCTCGTCTTTGGCATGCTGGTGACACTCATCCGCAATCGCTACAATGGCACTTCGGGCACTGAGCTTCTGGGCAAGACTTTGGGTATCCATGCCTATGGTGCTGTGGGTCGTTGTGTGGCACGCATCGCTAAAGGCTTTGGCATGAAGATTAGCGCACTTGATCCTTGGGTAAAGGACGAGGTGATGGAAGCCGATGGCATTCGCCCCGTGCATAGCGTTGAGGAACTTTATAGCGAGAACCAGTATGTCAGCCTGCACATCCCCGCAACTGATGAGACTCGTCGCTCGGTAGGCAAGAAGCTCATCGACCTCATGCCCAAGAACGCTGTTCTCATCAATGCTGCTCGCAAAGAAGTGATCGACGAGGACAGTCTTGCCGAGGCTATGGAGGCTCGCGCTGACTTCCGTTATGTGGCAGATGTGAAACCCGACAACGCAGCAATGCTGGAAGACAAGTACGCAGAGCGCGTGCTGTTCACGCCGAAGAAGATGGGCGCCCAGACCGCTGAGGCAAACATTAACGCAGGACTTGCAGCTGCCAATCAGGTAGTGGCTCACCTCAAAGACGGATTTAATCGTTTCCAAGTGAACAAGTAATTGGCCAATAACCAATTATGATAGATGATAACAGTTGCGCTGAGACACAAAAATCTCAGCGCAATTGTTTATTATATCTCAATATTTGAACAGGTTGGAAATCGTATGCACGTGTTTTTTCACGCTCCCACATGCCGATAATGATTTTTTTTGTAACTTTGCAGTTGAGCGAAAGCAGTGAGGATTTGTCCTTGTTGCCGAGCATGAGCAAAATATCTCATTTTGCGGTTGTTTGAGCCGAAATTGACAAAATAACGAATAATATCACTTTTAAACCAACAATCAGATAATGGAACCACTGTTTGAAAAACTGAAAAGCAATGCCATTGCCAAGCGGCAACGCATCATTTTGCCCGAGAGTCTTGAAGAACGTACACTCACTGCTGCCAACCGTGTGATTGCCGACGGCATCGCCGACATCATTCTGATTGGTGACCGTGAACAGATTATAGCTAAGGCACAGGAAATGAACCTGCCCAACATATCCAAGGCACTGGTTGTAAATCCCAATGATGCCGAGGCTATGGAACCCTATGCACAATTGTTCTATGAGCTGCGCAAAGCCAAGGGTGTGACCATCGACGATGCTCGCGCCAAAGTAAAAGACCCGCTATATCTGGGGTGCCTGCTCATTAAGCATGGTGATGCCGACGGACAAGTGGCAGGTGCGATGAACACAACAGGCAACGTGCTGCGTGCAGCCTTTCAGGTGCTGAAGACGGCTCCTGGCATCTCCTCAGTGAGCGGTGCGTTTATTATGTTGCTGCCCGAGGGGTCGCCTTATGGCGAGAATGGTGTGATGGTGTTTGCCGATTGTGCCGTTTTGCCCGATCCCGATGCTGCACAACTGGCACAAATTGCTGTTTGCGCTGACCAGACGGCACGTGCGTTGGGCGGAATTACTGACCCCAAAATTGCCATGTTGAGCTTCTCGACCAAGGGCAGTGCCAAGCACGAGAATGTGGATAAGGTGGTTGAGGCCACGCGCCTTGCACGTGAGATGAATCCTAATTTAAAGATTGACGGCGAGTTGCAGGCCGATGCTGCCATCGTGCCTAGCGTGGGTGCCAGCAAGGCTCCAGGTAGCGACATAGCCGGACACGCCAATGTGCTGGTGTTCCCCGATCTGGGTGTGGGCAACATTGCTTACAAGTTGGTACAGCGCATTGCGGGTGCCAAGGCAGTGGGTCCCGTGCTGCAAGGACTTGCCGCACCGGTTAACGACCTGTCGCGCGGCTGTAACGACGACGACATCTACCGCACCATCATCCTGACCTGCAATCAGGCAATCAACAAACAGGCTTAACGACCATAATAAACTAACAACAACAATAACACATCATGAAGATTCTAGTGCTCAACTGTGGCAGTAGCTCTGCCAAGTATAAATTGATTCAAACCGACAACAACCAGACTCTGGCTGAGGGTGGGGTAGAAAAAATCGGTTTGCCCGACGCTTTTATCAAACTCAAATTTGAAGATGGGACCAAGCGCAACATTGATTTGGACATCACAGACCATAATGGCGCAATCAAGGCCATCCTCAATGCACTTACCGACCCTGAGCAGCACGGCTGCATCAGCAACTTGAGCGAGATTGACGCTGTGGGTCATCGTGTTGTGCATGGCGGCGAGAAGTTTAGCCGCAGTGTGCTCATCACCGATGAGGTTAAGGACATGATTCGTGAGTGCTATGGCATTGCCCCGCTACACAATCCCGTCAACATGGCTGGCATCGAGGCAATCGAGGCAGTGCTGCCCAATGTGCCCCAAGTCGCAGTGTTCGACACAGCTTTCCACCAGACGATGCCCGCTAAGGCATATATGTATCCGCTACCCATGGACTACTACACCCACGACCACGTGCGCCGCTATGGTTTCCATGGCACTAGCCACCGCTTTGTGGCAAAGCGTGTCTGTGACATGCTGGGCACCACACCTGAGGGCAAACGCATCATCTGCTGCCACATTGGCAATGGTGCCAGCATTAGTGCCATCCGCGACGGTAAGAGCATCGACACCAGCATGGGACTCACGCCCACCGAGGGCTTGATGATGGGAACACGTTCTGGTGATATCGACCCAGGCGCCATGCTGTTCTTGATGGAAAAATATGGCATTTCGCCCAAGGATATGCTTAACATCATTAATAAAAAGAGCGGTGTGCTTGCCATCACGGGCATTAGCAGTGACATGCGCGAGGTGGTTGACGCTGCCGAGGTTGATCACAACGACCGCGCACAGCTAGCTCTCGACATGTATGAGCTGCACATTATTAAATATATCGGGTCCTATGCAGCCGAGCTTAATGGTGTTGATATCATTGCCTTCACCGGTGGCGTTGGCGAGAACCAATACCAGACTCGCAAGCGCGTCTGCCGCAACCTCACCTATCTGGGTGTGAAGATTGACGAGGAACTCAACGACACGCTATATCATGGCAAAGAGGGCATCATCAGCACGCCCGATAGCAAAGTGAAGGTTGTTGTGGTCATGACAGATGAGGAATATATGATTGCTCGCGACACCGAGGCTATTGTTGAGGGTCGCGAGCCCTAAGGAATAGTTGGCAGCACACTTTGGCTGCTAGCAATTATTATCATCTCACGCAGATGAGGTAACGGAGCGATGCCTCCTTAACCCATTCTGCGTGAGATGTTTTATTGCGATGGCTTATAGCCAGCCTTTTTCGTCGGTGTTCTCCATATACCGAGTCATGCCGTTATCTTCGAAGTCGTCTTCTGAGGCGGGGTCAAAGCCGCGCAAGCCACCCTCGTTGATGTCTCCATCACTGCTTGATGGTGAATAATGTGGTGTGTAGGTTGACCTGGACCTGACGGGTGGCGGTGTGGTGGCGGTGCCCATGGCAGTAGAGTCCGAGTCGGGTCGCGCAGTGGTTGTGTCCTCTAGTTCGGTTATTGCCTTGGTGTATTCCGTATCAGGCACATGATAGGTTTGTTCATATTTTGGTGTACGGTTGCAGGAAAGGCAGAGCGCAGTTAACGCAATGGCTAGGATGACGGGGTTTTTCATATCATGTAAGCAGATAAGTAATCGTTAATAGATGAGTCGGGCAATGTGTGCAGCCCCACGTTTGCCGTTAGCTATGTGCTGAAACAAGCGGCGAGTGACGGGGGCAACTAGCCAACGCCATTGTGCGTTGTTGTGATAGGTCTTGCGCAAATCGGTGTATGCCTGTTGGCACAGGGGCTTTGCTAGTTGTGGATAGCCTTCTAGCTGATATTGTGCAGCGAGCACTAGTCGGCGATAGTGCAGCAAGCGTTCAAAGCGCAACTTGTGCTTGTGTTTGAGTTGCGAACATCGCACTTCAAGCAGCATGATGTCAATCACATGTTCCCATTGACCTTGTCGGCTATGGAACTCGGTGCCAGTGATTGAATCAGTACCACTGTGGTTAACGGTGATGCGTGATTTGCCACCCATGTATGCGATAACAGGTCGGGCGAGCAGCAAGCGCAAGCCTAGCTCCCAATCGTTCCATCCAGGCAGTTCGATGTTCCAGCCATCAGTGCTGTCAAAAAAATCGCGCCTGACGGCATAGCGTTGTGTTGCTAATTGCCCATGCAAAATGTGTTGGGCAAAAATGTCGCGCCGGCTGAATGGCGCTTGGCGTTTGCTGCCGTCGGGCAACTGCAATGTGGAGCGGGTGCTAATCAGATTAACACCCTTGTCGGCGTGCCGATTAGCGGTTTTGACGTATGATGATACTAGCTCATTGTCCATCAAGTCGTCACTGTCAAAAAACAGTACCCACTCACCTGTCGCCAGCCTAAATCCGGCATTGCGGGCTGCTCCTGCGGTGTGGTGCGACTCTTGGGTGACTATAACAGTGAAGCCCGCTTCCTCGTCATGATGGTCTTGTTTGAACTGCTCTAACACGGCCAGTGTGCCATCGGTGCTGCAATTGTCAACCAGCACTACTTGCAGGGGACGATAGCTTTGTGCGGCAACCGAGCTTAGCGTGGCAGGAACAATGTCGGCACGGTTATAAACGGGTATGACAATAGACACTTGCATAGCGGTGACAGCAGTTTAACGGCTGTAAAGATACTGCATTTTTTTGATATATCGCAAAAAAAGCCTACTTTTGCATTCACAATGAGGATACTATTTGCAGGCGATGCAAGCAATATGCACAACAGTTTGGCCCGTCAGCTGCGGCGCATGGGGCACGAGGCTGTTGTCGCGAGCGACGGATCACGATGGATGGACACGGACCGTGACATCGATTTGAACCGCCGCCCTGGCGTTTTGGGCGCGGCTCGTTATGCATTTGACATCATGCGGGCGTTGCCTCGCATGAGCGGTTTTGACATTGTCGAGATAGCATCACCCATCTTTTTGCGGTTGCGGCCTCAGCGCGTGGCGCGTGTGTTCGACTATCTGAAGGCACACAATCGTCACATCGTGCTGTCGGCGTTGGCGACCGACTGGGTGTACTACCAAGCGTGTCACGATGGGCACACGTTTCGTTACAGTGACTACATGCTGGGTGACGCACCATCGCCTTATGTTGACTCAGCCGAATATGTGACGCAGCACCAAGACAACTGGCGGCAACAGTTTATGAAGGAGCATAGCGACCACATTGTGGCAGGTATCGACGGGGCTGTGGCATGTTTGTATGAATATTATGCCGCCTATCAACCCGTCTTGCACGACCGCGTGTCCTATGGCGGCATACCGATTGATACCGACTCCTTGTCATATCGCCCGTTGGACAAAGTGCCCGACAAGGTGCGCTTGTTTATTGGCATTCAACGTGACCGCCATGTGATCAAGGGTACCGACCGCCTGTTGGCTGCAATGAAACGGATACACGACCGCTATCCGCAGCACACTGAGCTTGAGGTGGTCGAAAACTTGCCTTATAATGAATATACGCGCCGCATGCGAGCTTCGCATGTGATTCTTGACCAACTATATAGCTACACGCCAGGCACTAATGCCTTGATTGCCATGGCGCAAGGCTTGGTGGCTGTTTCGGGTGGCGAACCTGAATATTACGAACTGATAGGCGAAACGGAGAACCGCCCCATCGTTAATGTGTCGCCGCTTGTAGAAGGCGATATCGACGATAAGTTGGCTTGGTTGGTGGAGCATCGTGACCAACTGCCGGCAATGGCACGTGCCAGTCGCGAATTTGTTGAGCGACACAATGCCGCTCCAGTGGTTGCAACTCGCTATTTGGAACATTGGCAGCGGTTGGTCGGCTCAGAAGATTGAAAAAACAGTTGACAGTTGATTCGAGATATGGGACTATTTTCTTGGATATTTGGCCGTGTGCCTCGTGTGAGCGACATCAAGTTGTTCTTGTGTGATGTTGACGGCACGTTGACTGACGGCGGCATGTATTATGGTGAAGATGGCAACGAACTAAAAAAATTCAACACCCGCGATGGCATGGGACTGCAACTGTTGCAACGTCAGGGTGTGAAGGTGGGTATCATCACTAGCGAGAATACACGCATTGTGGAAAATCGCGCCCGCAAATTAGGGCTAGATTACTTGCGTCAGAGTGCTCGTGACGGTGGCAAGCTGCAAGCCGCTCGCGAAATTTGTGAGGAGATGGGCATCACCTTGCAGCAGGTGGCTTATGTGGGCGATGATGTGAACTGCGCCGCACTGCTCGAAGCGGTGGGCTGGGCGGCATGTCCTGCCGATGCTTGCCAGCAGGTGATGGACATCAAGAACATTCACATCTTGAACCGACGTGGCGGTGATGCTTGTGTGCGAGAATGGATCGATGAAATCCTCAAGAAATCATAGTGGTGTTTCTACCGTATGCATTTGACAATAGTCAACAACCTCTTTATTCCAACAGTAAATCATCATCAAGCATGGAAACGGCTCCCATTTTGTTACTTGCTTATAATCGCTTGGCACACATTCAGCGTTGTGTGACATCGTTGCTGGCCAATAATTTGGCTAGCGAGAGCGATTTATTCATTTATGCCGATAGCGCAAGAGATGCATCTGCCGCCAATGCCGTTAGCCAAGTGCGGCAATACATTCACACGATTGCAGGATTTCGCTCGGTAACCATTGTGGAGCGCGATACCAACTGGGGACTGGCACGCAATGTCATCGATGGGGTGACAACGCTGGTCAATCGTTATGGGCAAGTAATTGTTGTGGAGGACGACTTGGTGCTGGCTCCCTATTTCTTGAAGTTCATGAACGATGCGCTCAACGTCTATGCCGACGAGGAGCGGGTAGGGCACATTCAGGCTTGTGACTTCACTGGTGACCCCTCGCTGCCCGACACATTCCTCATCAAGTGGACTGGCAGTTGGGGATGGGCAACATGGCAGCGGGCTTGGACCCACTTCAACCCCGATGGGCAAGCACTGCTCAACGAACTGGAACAACGCAAGCTGACGCATCGGTTTGATTTTGATGGGAAATATGGCTTCACCCGCATGTTGCGTAGGCAAATCGAGGGGAAAAACAACTCGTGGGCAATTAGGTGGAATGCGTCGCTATTCCTGAACGATATTCTATCATTGAACGTGGGCAAGTCGCTGGTGAGCAACGAGGGGTTTGACGGAACGGGCACCAATTGCGGAGGTGGTAGCCTCTACGCTTCTAACTTGTGGCTACAGCCTATCAAAGTGCAAAAGATTTCGCCTGTGGTTGAGAATCAAGAGGCGCGTGATGCATTCAAGCGTTACTATGCGCGGACAAACTCCTTCACCGCCAAAGCATGGCGCAGAATTAAACGAACCCTAAAAGGTGATTTTGGCGCCTAAATGCGCCGTGCTGCATGCGATTATTACGCAATCAGTGACTTCTTTACGGGCTTTACTAGTTCACTCGCCGCCAGTTGCCTATGTTGTGAGTGTTGTCGTTAAGTGCCACAGCCAGGGCAATCACCTTGCGTTTGTCGGCGGTGTAGGCGTCTAAGTAGTGTCTATCCTCAATCTGTGCTGCCGCTTCATCAGTAGTACCGCGCTTAAGTTCCATCACATAGACATAGTCTTTGCTCTCAATCACCACATCGATGCGACCACGGGCGGTGGGCTTCTCGACCTGCACACGTTCGCCCGTCATATTTACCATCACACAGATGGTGTTGCGATAATGCAACTCTAACGGTGCATCCTCATTAGTTTCGCATGGCGTGTTGCCCAGCATTTGTTTGAAAAGAGTCATCATGCCATCCACATCGCCACCACGAACCGCGTTGCGCAGCTGATTAGAATATGACATTTGTTTGCTGCTAACGTTCATGTAAAAAGGTACGATGAAACTCATGAAGGCACGACTCACCTCGCCGTTAGGGAACCCCAGTGTATAAATCCCATCATCATAGCCCTTGATGGTCAAATAACCACTCTGGTACATCATCGCAATGGCATTGTTATGCATATCGATATTTTGTAGAGTGTTATTATTAGCATATATATCATCGTTGAACTGGGTCAAGTCAAAGCCATCTTGTCGCAGCAGCTTGACTAAAAATGTCGGTGTTGCGGTGGCAAACCAATAATCCGAAAATTCTTTTTTAGCTAGAACGTTCATGATGCTAAAAGGATTGTAAAGCCCCGCTCCGCTTCGCACAAAATGGTAACCATCGTAATTGTCGCGCAGTTTTGTGTACGCTTCTTCCTTGGCCATGTCGTTTTCATCAGCCAGACGTTGCACATCTGCGTCGAAATTACTATGCAACTCTTGTTCAGTGATACCACAAATGTCTGCAAATTCTTTTGCCATCGAGATATCGTTGAGATTGTTCAGTCCACTAAAGATAGTCATGTGCGAGAACTTGCCCACACCTGTGAGCAGAGCGAAACGGATATTGGCATCTTGTGCCTTGAGTGTAGAATAGAAGCCTTTGAGTATGTCGCGCAGCTGTGTGTTGAGTTCGTCATTATCAATGGTCTCCAACAAGGGCTTGTCGTATTCATCCACCAGCATAACCACTCGCTTGCCCGTCTGTGCTGCAGCTCGCATGATGACGCCAGCAAAACGATCAGATAGTGATTTCTCTCTGGAGTTGGCTCCATACACATCTTCCCAATAGTAGAGGTAGCGGCTTAATATGGTTTCTAATGACTCTGAGTCTATGTAATTCGCATCACTCAGGTCTAACCGCAGAATGGGGTACTGTTCCCATTTGGTTTCTAACCGCTCCATAGCCAACCCTCTAAACAACTCCTTTTGCCCCTTGAAATAAGCATCCAAGGTGCTTATCAATAGCGATTTACCGAATCGACGAGGGCGGCTTAGAAAAAAATATTTGCCCGAGTTCGCCAAGATGTACGCTTGCCGTGTCTTATCGACATAGGCATAATTATCTCTAATAATGTCCTCAAATGTCTGTATCCTGATGGGGAATCGTCTTGGTTGTGCCATCATTGCGCAGTCTATTAATCGATTGCAAAGATATAGCATTTTCTTTAACTTTCAAAGTAAACTATCGTTTCTTTCTTGTACACCATTTTACGGCAATAGTCATTACCACAGCATGTCCTTTGCAAAAAAACAGAAATCACCATTTATAGAAATCGCCATTAATGTGATTAAAACACTTCGGCTAATTGAATCACTTACAATAAATGGGTCGTAGGCGTCAGGGCTTTATCAAAAAACAGCCGATTATAGGTGCTATTTTGGTGGTTGAACCGAAAAATGATGTAAATTTGCACTATTGATACAATCTTTTAACTTCGAGATTGTAACTCCTTATTATGATTCAAGAATCCAACAAAACAGTCAGTGTGGTGATGTGCACTTACAACGGCGCACAATATCTGCGTGAGCAATTAGATTCATTGATGGGACAGACCTATCCTTTACATGAAATCATAATACAGGATGATGGCTCTACTGACGAAACTGTTGATATTATTAAGTCCTATTGTGATGTCACTCCAGATGTGCACATTCGATTGTATGTCAATAAAGTAAGAATGGGTAGTACCCCCAATTTTTACAATGCGATGCGCAAAGCAACTGGCAATTTTATCGCCATTTGCGACCAAGACGACATCTGGGAACCATGCAAAGTGGAGCATCAGGTTCAAGCCATTGGAGACAAATTGTTATGTGTGGCTCATACCAAGCCTTTCAGTGTGACAGGAGAGGCCATGCACTTTGATGGCAGGGTGCCCAATTGCAATCTGTTGCGTATGTGTGTCACTAGCATGGAAGGGCATCGGATGTTGATCAGCCGCAAGTTGTTGGATTTGATGCCTCAGCACAGTTGCAACTATCTACGCGAGCGGAACTACGATGGGGTTTTGGCGGTGACAGCGGCAGCTTTTGATAGCATCGTTTATGTTGACGAGGTGTTGTCGCATTGGCGTCGATATCCACAGGCAACAAGCTATGTTGCCCGAAAAAATGATGCTGCATCGGCTAACAGTGCCCTTTACCGCCTGAAGTGGTGTCTGATGAATTATGGCCGTGCTGGGGAAGTGATGAACAACCATTATCGCGATTTGACCGAATATTTGCAAGCGGTGAACTCGCCTCATCCCATCAGTGACGAAGCAATACGTTATATGGCATTGCAGCTATCGCACAATCCTTTAGATAAGATTCGTCTTGTGAATTTTTGTGTTAAAAATCGGCGCAGATTATTCTATGCTGCCGATGATGACAGCTGGAAATCGTTAGCGTCTGCATTGACCTTTCCGTTGACCAACCGTTTCGCATTCCGTTATCGTCCCGAATTGCAGCAATAAATTACATGCCTTAACTTTCCATCCACCATCGGGAATGTTGCGCTCTGCCGATGAGAAGTTGACCCCCAGCAGTATCTTCTCCCGTGGATCAGATTGCCACGGCTCGGCATAGCCCTTGTCGTGGATTTGTTGCAGGGCGGCTTCGGGTGACTGGTCAAGTTTGAACTCGATGATGTAAATGTAAGAGCGTGTTTCAATCAACAAATCCACTCGTCCGCGGTTGGTGCGCTTTTCAGCATCTGTGCGCAGATCTGTGCCGCCAATCAGCGTGCCAGTGATGCCGAAGATGAACTGGAACGCCTGCTCCTCCACCTTAAAGAATTGATATTGCAGGCTAGCGATTACAGCACGCATTTCGGTGATGAACGTCTCCACATCACCGTGGATGAGGGCCAACCGCAGCGCATCAACTTGGCTGTCAACATCGTCGCCGCTCATCGATGTGTAGATGGGCAATAGTTGATTGTAGAACCCATTGCGCACCTCCTCGTTAGGAAAATCAACAGNGAGGTAGCCACTCTGATAAAGCAGTGCCGTCAGATCGTCTTGATAGGAATTTACGTTGGCAAGTCGGGAGGGCGACACGCTGCGCCCTGGCATTTGCTCAGAAAAGTAGATCGTCATTTATATAAATGGTGGTTTACATTGTTGAAATTTTATGATAGAGAATAATGACGATTCAATGGGCGCGTGTGGGTGTGGAAAAAAACTGAGGGGATTGTGGGGAAGATGCGAAAAAAAATGTAACTTTGCACTATTGGACACAAATAATATATCATGCAATATGACAAATAAAGGTAAAATTTTAGTGACGGGCGGAACTGGTTTTATCGGTTCGCACACCACCGTTGAGCTGCAACAAGCTGGATATGAGGTGGTGATTATAGACAACCTGAGCAATAGCAACATCGAGGTGCTTGATGGCATCGAGCGCATCACTGGCGTTAGACCCGCCTTTGTCGAGGGCGATTGCACCGATATGGCTGTCGTTCGTCAATTGTTTGAGGACTATCCGGGCATTCAAGGCATCATCAACTTTGCCGCGAGCAAGGCGGTGGGCGAGAGCATCGAGAAACCCATTTTGTACTATCGCAACAACCTCAACATCTTGTTGAATCTGTTGGAATGCATGCCACAATATGGTGTCAAGGGCTTTGTGTTCTCATCGTCTTGCACCGTCTATGGTGAGCCCGACCACAACCCCATTACTGAGGATGCGCCGGTCAAGAAAGCGACTTCACCCTATGGCGCAACCAAGCAGATTTGTGAAGAAATCATCACTGATGTGATACACAGCGGTAGCCCCATCAAAGCCATTTTGCTGCGCTATTTCAATCCCATCGGGGCGCATCCCAGTGCCGAAATTGGTGAGCTGCCCAATGGTGTGCCTCAAAACTTAGTGCCCTATTTGACTCAGACCGCTATCGGCGTGCGCCAGCAGTTGAGCATCTTTGGCGACGACTATCCTACGCCCGATGGCTCATGTATTCGTGATTTCATCAATGTGGTGGACCTTGCCAAGGCTCACGTTAAGGCTCTGGAGCGTATGTTAGAGGACAAGAGTGATGAGCCTCTCGAAGTGTTCAACATCGGCACAGGGCATGGTGCTTCGGTGCTGGAGCTGCTGGCATCGTTTGAACGCGCCACTGGTGTGAAAGTGCCGCACAAGATTGCCCCGCGTCGCCCTGGTGATATCGTGCAAATTTGGGCTGACCCCAAACGTGCCAATGAGGTGCTGGGCTGGCATGCCGAGATTTCGCTCGACGACACCATGCTCAGTGCATGGAACTGGCAAAAAAAGTTGCGTGAGCGTGGCATCATGTGATGCCCAATGCTAAAAGCAAACTAGTAGAATAACAAACGCCGGCGTTCACATCAGTGCGCCGGCGTTTCGATTGTCTCTTGTTTGAAGATTTATGCTTCGGGAGCAGCCTCTTCGGCCTTGGGAGCCTCCTCGGCAGGAGTCTCTTCAGCCTTGGGAGCTTCTTCAGCAGCTTTAGCAGCCTCTTCGGCAGCGGCAGCTTCTTGAGCGGCTTTAGCAGCTTCGGCAGCCTTGGCGGCTTCGGCAGCAGCAATCTCAGCTTTCTTCTTAGCTACGATTTCAGCCTTCTCCTCTTTCTTCTTAGTCTCAGCCTCCATGGCTTTTTTGTCATTAGCCTTCTTGTCGTCGCGAATCTTGTTGCGCACAGCGTCAAGCTTAGCCTGCTTCTCGGCTTTCCATGCGTCAAAGCGCTTCTGAGCCTCTTCCTGGCTGAAAGCACCCTTCTTCACGCCGCCTTGCAGATGCTTCATCAGCATCACGCCTTCGCGTGACAAGATGTTACGTACCGTGTCGGTGGGGATAGCCCCTACGTTCACCCAATAGAGTGCACGCTCGAAATTTAAACTTATTGTAGCAGGATTAGTGTTTGGGTTATAAGAACCAATCCTTTCA
>Ga0065708_1040025_pt1 | contig 19094 bp, 16 predicted proteins | sample Hoacrofraction12_2_FD_59095 | JGI IMG/M metagenome (GOLD analysis project Ga0065708, IMG submission 59095) | Hoatzin crop microbial communities from Cojedes, Venezuela, sample from fiber fraction 12 v1 | ecosystem: Host-associated > Birds > Digestive system > Esophagus > Crop | place: Venezuela... | reverse complement strand
CCGCTGTGGATGGCGGCATCGCGCTTGCCCCTTGCCTCTCGTGACAGTCGTTCCTCATGAGGGACCTAGTGGGAAAATGCCCGCTCGCCCTTGATGCCCTCGTGCGCGACACTGTCTAACGGCATTATGCACGCATGACAACTTGTTACCTCGTGTCAGCACGTGTCGAAAGATGAAGCATGACTGACAAATTGGCACGACTGACATTGTGGCGGAAAATCACCCAAAAATAAGTCAAAACGCTGATACATAGACGCATGATGCGCATGACAAATTGGCAGAAAATTAACAAGATTTAACTTGTTTAATCCGCAAAATCATAGTAATTTTGCACCCGTTAATAAAGTGTTAAATTTTGGAGCAATATTATTAACAGATATTAAATTCAAAACATTAACCACTTGATTAACAGCGACCTGTAAAATTTACTCTCCGAACCCATCTTCCACTACAACAAGGATTAAGACCGTCAGGCTACTCGCGTTGAAGCCGCGCTTTTTCTCCTCCGAACCCATCTTCCACTACAACAAGGATTAAGACTCCTTGAACGAGCAGACGATGGCATTGCCTTCGGTCTGCTCCGAACCCATCTTCCACTACAACAAGGATTAAGACATATCACGGCATGCCTTTGCTGCCATCTTTTTGATGCTCCGAACCCATCTTCCACTACAACAAGGATTAAGACCTCACCAATGATGTCAATGGTGAGGACATTAGTGTCTCCGAACCCATCTTCCACTACAACAAGGATTAAGACATTATGTGCAGCTGCCCAATTGATAACGCTACCAAAGCTCCGAACCCATCTTCCACTACAACAAGGATTAAGACACACCGTAGATGACACATATAGTGTCAGCTGCGATCTCTCCGAACCCATCTTCCACTACAACAAGGATTAAGACAAACCGGGGAGCACGCCGTACACCGAGGAATACTCCTCTCCGAACCCATCTTCCACTACAACAAGGATTAAGACGTTCACGAGTGAACACGGCAGAAGAAATCACCCGCTCTCCGAACCCATCTTCCACTACAACAAGGATTAAGACATACCAGTCAGAGGTAATACTCATATGATCGGCTGCCACTCCGAACCCATCTTCCACTACAACAAGGATTAAGACTCAGCCTTCAAAGCGTCAGTACCTTTAACCAACTTACTCCGAACCCATCTTCCACTACAACAAGGATTAAGACTGAGTTGACATCACGGATGACGAACAACTTCTCAGCCCTCCGAACCCATCTTCCACTACAACAAGGATTAAGACAATGACGGTTGTCCCGTCATCGCTAAGGGCCCTTCCATCTCCGAACCCATCTTCCACTACAACAAGGATTAAGACGGTTCAGGCCCATAATGACGGTTGTCCCGTCATCGCTAAGCTCCGAACCCATCTTCCACTACAACAAGGATTAAGACCCTTACGGATATCAGCCTCTAAATAAAAACTCTGAAGCCTCCGAACCCATCTTCCACTACAACAAGGATTAAGACTCGTTTTCGAGGCCCTTCAAAGCTTCACAATACACCTCCGAACCCATCTTCCACTACAACAAGGATTAAGACATTAAGTACTGTAAGCGTAGCGAAAAAAGTCAACGATCTCCGAACCCATCTTCCACTACAACAAGGATTAAGACTATAGGTTCGGATCACCTCGTGACCCGGACCATAAAGTCTCCGAACCCATCTTCCACTACAACAAGGATTAAGACGCTGGGGTGCTTAGAAATGTTTACAAACATAAACTCCGAACCCATCTTCCACTACAACAAGGATTAAGACTCATCGATAATTTGCTTATTGTAGGACTGACGATTTGCGACTCCGAACCCATCTTCCACTACAACAAGGATTAAGACCTTAAGGAAATTCTCCTTCAATCTGAATTGATAGAACTCCGAACCCATCTTCCACTACAACAAGGATTAAGACAAACCGCTGTCATTGCAAAGGGATTGTAACATCCCTCCGAACCCATCTTCCACTACAACAAGGATTATATTAGGGGTCGTACACCTCTTCGAGGTGGCTCTTTAGGGCTGTCGCGACTTTAGGACACGAAACACACTCTAAACACACGAAACACACACAATTTTCCTTTTTCACTCGAATTAAAAGCACAAAACACACTGAAAAGACATAAAACACACTGAAAAGACACAAAACACACATGAATTTGGGTTTCACACAGATTTCACTGATTAACCACAGAGGTCCATTACACAGATTATCTAGATGACACAGGGGAATGGGCTTAGGGCTTAAGGCTTAGGGCTTAGGGTTTAAGGGGGGTAGCTCACGCAGATTGGGCGTATCGAGCAGATGACTTTTTCACACGCTAATTGTCTCTCGCTCACGAATTTTCACGAATTTAATACTCGATTAATTCTAATTTCTATAAAAAATAATTCGAGCTCATTTGCGTCTAAAATTCGAGTCAATTCGAGTGAGAAGTAAATATTAAATATCATGTGTGTTTCGTGTGTTTAGAGTGTGTTTTGTGTTTTTAATTCGGTTGCATTCGCGGGCGAGAGGGTGTGTGGTGTGTTTTGTGTTATAAGTTTGGGGGGTATTTTCAAGGTTGTGAAATAATTTGTTGGTGATTTTTGCGTTATATAATGTGAAACGATGAAAAAATAGGATAAATTGAAAGCAACCTTTACAAGCGATATGAGCAAGATATTCCGCGTGTTGCTGGTGCTGTGGTGCGTGCTGTGGTGCGTGCCCGCTGGCTTGTGCCAGTTGACGATAACAGGCACTGTGATTGACGAGCATGACCAGCCGCTGGAGTTTGCGACGGTGCGCATTGTTGGCACCGCGATAGGCACCAACACCGACACCAAGGGGCGCTATGAGCTGTCGGTCCCTGAGCAGGACACGGTGCTGGTTGAGTTCTCGAGCATCGGCTATGGCACGGTGACGCGTCAGCTGGTCGAGGCCAAGGGTACGGTGACGTTGAACCCCAAGCTGTACGAGAAGACGCACGAGCTGGGCGAGGTGCAGGTGACCGAGTACAAGAAGCAGACCAACCAGATGCAGGGTATCGACATGGATGCCGTGCGGCGCACGCCCGACGCGTCGGGCAACGGTGTGGAGGCGGTGTTGAGCACGATGGCCGGTGTGAGCAGCAAGAATGAGATGAGCAGCCAGTACATGGTGCGTGGCGGCTCCTATGACGAGAATTGCGTGTACATCAATGGCATCGAGGTCTATCGTCCGCAGCTCATCAGCTCGGGCCAACAAGAGGGCTTGAGCATCATCAATGCCGACATGGTGCAGAAGGTTGAGTTCTCGACGGGCGGCTTCAGTGCCGAGTATGACGACCGCATGTCGTCGGTGCTTGACATCACCTATCGTGAGCCCGAGGCGTTTGAGGGTGCCTTCAGCGCGAGCTTGCAGGGAGGCAGCCTGATGCTGGGTCACAGCACGCGCCACTATTCGCAGATGCACGGTGTTCGCTACAAGCGCAACTCGTCGCTGCTGGGCTCGCTGGAGAGCAAGGGTGAGTATGACCCACAATACTTTGATTATCAGACGAGCCTGGTGTTCAAGCCCGGTGATCGCTGGCGCATCGCGCTGCTGGGCAACGTGAGCATCAACGACTACCGTTTCACGCCGACCAACCGCGAGACGAGTTTTGGCACGAGCGATAACGTGAAGTCGTTCACGGTTTACTTTGATGGTCATGAGCAGGACAAGTTCCAGACCTACTTTGGCGCTGCGGCATTGACCTATCGATTTAACGACAAGGGCACGGACCTGACGCTGCAAGCGTCGGGCTACCGCACCGACGAGCTGGTGTCCTATGACATCCATGGCGAGTACTGGCTGGACCAGGCGGGCACTGGTGACGAGAGCATCGGTGGCGAGCTGGGTGTGGGCAAGTATCACGAGCACGAGCGCACTCGCCTCAAGATGAACGTGCTGGACATGACGTTGCGCGGTCATGTGGGATTGAACAACAACAACATCACCTATGGTGTGTCGATGCGCAAGGAGGACATCTATGACCGTTCCCGCGAGTGGCAGTGGCGCGACAGTGCTGGCTACTCGCTGCCTCACATCGACAATCAGGTGAACGTGATTTACACGTCATCGTCGAGTCATGACCTGAACACGACGCGTGTGGCGGCATTTGTGATGGACACGTGGAAGTTCATGGCTGCGAGCGGCATGTTCTCGATTAACGCGGGATTGCGGGTGTCGCACTGGGACTTCAACGACGAGACGCTGTTCTCGCCGCGCATGAGCGTGGGATTTGTGCCCGAGCGCAACAGCCGTCTGTCGCTGCGTCTGGCCGGCGGTGTCTATTATCAGGCGCCGTTCTACAAGGAATATCGTCAGCAGGTGGTTGACGAGCTGGGCAACTATAGCATCGCGCTCAACAAGGACATCAAGAGTCAGCGCAGCATTCAGGTGATTGTGGGCAGTGACTACACCTTCAGGGCACTGGACCGCCCGTTCAAGTTCACCGCCGAGGCCTATTACAAGAACTTGAGCAACCTCATCCCCTATGAGATTGAGAACTTGAAGCTGGTTTACACTGGCGTGAATTCCTCCAAGGGGTACATCGCAGGCGTGGACTTCAAGCTGTTCGGCCAGTTTGTCGAGGGCACGGACTCGTGGTTGAGCCTGTCGCTGATGAAGACACAAGAGGATCTGGATGGCGTGAAGGTGCCTCGCCCCACCGACCAGCGCTACAGCATCGCCCTGTTTTTCACCGATTATTTCCCCAACTGGCCCCGCCTCAAGTTTAGCCTCAAGGGCATCTTGAGCGACGGGTTGCCGACGACCGCTCCCCACATGACCCGCGCCCAGGCTTACTTTCGCCAGCCGGCCTACAAGCGTGTGGATGCCGGCTTGAGCTATGAGCTGGTGGGTCCTGATGCCCGTCCATCGGATGGCTTTTTGAGCCACTTCAAGGAGATCTGGTTGGGGTTTGACGTGTTTAACCTGATGGATATTTCTAACGTGAGCAGCTACTACTGGGTGACCGATGTGAACAATATCCAGTATGCTGTCCCCAACTATCTGACGCGCCGTCAGTTCAACGTGCGCCTGTCGGCACGTTTCTAGTGCTTGCTGTGGCTTGTGACCTTGTGGAAGGCCAGGCGCTCGTCGCCGTTGGCCAGATAGATGATGCCACATGGGGTGAAGCCCAGTTGTTGCAGGCAGTGCCGCATGATGGTGTTGTCACGATGGGTGTCCACGCGCAGGTTGTCGGACCGTTGCATGCACCATGCCACCACATCGGCCATCACGCCGTGGCTGCTGGCGGTGCTGGCGAGGCGGTGCACCACGTGATAGGGGTCATCGTTGAGCCACTGGCCGTGATAGATGTGGGAATAGGTGGGCTCGGGGCCAGGCATGAAGGCAAATGAGGCAACCAGTGTGCCGTCGTGGTCGCGGCACAGCACGCAGTGGTTGTTGGTGATGTCGGCGGCGATGGTGGTCGCGGCAGGGTAGCCCTCGACCCACTGGTTGGGGTTGCCGTTGGCACGCATGATGCCGCGTGCCTCGTCGATGAGGCTCATCACGGCGGGCAAGTCGGCGCTAGTCGCGAGTTGGAAGATGCGTTTCATGGGGACAAAGGTAGGCAAAGTTTTTGGGTCCTGTGTGTGCTATAGGGCAAAAAGATGCTGTTGATGGCATGCAGGAGGGGATGAGAATGCGGCGAATGGTAGTGCCTTGTCGCCCTCACAGTTGTCCCTGGCGATGCACAACAAGGGATTACAGTCTTTGACAATTGGCTGTCTGTTCCCCCCGCGAGGGGATGAAAAAGAGAAACACCCAAGCCGTCCAGAAGTGGAAGGGGCTTGAGTGTTTCTGCTTGATGCTATCGGGGAGAGGTGGAGAGCCTGTCAATGCAGGCTGGCCAGCGTGGCGTCGTCGGGGTCGATGGCGATAATCTTGCCCTCTCCGTCGATGAGGAAGCTGTGATAGCTGTCCTGCAAGCGCCATGTGGTGATGATGTCGGGCTGTGTCTGCTGGCTGGCGCGATAGTGAGTGGCGCGGTTCAGGTGGTCGATAGTCAGCACACCGTTGAACACGCTGCTGCTGCGGTCCATGTTGACCGACACATGGCTGAACGCGCCGCGGGCGTTGCGTGCCAGGCTGTCGTGTCGCTTGTTGTTGAGACGTGATTGCGGGTCGGTCGATGACCAGAAGGTGAGCAACACGGTCTCGCCATGATGCATGGTCAGTGGTGAAATGTCGTTGTTTCCCAATTGCAGCGTGGGAGCATTGCAATCAATGCGGCTGTCGGCCGGAGCACTATAATAGGCCGAAGTGAAGAGCGCCAGAAGCGCCAACGTGGCAATTGTCAATAACGTTTTGTTCATTAACTCTTAGTTTGATGGTTTGTTGAGCCATGGCCGCGTGGGCGTCTGGCTTGCCGATTTTCGGCTTGTCACAGTCCCGTCACGGGGCTATGGACTGCAAAAGTAGTAAATTTATTTGAGTTGGCAACACTGAGTTCTAAAAAAACGTAAAAAAATGGTCAAGTTTGTGCTCAAAAGCATAGTTTTGTTCCAAATTTTTCATTTTTTTTGAAGAAAATTAGCATAACTCAAAAATAATGTCTATTTTTAGGGTCTTGAAATTGAAGAAAGGGCAAAAACAAATGGCAAAATTAAAGATTAGCGACGACTGGTGGACCGCACCAACCCAGGCCGACAATGGCAACCTCATCATGGTGACAGGCCGACGCAACATGGACAATGTGCGCGACACGGGTGCCTATTGTTACCGCATGGAGGTGACGTGGCCATATGGCGCGGGCGATGCCGCGGGGCTTCCCCTGGAGCAGGATGCGCGGTTGATGGAGCGTGCCACCGATGCTATCAACGAGGTGCTGGACCGAGACCCTGTGGCAGTGATGACGGGCATCTACACTGGTGATGGTGAGCGCAACTGGGTGTTTTATACTCGCAGCCTGCACCTGTTCCAGCGCAAATTTAATGAGGCGCTAGCCGACTTGCCTGCGATGCCGCTGGTGTTTGAGGCCGATGAGGACCCCCAGTGGGACGAGTACCGCCAGATGTGTGAGGTGGAGGTGTCGGCCAGTGACGACAATTGACAATTGCCATGCCGCCATCCCCCCCCTGCATGGTGACTGCGGCATGAACATTATAAAACATAGTAACCTTTTTAAAAAAACTTGTGTGACATGGAAAAGATTGGATTATGGATTGGCATGGCGGTGGTCATCGGGGCCATTGCATGCTTCATCACCATGCTCATGAGCCGTCACGCCAGCAAGACCGAGACAGGAATTGCCGACGTGGGTGACACCAGTGACCTGGAGGGGTCTCGTGGTGGCAACATCATGTTCATGGTTGTCGTGTTCAGCATCCTGGCGTTCCTGGTCATCTGGCTGGTGAATGCCGTCATGGGTCGCGGGCTGTTCTAGCCGCCCCCTCAACATCAACCGCATCAACGGCAGTGGCGCTGTCCTGCATGGGACAACGCCACTGCTGTCGATTGAAACGGGGATGGTGTCGTTTACTTCACCTTGAACTGCAAGGACACCGACTGCTGGGGCAATGCCTGTGGCAGCGACACTTGCACGGTGCCATCGGCTGTGACGGTGGTCTTGAGTTTCTTGCCGTTGCTCACGAGGCGCACACTGTGTCCACGCGCCGGCAGGTTGTTGTGCCAGATGATGGTGGCGGGCAGTTGCTCGCCCTCGGGCAGCATGTAGGTGGCATACATCGTCTTGCCATCGTGAGAGGCGGTGAACCACACGTTGCCGTCGTTATAGATTGGGGTGATGACGGTGTTGTAGATGGCCTTGCCGTTGCGTTGCAGCCAGTCACCGATGCGTTGCAGGCGCTCAACAGCTTCGGGCTGGATGAGGCCTTGTGGGGTGGGTCCCACTCCCAGCACCAGATTGCCGCCCTTGGCAACAATCTCGATGAGGGTGTTAATGACCTTCTCGGGCGACTTCCAGTTGGGTCGCGGCACCCATCCCCAGTCGTCACTCAGGGGGATGCAACTCTCCCAGGGGAAGTCAAGCTGCTGCTCGGGGATGGTGCGTTCGGGCGTCTGGTAGTTCTCATAGGGGCCGTGGATGGTGCGGTCCACCATGATGAGGCCAGGCTGATGGCCTCGTGCCATCTGTGCAATGGCAGGCATGTCGATGTCCTGACCATTCTCGGCGCACACCCATCCGCCGTCCATCCACAAGATGTCCACCTTGCCATAGCGCGAGAGGATTTCCTCCATCTGGTTGTGGGTGAACTGCTTGTAGCGTTCCCACCGCCAGGGCCATCGCTTGATGTCATAGTTGACGTTGCGGCCACGCTTGGTGGGATAGACATCCCACCAGTAGTCCTGACAGTGCCAGTCGGGCTTGGAAAAATAGGTGCCAATCATGAACTGGTGCTGCCTGAAGGCATCCAGCACATGCCGCAACACGTCGCGCCGCGGGTCATCCTTGAAGGCATGCTGGGCGATGGTGAAGTCGGTGTACTTGGAATCGAACATGCAGAAACCATCGTGATGCTTGGTGGTGAAAATCATGTACTTCATGCCCGCCTGATGCATCACGTCGGCCCACTGGGTGGGGTCAAACTGGGTGGGGTTAAACTCATCGGCCAACCCCCAGTACCAGTCCTTGTACTGCTGATAGGTCATGGTGGTGTCGCGTGTGACCCAATCCTCGTCACAGATGGCCCAGCTCTCGACCATGCCTGGCACCGAGTAGATGCCCCAGTGCATGAGCACACCAAACTTGAGGTCCTGCCACTGGTGCAGCTTGTTGACGACCTGCTGGTCCTGTGGCCACTCATAGACCTGTGAACGCTCGTACACGTCACCCCCCTGAGCCCACGCTGTGAGGGTGAGCAGCAGGGCGGCGGCTGTCAGTAAAATGCGATGTCCCATGGTGTGGCGCAAGAAATTACATGTTCATGCCGCCATCCACTTGAATCACCTGACCAGTGACATAGCTAGACATGTCGCTGGCGAGGAACGTGGCAACGTTGGCGATGTCGTCAACAGTGCCGCCGCGGCGCAGCGGGATGCGCTGTATCCAGTCCTTGCGCACGTCGTCGGGCAGAGCCTGGGTCATGGCGGTGTCGATAAATCCTGGCGCGATGGCGTTGGCGCGGATGCCGCGGCTGCCCATCTCCTGCCCGATGCTCTTGGCCAGTGCGATGAGGCCCGCCTTGCTAGCGGCATAGTTGGCCTGTCCAGCGTTGCCGTGAATGCCCACGACCGAAGCCATGTTGATGATGCTGCCCGCCCGCTGGCGCATCATGATGGGCACCAGAGCGTGGATGAAGTTGAACGCCGACTTGAGGTTGACGGCAATCACGGCATCCCACTGCTTCTCGTCCATGCGCAACATGAGGGCATCCTTGGTGATGCCAGCGTTGTTGACCAGGATGTCGATGTGGCCAAAGTCCTCGTGGATTTGCTTGACAACGGCAGCCGTTTCGTCAAAGTTGGCTGCGTTGCTGGCATATCCCTTGCACTTCACGCCCAGTGCGGCAATTTCTTGTTGGGTCTGCTCGCCCAGTTCATCGATAACAAGGTCGGTGAATGCGATGTCGGCACCCTGGGCAGCAAACTTGAGAGCTATACCCTTGCCGATGCCACGTGCTGCACCCGTGATGAGTGCGACTTTTCCTTCCAGTAATTTCATTGTTGTTTGTTGTTAGTTGGTTATTAATGTTTGAGTTAGTTGCTCACTTGTCGTTGCCTTGCCCCCACGGTGGGGCAATGCAGCGAACTGCAAAGTTACACATTTTGACGCAATCAAGCAGCATGAATGGTGGTTTTTTAACTGCAAGTGGATGCAATGGGGTGTAAATTGATTTTCGCAATTTAACATCGTTGTGACACATGATGGCATGGTTGCTCGTGCTGGGAATGAATGTGCGGGCATGATTGAGCGTCATGTCTGCGGGGTGGGTGAGAGAGGGTGAGGTGCCTCGTGAGCCGCCGATAGAGTAGTGTTTGTCGGTGCCTGGGTGGGGGCGATAAATTGAGGCTGACAAGCATTTTGTGGTGGGGGATAATAATGGGAAATGCCACTGGACAGAAAAAAGGGGTCTGTGGCACAACCTTGCCACAGACCCCATCATGTTGTGTCAGGATGTTTACCCGATTACCAGGCAAACATGGGATAATCCTTCATCATGTCGTTCACCTTGGCACGCACGGTGGCGATAACCTTCTCGTCCTCGGGAGCATGGAGCACGGTGTCGATGAGCTCGACAATCTCGCCCATCTTGTCCTCCTTGAGGCCGCGTGTGGTGATGGCTGGAGTGCCCAGGCGCAGACCACTGGTCTGGAAGGCGCTGCGGTCGTCAAAGGGCACCATGTTCTTGTTGGCGGTGATGTCGGCGGCAACCAGAGCGGCCTCGGCGACCTTTCCGGTCAGCTCGGGGAACTTGGTGCGCAGGTCCACCAGCATGCAGTGGTTGTCGGTGCCACCGCTACAGATCTTGTAACCCTTGTCGATGAGTGCCTGTGCCATGGTGGCAGCGTTGAGGCGCACCTGCTGGGCATAATCCTTGAAGCCCGGTTGCAGGATTTCGCCAAATGCCACGGCCTTGGCTGCAATCACGTGCTCGAGCGGGCCGCCCTGCACGCCAGGAAAGACGGCACTGTCGATGAGCGATGACATCTTGCGGATGACGCCTTTCTTGGTCGTCTTGCCCCAAGGATTGTCAAAGTCCTTGCCGATGAGGATGATGCCACCACGGGGACCGCGCAGGGTCTTGTGGGTGGTGCTGGTGACGATGTGAGCCCACTTGAGCGGGTTCTTGAGCAGACCGGCGGCAATCAGACCAGCGGGGTGTGCCATGTCAATCATGAGGATGGCGCCCACGCTGTCGGCAATCTTGCGCATGCGCTCATAGTCCCACTCGCGGCTGTAGGCGCTGGCACCGCCCACGATGAGCTTGGGACGCTCGCGCAGGGCCACCTCTTCCATCATGTCATAGTCCACGAGGTTGGTGTCGGGGGTGACGTTGTATTCACACTGGTGGAACATCAGGCCCGAGAAGTTCACGGGGCTGCCGTGCGACAGGTGTCCGCCATGAGCCAGGTTCAGACCCATGAACTTGTCGCCCGGTTTGAGGCATGCCATGAACACCGCCATGTTGGCTTGTGCGCCACTGTGAGGCTGAACGTTGGCATACTCGGCACCAAAGATTTGCTTGATGCGCTCGATGGCGAGAGTCTCGCTCTCGTCAACACACTGGCAACCACCATAGTAGCGGTGTCCAGGATAGCCCTCGGCATACTTGTTGGTCAAGCAACTGCCCATGGCTTGCATCACCTGGTCGCTCACAAAGTTCTCGCTGGCAATCAGCTCGATGCCATGCAACTGGCGCAGGTGTTCACGCTCGATGATGTCAAAAATCGCTTTGTCTCGTTCCATAAAATAATTTTTTTTGTTTGGTTTTTGTTTAAGTTACAAGGTTAATATGTGTTGTGAATTGATACGGTTGTCATTGCTTGTCGCTAGTGGGGCGAGGCTTCTTGCGCACACTCCAGCCAAAGTGCCCCAGCTCATCACCCAGGGTGTAGTAGTGGCCGTGGCAGTAAGTGATGAGGTCGGCTGCTGCCAGGTCCAGTGCCCCTGTGTCGGGGTTGATGTAACGCTCATCAACGATGACGTCCATCACCTCGCCAATGAACATGTCGTGGCTGCCCAGCCGCATGATGTCGCGCACAGCGCACTCGATGCTCACAGGCGCCTCATCGACACGCGGTGCCGCCACAGCCTCGCCCTTGACGGGAGTGAGACCCATGGTGGACCACTTGTCGTGGTCACGTCCCGAACGCACGCCACACCAGTCGGTGGCACGTGCCAGCTGGCGTGTGGTGAGGTTGAGTGTGAATGCCATGTTGCGCTCCACGATGTCGTGGCTGTGTCGCTCGGGACGTATTGACACATAGCACAATGCGGGGTCGGAACACAAGGTCCCCACCCATGCCGCGGTGAACAGGTTGTACTCGTCGGGCGTCGCGCCACAACTCACGAGCACAGCAGGCAACGGATAAATCATCGTGCCCGGTCGCCAGATTTGTTTCTTGAAGTCACTCACACTGCAACTGTTGATGTTTTGCTCACGTTAGGGGGGCGGGCAATGAGGTGCAAACTCTCACTGCGCTCACACAACTGCAAAATTAATCATTTTTGTTGCCATACAACTCATTTTTGTGCTTTTTTTGTTTTTTTTATTTTGCTGTCCCTTGTTTGGTCAACCCGGGTCGTGCTAAAAAAGCGGTGCAAGATGGTGGTGACTTCGTTTTTTTTGAGTAATTTAGCGGCATTAATAACAACAATTATCATGTCATGAGTTATGAACCACTAGCCGAGCGATTGAGACCCACCACGCTGGACGATTACATCGGGCAGCGTCATCTGGTGGGCGAGGGTGCTGTGTTGCGGCACATGATTGAGAGTGGCAACATCTCGTCATTCATCTTGTGGGGACCGCCAGGGGTGGGCAAGACCACGCTGGCTCGCATCATTGCCCACCAGACGCAGGTGCCGTTCTACACCTTGTCGGCGGTCACGTCGGGGGTCAAGGACGTGCGCGATGTGCTTGAACGTTGCAAGGCCGATGCCAGCAGCGTGTTCAGCAAGGGGCGTCCCATCTTGTTCATCGATGAGATACACCGCTTCAACAAGTCTCAACAGGATTCATTGCTGGGTGCTGTGGAGCGTGGCACGGTGACACTGATAGGTGCCACGACCGAGAACCCGTCATTTGAGGTTATACGTCCCTTGTTGTCGCGTGCCCAGGTGTATGTGCTCAATCCGCTGGACCGTGACGAGTTGTTGCAGCTGCTTGACCACGCTGTCAAGACCGACAAGGCATTTGATGGTCATGAGGTGCGCGTCGAGCAGACCGAGGCGCTGTTACGTTATGCCGGTGGCGATGCGCGCAAGTTGCTCAACATCCTGGACCTGCTGTTGCAGTCGCTGGGCGAGAACGAGCCGCTGGTCATCACCGATGCTCTGGTCACCGACCGCTTGCAGCAGAACCCGCTCGCGTTTGACAAGGGTGGGGAGATGCACTATGACATCATCTCGGCGTTTATCAAGTCGATACGTGGCAGCGACCCCGATGCGGCGGTCTATTGGCTGGCGCGTCTCATTGCTGGTGGTGAGGACCCGCGCTTCATCGCGCGCCGGCTGTGCATCCTGGCTGCCGAGGATATCGGCCTGGCTAATCCCAACGCCTTGCTGCTGGCCAATGCCACGTTTGACATCATCGACAAGATTGGATGGCCCGAGGGGCGCATCCCCTTGAGCGAATGTGCCATCTATCTGGCTACCAGTGCCAAGAGCAATAGCGCCTATCTGGCCATCGCTGCGGCACAGTCGCTGGTGCAGCAGACCGGCAACGCTCCCGTGCCGTTGCACTTGCGCAATGCGCCCACGGGGCTGATGAAGCAGTTGGGATATGGTAAAGATTACCGCTATGCCCATGACTATCCGGGGCATTTTGTGCGACAGCAATACATGCCCGAGGAGTTGCAGCACCCCCAGTTGTGGGAACCACAGGACAATCCTGCCGAGGCCCAGATGGCGGCGCGGCAGCAACAGCGGTGGGGCAGCTCAACATCGGCTGGCGGCACCACATCAACCGATAAAAACTAAACACCATGGCATTTCACAATCAACTGGGCAAGGCGGGTGAGGAGCTTGCGTGCGACTACCTCATCACACAAGGGTTCACCATACGCGAGACCAACTGGCGCGTGGGCAAGCTGGAAATCGACATCGTGGCACACAAGCCAGGCACAGACAAGTTGCACATCGTCGAGGTCAAGACCCGTGCCAGTGATGAACACTATGACCCCATGCGGGCCATCACGGCTGTCAAGAAACGCAATCTGGTGGCAGCCGCCAACGCCTATGTCCGTTACAGTCATGTGCAGATGGCGGTGCAGTATGACGTGGTGATTGTGGTGGGGCGTGGGCCAGACTTCAAGTTCCAGTACATTCCCAATGCTTTCCAGCCAGCCTTGCGCACCTATCGTTAGACTATGTACAGTAATGCAATGGACCGCTCTCTGATTCAAGCAATGCCATACACATAGAAAAAAGCACTCCGTTTCACAACGAGGTGCCCTAGGAAAAATAGTATGAATAATTAACAGATTTAAGGTTTGCTGCAAAGGTATAACTTTTTTTTGACATGGCAAAGCGTTTGCAAGGACTTTTTGCATGATATTGCGTTTTTGATGCTGAAATAATGAATTTCTTGCGATATTTTTGCCCAAACATGGACCATGACGATGACAAAATCGACATTCACACCAGCATTGTTGCGGTGGTTTGCGCTCAATGGGCGAGAACTGCCGTGGCGTGAGGTGCATGACCCTTATGCCATCTGGGTGAGCGAGGTGATATTGCAGCAGACGCGCATTGAGCAGGGCACTGGATACTGGGTGCGTTTCATGCAACGGTTTCCCACGGTGCACGACCTGGCAGCTGCCTCACAGGACCAGGTGATGCTGGCGTGGCAGGGGCTGGGCTACTATAGCCGCGCCCGTCACCTGCATGCTGCCGCCCAGCAGATTGTGGCGATGGGTCAATTTCCGCACACGAGTGTGCAGTGGCGGCAATTGTCGGGGGTGGGGGAGTACACCGCGGCAGCGGTGGCGTCATTGGCGTTTGGTGAGCCTGTGGCGGCGGTTGATGGCAATGTCTATCGTGTGCTGGCCAGGCACCACGGCATAGACACGCCCATCAACACCACTGGCGGCAAGCGGTTGTTCCAGCAACTGGCTCAAGAGTTGTTGCCCGTTGACGCTCCGGCGGCATTCAATCAGGCCATGATGGACCTGGGGGCTACCGTGTGCACCCCGCGTTCACCCCGTTGTGACCAGTGCCCTGTTGCTGCCACATGTGTCGCTCGTGAGCAGGGACGTGTTGGGCAGTTGCCGGTCAAGACCCAGGCAGTGCAGGTGAGGACGCGTCGTTTCGCTTATGTCCATGTGCGCCATGATGGGCAGGTGATGATGCGTCGTCGTCCGCCGGGCGACATCTGGCAAGGGCTGTGGGAACCGCTGCTGGTCGAGGACGGGCACCCCATGCCGCAATGGTTGCATCCGTTGCAGCTGGTGGCTAGTGGGGTGCGCCATGTGCTGACCCACAGGGTGCTGCTGGTCGATTTCTATCTGGCGCAGCCCCAACAGCGTCCCCCCGTGTTGTCCGATGGCTATGTGTGGGTGGACGAGAGTGACCTGCCACAGCATGCCGTGCCGCGGCTGGTCGAGCGCTTGATGCAGATGTTGGATTAGTCTTGCTGAGCTTGTTCCTGATTGCGCAGCTGGGCCGAGTAGAGCGCAAAAAAGTCGCGTTGCAGGATGCATGAGAGTTGCAGCAGCAATCCTGTCCCCACACTAGCACGATTATAGATGTTATACACGTTGGTGCGGTTGCAGTTCAGCTTCTGTGCCAGCCATTGCACGCTGTGTTGTTGCTTGGCCATCTCTTGCTGCACCTCGTGCCCGATGTGCAGCGTGGGCTCAGGTTGTGGTGCTTGCTGGCGTGGTTGGCTGGGATGCCTTGGTGGTTTCGGTCCGGTAGGGTTCGTTTTAGTCATCTTTTCTGGATTGGGGTATTGAGAAGGTTGATAGTTGATAGTTGAGTAGTAGTTAAAATGTTGGTTTGGTAAGGCGGTACAATTGCGATTAACAGCACATGCCACGTCACAGGGTGACACTGGTGAGCCATCCCGTGGTGTGCTGGCAGTGTTGCCGCACAGTGTCGTGATGTGTGCGAGTTGTTCGCATCATGACAGTTGTCGGTTCGTTCATGTTAGTCCTGCATTCCCCCATGTGTGGGGAGCAGTGAAGGTCGTAGTCAAAATAAAAGAAAGCCTATCCTTATCGGTATCGTGCCATGCTGATAGTGTGCGCCCCCCTGCTTGACTTCCAGGGGGTGACATCGCGATTGCCATGTTTGCGTTTGGTCTGCCGTGTGGCGGTTGCCCGCTAACAAACCATCCACCAGGCGGGTTGTTGCCAATAAATGGTTCTTCCGTTATTTTCCACAATTTCTTGCACTCTTGTGCCATTCAAGCAAGCCTGTGTGACACATTTGCGCTGCAAAGTTAATATTTTTTTGATTTATTACGTTATTTTTTGACGCATATTTTATCAAAAAATGATGAATGGCCATCTGATGCCAACAAAAAGCAGCGTCGGCATTGCCACATTGAGGGGCATGCCGACGCTGTGCAGGGGTGATTTGACCCTTGTCCTGCAAGGCAGGGACAGGGCGCAGTCGTGTTTACAGATTGGGGTTAATCTTGTTCCACTCGCTGATGGGAGGCACGATGTTGAGCGTTACCAGCTCGTCGCGCATCTTGCACAGGTGCTCATAGCTGGCGTCAAGCTTGGCGTTCTCCTCATCGGTGCCCTGCGGCACGCGATAGGTGGCACCATTCTGGTCCAGCGTGGTGTCCATGGCCATCATGATGTGGTTGTATTTGTCGTTGTTGACATAGGTGCCAACGGGGAAGCGGAAGCTCTCGCCGCCCATGACCGAACGTATCATCTCGACAGACAGGTAGGCAGGGCTCTGGAACGAGCTGCGGCCACGCAACTTGATGATGGCGGCACCGCCCTGGGTCACGTCCTTCTTCATCTGCTCCCACTCCTCGGCGGGGAACTCCTCGGTGCCGATGATGTCGGTCAGGTTGCGGCCGTCAATCTTGACATGGCTGCCAAACACTGCCATCTGCTCGCCGTGGCCGCCATAGGTGGCGCAACCCGTCACCTCGCTCTGCATCACGTTGAACTTCTTGGCCAGCGCACTCTGCAAGCGGGTGGTGTCCAGGGCGGCCAGGGTGGTCACCTGTGAGGGCTTCAAGCCGCTGTACAGCAGCGTTACCAGGCCCGTCAGGTCGGCGGGGTTGAAGATGATGATCACGTGCTTCACGTCGGGGCAATACTCGCGGATGTTCTTGCCCAGACCCTCGGCGATTTCACAGTTGCCCTTCAGCAGGTCCTCGCGCGTCATGCCCTCCTTGCGGGGAGCACCGCCGCTCGAGATGATGTACTTAGCATCGGTAAAGGCCTCTTTAACATCGGTGGTGGCGGTAATCTTCACGTCACCGAAACCGCTCTGGCGCATCTCCTCGGCCACACCCTCGGGCGAGAAAATGTCATACAGGCAGATGTTGTTTGTCAGACCCATCGTCAATGCGGTCTGTACCATGTTTGAACCAATCATGCCGGCTGCACCGACAATCACCAGTTTGTCATTTGTTAAAAATCCCATGATTTCAATACTTTATTAATTAGTCATTAAATGAGAATGCATTAGTTTTGCGTTTCGTCCGGCAAAGGTACAGAATAAAATCGATAAATGGATAGGCAAGGGCACATTATTTTTTATTACCGGTGGGTGTGGTGCTTTTTAGGCACCCATGTGGTGCTGGGCGGTTTGATTTTATGGGCTTGTTTGCTTGCCCGCGTGACAAAAAAATGCTACCTTTGTCACGCGTTGTTGCAGCCCCGGACGGTGCCTTCATCGTGACGGGACACATCACGTTGCTTGTGTGCTCTACTAACATCTCAACTATTATTATTGTCATCATGATGAGGAATTTAGCACTAGTGCTCATGGCACTGCTCTCGATGGTTGGCTCGGCAATGGCAGCCGGGCGGGACACTTACACCGTCATCGTGTCGCTCGACGGCTTGCGGTGGGACTACCTGGATGCGTTTGACGTGCCGTGCATGGACCAGATGGCGCAACAGGGTGTCAAGGCGGTCGTGCAGCCGTCATTCCCCAGCAAGACGTTCCCCAACCACTACACCCTGGCCACCGGCCTCGTGCCCGACCACCATGGCATCATCGCCAACACCTTCATGGATCGCAGCACGGGCAGCGTGTTCTCGCTGGGCGACAGTGTCACGCGCAGCGACCCGCGCTACTATGGCGGCGACCCCGTGTGGCTCACGGCGCGGCGTCAGGGCGTGACGTCGGCAACGGTCTTCTGGGTGGGCAGTGATGTCGCCATTCAGGGCATGCACGCCAACTACTGGCACGACTACATGACCGAGAAAATCTCGTTCCCCGAGCGTGTCAACGAGGTCATCAGACTGTTGAGCTTGCCCCAGGACCAGCGGCCACACCTGGTGATGGCCTACTTTGAGGAACCCGATGCCAGCGGCCACCGCCACGGACCCATCAGTGCCCCCACGCGACGCTCGGTGCAATACATGGACTCGCTCATGGGCGTGTTGTGGAGCCGCTTGCAGCAGTTGCCCATTGCCGCCGACATCAACCTGATTGTCACTGGCGACCACGGCATGACGCGCATGGACCGCGACCACTTCATCAACATCAACGACGTGCTGCCGCAGCGCTGGGTGCGCCGTGCCTGCAACGACTTCCCGTTGCTCATCTATGCCAGTCAGCCGCAATATGTGGATTCCATCTGGCAAGCCTTGCAGCACGTGGACCACATCAGGGCATGGCGGCGTGGCGAGGTGCCGGCCTATCTCAACTATGGCTCCAACGTCAACATGGGCGACGTCATCGTCCTGCCCGATGTGGGATGGCTCATGGATTACAAGCCCTACAAGAGCCTGGGCAGCCACGGGTTTGACCACACCGCGGCCGACATGCAGGTGGGGTTCCGCGCCGTTGGCCCTGACTTCAAGCAGGGATACGTCAAGCCCGACCGCCTGCCCAATGTCAGCATCTATCCCCTGCTGTGCCACCTGCTGGGCATCACCCCATCGCCCTGTGACGGCTCGCTCGACGACTGCCGCGACATGCTGGCCCGATGACCCCGCCTGCCAGTGAGGGTGGGGCATATCCTCCCACATGACCCCATGACACCGTTGAACATGACGTTTGGCGGTGTCAAGTTTTTGTGTCGGCAAGAAGTCGCTAAAAGAGTACTAATAATTTTGTAAAGTCGCCAGGAAGTCGGCAAAAAGCACAAATAAAAAACGCTAACAATCTATCAACTAGATTATTAGCGTTTGCCTGTCGTGTCCAAGATGAGATTCGAACTCACACAAGCCATTGCTCACTACCCCCTCAAAGTAGCGCGTCTACCAATTCCGCCACCTGGACATC
>Ga0065708_1006628_pt1 | contig 19095 bp, 11 predicted proteins | sample Hoacrofraction12_2_FD_59095 | JGI IMG/M metagenome (GOLD analysis project Ga0065708, IMG submission 59095) | Hoatzin crop microbial communities from Cojedes, Venezuela, sample from fiber fraction 12 v1 | ecosystem: Host-associated > Birds > Digestive system > Esophagus > Crop | place: Venezuela... | reverse complement strand
AATGCAAAATTACATATAAAATAAAAATAAACCAGATAGACAAGAAAAAATTAAAGCAAAACAAAAATAAAATAAAATAAAAAGTAATAACAAAAGCAACAGTAAAAGCAATAATAAAAGTAATAACAAAAAAAACAACAAACAATAAAAACAAACAATAAAAATAAACAATAAAAATAAAAAATAAAAACAAAAAAATAAAGATGGAGAAAACAAAATGTACGATTTTAAAACTGTAGAAAACAAATGGCAAAAGTATTGGGATGAAAATAAAACTTTTAAAACGGATACTAAAGATTTTTCAAAACCAAAATATTATGCATTAGATATGTTTCCATATCCTTCAGGCCAGGGCCTACATGTAGGCCACCCAGAGGGATATACGGCAACTGATATAATGAGCAGAATGAAAAGAATGCAAGGATATAATGTTCTTCATCCAATGGGCTGGGATGCTTTTGGCTTGCCTGCTGAACAGTATGCAGTTAAAACTGGAAATCATCCTGAAAAATTTACGAAAGCAAATATTGAGGTTTTCAAAAAACAATTAAAGATGCTTGGATTTTCATACGATTGGGATAGAGAAATTTCGACATGCGATCCTCATTATTATAAATGGACTCAATGGATATTCAAACAACTATATAATGCCGGTTTGGTTAAACTAATTGATATGCCGGTTAATTGGTGTGAGGAATTAGGTACGGTTCTTTCAAACGATGAAGTAATTGATGGAAAGAGTGAAAGAGGAGGCTTCCCTGTTGTAAGAAAAAATATGAAGCAATGGGTTATGGATATTCCGGCGTATGCTGAAAAATTGCTTGATGGCTTGAATGAAGTTGATTGGCCTGAATCAACAAAAGAAATAGAGAAAAATTGGATTGGAAAATCAGTAGGAGCAGAAGTTAAATTCAAAGTTAAAGGTTCTGAGAGCAAATCTAATGAATTGAATGGAGATAAAGCAAGTGAAGACTTGTCATTCGTTGTTTTCACTACAAGACCTGACACCTTGTTTGGTGCAACATATTGCGTGCTATCACCTGAGCATGAATTGGTTGAAAAAATCACAGCAGGTGAGCAAAAGCAGGCTGTTGCTGAGTATGTCGAAGCAGCAAAAAGAAAGTCTGATTTGGAGAGAACTGATTTAAATAAGGACAAAACCGGAGTATTTACTGGAGCGTATGCAATTAATCCTGTAAATAATGAAGAGCTTCCAATTTGGATATCTGATTATGTGCTAACTACATATGGTACGGGAGCTATTATGGCAGTGCCGGCACACGATCAAAGAGATTATGAATTCGCTAAGAAATTTGATTTACCAATTAAGCAAGTTATTAAGCCAGTGTCTGACGAAGTAGAATGCAATCTTGATGAGAAAGCATTTACCGATGTTGCAACGGGAGAACTTGTAAATTCTGATTATTTGAATGGTTTATCAGTAAATGACGCGCAAGAAAAAATAATTGCTAAACTTGAAGCTGAGGGAATCGGAAAAGCAAAGACAAATTATAAATTGCGCGAATGGATTTTCGCAAGACAACGTTATTGGGGCGAACCAGTACCAGTCGTTTACACCGAAGATGGCAAAACCCATATATTACCTGATGATGAATTGCCGTTAGTTTTGCCTGAACTTGAAGATTATAAACCATCAAAAAATGGTGCTTCACCACTTGAAAAGAAAACTGATTGGGTGAATACAACATTTGACGGTCAACCTGCTAAGCGTGAAACAAGCACTATGCCTGGTTCGGCAGGATCAAGCTGGTATTATTTAAGATACATTGATCCAAATAATGATGAGGTTTTTGCTGATCAAGAATTGTTGAAACATTGGATGCCAGTTGATTTATATATGGGTGGACCGGAACATGCAGTAGGACATTTGTTGTATGCTAGGTTCTGGAATAATTTCTTGCATGATCAAGGATTGTCACCAGTAAAGGAGCCGTTTCATAAATTGCGCCATCAAGGAATGATACTTGGTCCAAATGGCGAGAAGATGAGCAAGTCAAAGGGCAATGTAATCAACCCTGATGATATGGTAAATGAATATGGTGCTGATAGTTTGAGATTGTATGAGATGTTTATGGGACCAATTGATGCAGCCAAACCATGGAATCCAACTGGAATAGAGGGCAGTAAAAAATTCTTGGATAGAGTATGGCGCGTACTTGTTGAGAGCGAAAAAGTTCAGGAAGCTGAAAATAAAAAGTTGGAAAAAGTCTACAACTACACAGTTAAGAAGGTTACTAATGATTATGAAAATATGCAATTCAATACAGCAATTTCGCAGATGATGATTTTTATAAATGAAGCAATTCAGGAAGATGTAATTCCGAAAGAATATGCGGAAGGTTTTGTACAATTATTGAATCCGGTTGCGCCTCATATCACTGAAGAAATATGGGAAAAGCTTGGTCATGCTGAATCTATTGCATATTCGACTTGGCCGACTTACGATGATAGCAAAACCGTTGACACTGAAATTTCGTTGCCAGTTCAAATTAACGGTAAATTGAGAGCAAATGTTGTGATTACTAAAGATGAAGCGCAAGAAAGCATTAAGGAAAAAATTTATAGTAATGAAAAAATAAAATCATATACCGACGGAAAAACAGTAGTAAAAGAGATATATGTTCCAAACAAAATTTACAATATTGTTATAAAATAGACGTAGCGAGCTGCGACAAGATGCGATAAGATACGATTAAGTGCAATGCAGCGAGAGGCGATGAGACGTAGCGAGCTGCGACAAGATGCGATAAGATACGATTAAATGCAATGCAGCGAGAGGTGATGAGACGTAGCGAGCTGCGACAAGATGCGATGAGATACGATTAAGTGCAATGCAGCGAGAGGCGATGAGATGTAATGAGCTGCGGCGGGATGCGATAAGATACGATTAAGTGCAGTGCAGCGAGAGGCGATGAGATGTAATGAGCTGCGGCGGGATATGATGAGCTGTAACGAGATAAGATAAAATGCAATGAAAGGCAATAGCCGCAACGATAGAGGAGTATAAATGAAAAAAGAAAAAAGTAAAGTTTCTGCAGAGAAGAAAAGCATCTGGCAGAAAATTGGAGAAAACTTAAATAAAGAAAAAACTTTAAAGGCTGCAAAAATTTCTTTTAATATCTTGGCAATTTTTGCGATTGCAATTTTTGCCTTTTCGATTACTCCGAAAGAATTACAAAATGATACATTCTATACTATAAAAATCGGAGAGGATATTCGTAAATTTGGAATTGATTTTATTGACCATTATTCGTGGCACAACTTGCCATATACGTATCCACATTGGTTGTACGATTTTCTAACGGCTTTGGTTTTTGATTTTCTTGGAGGCTATACTGGGATATACGTAGTAACATGCTTACTTTCAATAGCTTTAGGAATTGCGCTATATATAACGAATAAGAAGTATAGTAAGAATGAGGTTTTGTCGTTTGTAATGACGATGATACAGTTATATGGATTGCAGGATTATGTCGCAGCAAGAGCTCAGCTTGTCACATTTATACTATTTGTGTTAACAATATATTTTATAGAATCGTTTCTCAAAAAAGAGAAAGTGTGGAAAGCCTTGGTGTTGTTGGTAATTCCAACATTGATTGCAAACTTACATATTGCAGTATGGCCATTCTATTTCGTGCTATATTTGCCATATGTAGCCGAATATATTGTTGCGATTTTGATAGGCGGAAACCTTCAACATCAAATACGTTTGAAAAGCCTTAAGAAGCGCATGAATAAAGTTAATGCGAAGTTAAAAAAAGCTGCGGGCGACGAAGTCGAAAATTACAGAACCCAATTATCTGAAATCACTCAACAAGTTGAAGAAGAGAATGTTCAATTTGAAAAATACACAGCGAGGGTGGAAGAAAAAAATAAAAAAGCATACAAGGTTGATGTGGTTAAACATAAAAATTTACCTTACTTAATTATGATAATGTTGATTGCATTGTTGACTGGATTGTGCACACCACTTCGAGGAGAGCCATATACATACACTTATTTAACAGCGATAGGCAACACAATGAGCAACATAAATGAGCATTTGCCAATGACTTTGGCTGATAATCATTTCATGCTAATTGCATTTGTGGTGATCATAGCGTTATTAGGTTTTGCAAAATCAAAAATAAAATTGCGTGACTTATTCTTCATAATAGGATTGAGCTACCTTGCATTATCAACAAGACGACAGGAGTCAATGTTTATAATCTTTTGCGGTTTCATCGTGACACGATTGATTGCGGAAAGATTAGAAAAGAGCAAAAAATATTCTTCGCAGAACCTACTAAAATTTGCGACTACTGAATTTATGATTATTGTTATAGTTGTATTTGCGGTATGTGTAAGCTATTTAACATATGTGCCAAAGCTTGCTAATAAATATGTAAGCAACACATATCCAATTGAAGCATGTGAATGGATAAAAGAAAATATTGAAAATTATGATGATACAACCAAGGTAAGATTTTTCAATGATTATAATTATGGAAGTTATATTTTATTGCAGGGAATACCGGTATTCATTGATTCTAGGGCGGATTTATATGCTCCGGAATTTAATGGAGAGTATAATACAATTACTAAAAAATATGATGGTAAGGATATCTTTTCAGATTATTTATCAATATCTGCGGTGAATGTAAACTATAATGAGAAGTTCAACGATTATGGAATTACTCATATATTAGTAAAGAGCGATTCAAGATTGGCTTTGGTTTTGAACGCTGATGATGGGTACGTCAAAATTTATGGTTCGGATACTCAAAACTTTGTTATATATCGCAAAGAGGTTACGACAATAACGCAGGTTGTAAAGGAAGAAAAGGAAAAGGAACAATCAAAGGATGGAAATTCAACATTAAAATATAATGCGAACGCACGAATTAAAAACGAGAATGCAAGCAACGAAAACGTAAGCAACGAGAATGTAAGCAATGAGAATATGAGTGACGAAAATGTAAGCAACGAGAATGCAATGGTTGATAATGAAAGTGTAAATTAAAAAATGACGAAAAAATAGCTGTAACTGAAGAAGCAAGCAACGAAAATGTAATGGTTGATAATGAAAGTGTAAATTAAAAAAATGACGAAAAAGAAAATAGTTGTAACTGAAGATGCAAATACAAGGCTTGATACATATCTATCGAGCCTTGATTGTGTTGATTCAAGAGCAATGGCCCAGCGTTTAATTGAAGATGGAAACGTAAGAGTAAACGGAAGCACAGGAAAAGCAAATAGCGACGAGAACGAAAACAAGAATGAAACCGACAAGCGAAACGAAAGCGAAAACATCAACGGAAAAGAAAATAAGAAGCAGAGCGAAAATAAAAATGCAAAAGTAAATGAAGCAAAAAATGAAATAAAAGCTTCGTATAAAGTAAAAAAGGGAGACGTAATTGAAATAACATTCGAGCAAAAAAAAGAAATTACATTAGAAGCCGAAGATATTCCGATAGATATTATTTATGAAGATGATGATGTGCTTGTGGTGAATAAAGCAAAAGGAATGGTGGTTCACCCGGGAAATGGTAATCCGAATGGAACTTTAGTTAATGCAATATTAAAACATTGTGAAGGCAAACTTTCATCAGAGGGAGATGCAATTCGTCCAGGAATTGTGCATAGAATTGACAAAGATACATCAGGATTATTAGTTGTTGCTAAAAATAATAAAGCACACATAAATCTTGCTGAACAAATAAAAGCACATACGGTAACTAAAATTTACACGGCTTTAGTAAAAGGCGAATTTGTTGAAGATAGAGCAACAATAGATATGCCAATAGCAAGGTCAATAAATGATCGTCAGAAAATGGCGGTTTCTAAAAAAGGTAAGGAAGCGGTAACACATGTTGAAGTATTAAAAAGATATTCAGGTTATACATTGTTAAAAGTAAAAATCGATACAGGACGAACCCATCAAATAAGAGTGCATTTATCACAAATAGGTTTTCCAATTGTCGGAGATGAAGTGTATTCAAACGGGAAAAATGAATTCAATGTACATGGACAAATGTTGCACAGCACAATATTAGAATTCAAGCATCCCACAACAAATGAATTGATGCATTTTGAAGCGCCGCTACCAGAATATTTTCAACATGTACTAGAGCAGTTAGCAAACCAGATATAAATAAAAAATATATATCAACAAGAATCAAGAAGATAAACGAAATAAAAAAACAAAAAACAAAAACAATAGTGATAATATTAAAAATAAATAGTATAATAAAAACAACATAAAAAACACAAACAGCATAAAAAAACACAAACAACATAAAAAAACAAACAAAAGCGAAAATGATTAACGAACAACAAATAAAAATGAAGAAAAAATAGAAAAGCGAAGAATAAGTAAAAATACTGAAAGGAATAAAAATTGGAAGAGCGTTTACAAAAGTATCTTGCTAGTGCGGGTGTGGCCTCGCGTAGAAAGAGNGAGGAANTTATCAAAGCTGGAAAGATAAAGGTAAATGGACAAGTTGTGACGGAGCTGGGAACCAAAATAAATCCTGATGTTGATGAAGTTGAATATAATGGAAAAANAATCAACTCATNAAATAAAAAAGTCTACATTCTGTTAAACAANCCGATAGGATATGTGACAACAGTAAAGGATCAATTTAATCGCGATACAGTTATGGATTTGGTGAAAGTGAAAGAGCGAGTGGTGCCTGTTGGAAGACTTGANATGTATACGTCTGGCGCTTTGCTACTTTCTAANGATGGTGAATTCATAAATAAAGTTTCGCATCCTAAAAATGAAATTACCAAAACCTACAACGTAACTGTTGCTGGAAAAATTTCNAATGATGAAGTAAAAAANCTGGAGCAGGGAGTAGAGATTNACAATCAAGGAAGTCCATATATTACTAAACCGGCGAAAGTAAAAATATTGCACATAGATGAAATAAAAAANATATCACGATTGCAAATCACCATACATGAAGGCAAGAATCGTGAAATAAGAAAGATGTGTGAAGCNATCAATAAAAAGGTCATTGCGTTGCATAGAGCCAAAATTGGAACTATCAGCGTTAAAGATATACCTCTAGGAAGCTGGAGATATTTAGCTAAGGAAGAAATTAAAAAGTTGGAGAAAGGAATCAAAAACTAACTTGGTTTTGATTTGAGGAGGAAACATGGTAGAAGATAGTGAAATTAAAACAACGGTATCACCGTTTGCAATGAGAGAAGGAGAGATGAAGGTTTTTGACGGGAAAGACGGCTACGTTTCAATGAACCAGATTCTACAAAAAATTAATGTGGGTCATATAAATGAAGTTCATTTTAAAATATTAGAACTTATTAACAAATTTGAATTTTTAACATCAAGACAGATTTTTCAACTATTGCAGTTGGATAATATTGAAATTAAGGACCAGGATAAATTAAATAAGAAATTAGAACAATTATTAAATAATAAAATAATTACAAGATATTATTTTACTTCAACTGCAGGCAATGGAGTATTCAGAATTTACTGCATGGAAAAGATGGGAAAGTATTTATTAAATTCTCGCGAAATAGATTGTAAATGGCAACCATCTGATAATGCTAAACCAGTAGAAATGATAAAGAAAAAATTAGCAGGCAATCAGTTGGTAATTGCCTACATGCGCAAAGTAAAGAATTTTAGAAGTTGTCAGCTTAAGCCAGCAATCGTGGCTAAGAGATTATCAAAAACTTTCAAACCAGTTGCACGAATAGACTTAGCATATAGAACAAGCGAGGTAAGCATTGTATATGAAGTAGTAAGAAGAAACGAAGGCTGGGAAGAGAAGTTAATTGACCGAATGAGATTATGGCAAGATTTCTATTCAAATTTCGTTCCAGGTGATTCAGGTTTTAGAATGATGCCACAATTAGTATTTTTATGTGAAGATAAAAAGCATATGGCTGAAGTGTTTAAAGTAATTTATACGCACGGATTTAAATTTGATAAAATCAATTTTTATTATTCAACTGACCTTGAACAAAATGATGCTTCACTTGAAAATTCATTATATGAATTTGTAATTGAAGATGGAAAATTTAAAATAAAAATAATTGATGCGAAAATATTAAAGCCAAAAGAGGAGGAGGGAAATTAATTCCCTCCTCAATTGGTATAAAGTCGAGGCTTGATGTAAATTTAATAAGCGCTTTTTTAATTGTTAGAATTTGGCTTCTTTGTATTTTTCTTGTTAAAGCTGTTGAAGTCCGATGGTGTATAAATTGCATCACCTGTATAATTTGTAGACTTAATTGCCAAATCCGATTCATCAGTGGTGATTGGTCCTGAGCTGCTTATGTCGTATGGTGAAGTGCTGCGATGCATAACATTTCCAAATTTATTGTACATTGATTCAGTATATTTTGCTCTTTGTGAAGATTCTGCTATTCCATTAGAGAATCTTGTGAAATCATATTTCTTAACATTTTGATGGTTCAAATATTTTGTTGGCATGAAATCAAGAGCAGCAGTACCGTTGTCGATTTTTCCGGCAAGGTTTTTGAATTTGTAAGCACATCTCTTGAATTTCAAACCTTGAACAGTACCATCCCAGAATTTAACGCCAGGACGATATATAGCTTTCCCTTTAGGGTCGTATTTATCTTCCTCAAAGTTATAGCCTGTATGATCGTTGAACCAAGCTTTCTTTCCACCAAGTTCAACTTGCCAGTATGCGTTGTCTTCAGGCGAACCATTACCAAAGACAATTTTGTTTGAACAGTTTGCAAGTATTGTATCACCCAATTTTTCTCTCCTTGCGACGATTGCTCTGCTATCTTTATCAGTCATTGTTCCAGAAGAACGTAACTGTGATAGGTTTTGTACGGAAATAACTGTACCAATTCTATATTTTCTATATGCTGTAAAGATTAGCTCTGTAGCAGGACAGATGAAATCTGCGAATTCGTCGATGTATAAATAGTGCGGAATACGCGTATTTTCGTTGCCTGGTCGGCGCAAAACCGAATATTGTAATAGCAATAGGTAGAATAGTCCGAATGCTCGATGAGCAGTTTCGCCTAAGTCACCACGTCTTGTACATACTAAGCAAATGTCACCGTTTTCCAAAACCTGATCAAAATTGATATTGTTTTCTCTATCGCATAATATACGTTTAATGCCAGGATATCTTAGCAAAGTGTCTAACTCAGCAAGAGGAATAGATACTAATTTTTCCATTTCAGCTCTATTAGGACTGCCTTTATAGAAACTCTTTTTAAAATATTCTATTTGATTTTCGTATTCTGATGAAAGCTCTTCGTCTTTTTCAAGAATACGGCACATTTTTTCAATCAATTCAAAATTGTTTAAAAGTTTGAACATATCATTTAAATTAGGTAGCTTACCACTATTTAATTTAGGATACATTACTTTTAAAAGTATAGCCAAATTTTCAATGACTTGATTTGACAGTGTTTCTTTATAATCCAAGTTGCCAGATGTTCCTGTATAGAATCCGCCAAGAATAGAGGAAATAGCTGTAGCAGCTTGAAGTGGACTAGTGAATGAGAATGGATTAATTCCCATTGAATCTGAGCTACTCGGATCAATTAAGTAATATCCCAATTCATGTGCTGCACAAACTTTCTTTATTTTTTCAACGGTTTCATCATCTGGTGCTATGTATGTCAAACCTAAGTCGCGATATGTAATATTAGAACCTGATTCATTAAGTATCATCTTTTTGAAATAACTTGAAAAAGCTGAACGTTTAGATTCTGACGGTAATATCATGTTTAATGAGAAATTATTATTTATATAGTCGTTGTCATATGGTGCATTCAATGTTGCAATGCCTGTACGAAGTGCAGCGAATGCCATGTTTTTAGCGTTTTCGCGGTATAAATATTTTTTGTTAATATCTTGTGCAATCCATGGTTCGAAAACTAATGTTGTTTTTCCTGTACCTGAAACGCCGACTACTAATGTTGATTCGTATCTTCTGATTTCTGCAAGTTTTACTTTTTTGCCATCTTCTTTTTCAGTTCCTAAATACAATTCGTTAGTGAATTGCCCCCAGCCTTTGGTTTTGTCATTTAGATTGATGCCTTCGTAATCATATATTGAATCGATAATCAATTGTGAATCGTAAACATTGAAGAATAATTTTTTGAATATCATTCCAACAGTGCATAGCGGAAGAGCCAATGCTAATGAAGAAAAGGCAGGACGAACAAGGAAGCTGAATTGAGTAACAATGCCTGTAAAATTAGGTACTGATATAAATCCAATCCACAAAACCTTATTAATCCATTCTGTGAACATTAACACAACTAATATATAAAAGCTGATCGCAAAACGATAAAACCATGTGACTTTGTCATCATCGTTTTTTACAAATTTGGAACCCATTGAAAATGCAAATGCAAAAGCACAACATGCTAACGCAATTGTGTACATTATAGGACTCCAATAAATATAAGCGACCCCAGTAAACACAATAAATAAAAACTCAACGATTCTGTCTACTAAAAAATAAACAGTAAGAAGAGAAAGGATATAAGTAAAAAATGTGTTTCGGTCGGTTTTTAATAACCCTAAAAATTTATCTAATAATTTAAGCATAGCCGTTCCTTTATTTCATTTATTTTTATTTTGCTTTTGTTTTTGTTTAGCGCATTTTGAATTTTATGTGTTGTTTTTTTGTTATGTTTGTTTAGCGCATTTTGAATTTTGTATATTGTTTTTTAGTATAGTTTTTATAATTTTTTAACAGTTTATTTAATATAAAACTGATTTAAAAAAATTGATTTGAAGCACTTAAAAATAAGCACAAATCTACACTTCTATTATCTTACAAAATGGCGAAAAAAACAAGAGTTTTGAGGAATTTTGCTATATATCTAATTGTGTTATTCGTAGATTCTACAAATTGAAAAATAAACGGTAAAACTAATTGATACATTTTGAAACGAAAATAAACATATATTATTGCAATCTATACAAAGTTACAAAAAGGACAAGTGAAAAAGTAAAAGCTATTCTGTAAAGTAAATGCAAGTTGTAAGAGAAAAAGCGATTTTGAAAGCAATATTTAGTTGATTAATACGCAAAAATAATTGCGAACTAATATATTGACGTAAAACCTTTAAGTTAGTATAATATCGTTGAAAGGTGGTATCTTATAGGTAGGAGGTTTTGTACCCTATGGATACTTTAGTAAAGTTAAAAAATGTAAGTAAAACTTACAAGGTAGGCGAGAGTGAATTTAACGCGCTTGATGGAGTTGACTTGGAAATCACCAAAGGAGAAATGGTGGTTATTTTAGGACCGTCAGGAGCAGGAAAATCCACTCTTTTAAATTTGATTGGAGGAATGGATACCCCAACTAGTGGAACTTTAGTTGTTGATGGTGAAGACATTAGTAATTACAATGAAAAGCAGTTGACCAAATATCGAGCAGACAATATAGGATTTATTTTTCAGTTTTATAATATTTTGCCATCTTTGACAGTAAGAGAAAATGTTGAACTAGTTGGTGAAGTTTCAAATGATACGATTCCTGCTGAAGAAGCAATTGAAATGGTAGGACTTAGTGAGCATATTGATAAGTTTCCGAGTCAATTATCAGGTGGTGAGCAGCAAAGGGTAAGTATAGCAAGGGCGATGTCGAAAAATCCTAAGTTGCTATTATGTGATGAGCCTACTGGAGCATTAGATAGCAAAACCGGTGTAAAAATATTAAAACTATTGAAAGAACAATGCGATGGAAATAACGGAGCAAACACAGTTATTATTGTTACTCACAATAGTTTATTTGCTGACTTTGCTGATACAGTAGTTAGAGTGAAAAACGGTAAAGTAGAAAGTGTTGAACATAATAAGAATCCTAAAAATATTGAAGATATTAAATGGTAGGAGGGGATTATGTTAAAGAGAAAAATGTTAAGAGATTTATGGAAGAATAAATCTCAATTTATAAATATCTTCATAATGATTTTATTGGCATGCTTTGCCTATACCGGTGTACATGCATACATGGATGGAATGCAAGTTTCAGGTTATAAATATTATGAAGAAAATAATTTGCAAGATTTATGGTTAACTAAAGAAAGCTTTTCAAGAGAAGATATTGAAAAAATAAAATCTATAGACAACGTAAATGATGCTGAACGATTATTAACTATAAATACTAATGTTGAAGGTTTTGAAGATACTGTTATTCAATTAAATTTTATTGAAAGCAACAATGTAAATAAATTTTACGTCGCAGAGGGCGAAGGTTTTGATAATGAAAAAGATGGCATATGGCTTGATAGCTATTTTGCAAAGGCTAGAGAAATAAATATTGGTGATGAAATTACATTAAAATATGAAGACTATACAATAACAAAGGAAGTACTCGGAATTATTTATGTGCCGGATCATGTGTATTCAATAAAAGATAGTTCGGCAATTTTGCCGGTTCATGATAAGTATGGATTTGCATATGCTAATCATTTAAGTTTTCCAATGGACGAGAATTTTTTGATTTATTCGCAAGCCATAGTGGATATTGAGGATACAGATAAGCTAGGTGAGACTAAAAAGAAAATCGAAAATGAAATTGATGGAATAATTTCTGTAACCGATAGAGAAAGTAGTGCTTCATATGTTTCATATAATAATGAAATAGAAGAGGGACAAACATATTCATTTGTTTTCACGGTAATGTTTACTGTGATTGCAGCTTTATCGATTGTTACGACGATGCATAGATTTGTAAGTCGTGAAAGAAGTCAAATTGGAACATTAAAAGCTCTTGGGTTTTCCAATAGAAAAATAATCATGCATTATTTAAGTTATTGCACATTTTTAAGTATAATCGCAGCTATCATCGGAATGATATTAGGAGCATTGCTGATTGGAAATACATTTATGGAAACCGAGATGAAATATTATGAGGTTCCGGACTACAGCATAGCCATATTGCCTACTTGCTATATTATGAGCATATGCATCATTATAGCAACAAGTTTAGTGACTTATCTGGCAACAAGAAAAATTCTGAAAGAACCAGCAGCATCAGCACTTAGAATAGAAACTCCAAGTGGAAATATAGCAAGTGATTCGATTACAACAAAAGGAATATTCAAAAAATTATCATTATCAAGTCGATGGAATATTCGAGACATTATGAGAAGTAAGGGAAGAACAATAGTTGCAATTGTCGGAATATTAGGATGCGTTATGCTAGTAGTTGCAGGTTTTGGATTAAAAGATACAATGGAAAGTTACGTGGATTGGGAATTTGAAATTATATCAAATTATAAATATAAATTAGATTTAAGCGAAAACATAACAGCTGAACAATTGCAAAATTTAATTGATAAATATGGCGATGCAACTTCTGAAAACTTAGCAATTGAAGTAAAGCTTAATAAAACATATAATGAAAATAATATTGAGGAAACAAAAGCTACAAATTTGCTAGTCGGTGATACAAAAGATTATATTCAAATGACGGACCACGACTTAAACGTAGTAGAGTGGCCAAATGATGGAATAATCGTGACAGAAAAATTCGCACAAAATTACGGTTTTAGCGAAGGTGATGAAATTGAGTGGAAAATTTATGGCGAAGATGAATGGCAAAAAACTAAAATAGTATATTTAGATAGAGAACCTCAAGTTCAGCAACTAAAATGTACAAAAGAATTTTTTGAAAAGGTTTTGGAAAAAGAATATAAAGCAGATACATTATATACAAACGAAGATTTATCAGAAGTAAAGGAATTAGATGGAGTAGATGTAATAAAATCATCAGAAAATCTAAAATCAGATATGATAGTATTTATGGATACTATTAATTTGATTATAATCGTTTTGATAATAGCATCAATTATTTTAGCATTCGTTATTATATTTAATTTAGGATCTTTATCATTTAGCGAAAAAGAATATCAATTTGCAACATTAAAAGTGTTAGGATTTCAAACGAGTAAAATTAAAAAAATATTTATACAACAAAATATTTGGATTTCGATAATTGGAATTCTATTAGGATTGCCATTAGGTTATGTTTTAATTGACTTTATGTTTAAAGATGCATTAGGAGAAAATTATGATATGTCGGCGCAGGTTCCAAGTTATATTTATGTTGTTGCAGGAATAGGAGCACTTATAGTAACGCTTGTTATAAATATTTTGTTAGCAAGAAAAATAAAGAATATTGATATGGTTTCAAGCTTGAAAGCAAATGAATAGTATAAATGAATAGTATAAAAGAAGATGAATAAAAAATTATTCATCTTCTTTTTGTTCGTTTAATTTTGTTTCAAGAATTTCTTTCTTTTCTTCAACTTTTTTGGCTTGGCGTTCTAGTCGCTCAGCTTTTCTTAAAGCACGATTATATTTGCTTTCAATCTTATCTTCTTTGGTGATTTTTTCTGTAGGTTTTGCATTCTTAGCCTTAAGAGTATCTTTACCCATGTAACCTTTAATAAAGAATTCGCGATAGTACAATAGCAAAGCAAGAAGAGTACAAAAGATAGCGACGTAATAAATGTATTTATCAAATTGTACTTTAATATTAAATAAATGAATTGCTAGAGATGAGACAATAGCTATATAAAAAACTACAGTAGCTAATTTGCCAAACCATCTACTGGAAACGACCAATTTCTTTCCGTACAAATATGAGGCACCAGCAACCATTAATAACTCTTTAGAAAACACGACAATTAATATCCACCAAGGAATGATATCAACAAAAGCAAGCGCAACAAGTGTAAAAATTTGTGTTGCCTTGTCTGCTAAGGGATCTATCAATTTGCCGAAGTTAGTAATGAAATTAAATTTTCTAGCAATGAATCCATCAAGAACATCGGTTAAACCCGAAATTGTAAGCAGAATAGCTGCGGCCACAAATTGATTATTCAATATTGCAATAAATATAAATGGTATGAAAACAAATCTGCTAACAGTTAAAATGTTTGGAATGTTTCTAACAATATTTTTTATAGTCATGAGTATAATCTCCTTTTAAAATCGCTCAAATTGTATCAGCTTAAAATTTATATCAATTTAAAATTACTCAAATTGTATTAGCTTAAATTTTATATTAACTCAAAATCGCTCAAATTATATCAGCAAAGTATAATAAAAGCAATTGTGAATAAAAAAGAAGAATAGCGAAGAACAGAAATATGAAAAGAATAAGAAAAAGATAAAATAAGAAAATGATAAAAACAAGAACCGGACTTTAGAGGCTAGTATTATTAGAAAGATTAGAAATAGATGAAGAAGCACTGTAAAAAAGTCTATTTAAAGAATATCCAATCAAAAGGAAGTAATGAAAAAGAAGCACTGTAAAAAGTGCTTCTTTAAATTGTTTTATTTTTCTCTTAAAAATCTTTTTAGTAAGAATGTTAAAAAATATGGAAAAGTATACATTTGACCATTAAAACCAATATTTTTATTGCATAATTTTATTCCGTATTTTATATCTTTATATGAATCTTGTTCTATAAGCTTTTTAAGAGATATTGTACTATTATCATTTGCTTTAACTTCAACAGGAATTAATGAATTTTCATCTCTTACAAAAAAGTCCATTTTAATTGTACTTTTTTCGTTTTTATAAAAATATAAGTTGTATCCTGCTTTTACAAGCATTTCACTTACTATATTTTCATATATTGCTCCTTTATAGGTATTGAAATTCTTGTTGTTACGCAAATCATTTTGAGCTTCGTCGTCTAAAGATGCAATCAATAAACCAGTATCTGCAAAATATATTCTATAATTTTCTGTATTATAGTTTCCTTTTAATGGGAGTTCTGCATTACTCAAACAATATGATATATTTATTATTCCGCTGTTTTCTAGCCATTCAATTACACCTACATAATCTCTAGTTCTTGCATTTTTTTCTACTTTGGTTATTTGAAATTTCTTGTTTTCATTTCCTAAAAATACGGGGATTTTTCTATATACATTTAATATTTTTGTTTTATCTAAGCTGCCAGCATATTTGGTAATATCTTCTTCATAATCTAATAGAATTTGTCTTTGCATTTCTAATGTGCCCGAATAATTTTTATTTGAGATAAACAATTTGACAACATTGGGCATTCCGCCGATTGTCATATATTCTTTAAAACACTCCATGTACACATTATATTCTGTATCACCAAGTGGTATTAAATTTTTCATTTTCTCATACAATTCTTCAATTTGATTTTCAGAATATCCTTTTGCCCATAAAAATTCTTCAAAATCTAAAGAATGCATAATATAATCAATTTTATTGCCTACGCTGTTTGATTCTATTTCGTTATAATTTATTCCCATAAGTGAGCCAGAACAAATAACATCATAACGTCCATCTTCGTTAAAAGATTTTAAAGCGGTTGCACAATTAATGCAATCCTGTATTTCGTCAAAAAATATTAATGTTTCACCAGGAATAAATTTTTTATTTGGATCATGTAAGGTTATATTTCTAACGATATTATTCACCTCATAACCATCATTGAAAATATCTTTATATTCTTTTTGTAAAACAAAGTTTATTTCGATAAATGACGTGTAATTATTATTTCCGAAATTTCTAATTGAAAATGTTTTTCCAATTTGTCTTGCTCCTTTTATGATTAATGGCATTTTTTGTTTGCTTGATTTCCAATCGTTTAGGTATTTGTCTAATTTTCTTTTTAATATTATATTTTCCATAAATTCCTCCAGTTAATAACAGATTATCACATTTTTCCGGTCGTTTCAAGCATATTTTTCACATTTTTCCGGGCATTTTCGGGCAAAATTTCACATTTTTCCAAGTGCGGGATATTATAATTTCCACCTACGATAACATATATAATTACTATGAAAGATGACGTAAAAGAAAAAGACTTTATGGATGAAAAGGAAGTAATGAAAAAGAAGCACTGTAAAAAGTGCTTCGTTAAATTTGGTGCAGATACCCGGAATCGAACCGGGACGGTTTATTCAACCGCAGGATTTTAAGTCCTGTGCGTCTACCAGTTCCGCCATATCTGCATGTTTGTTATATCCGCATGCGTGCTATTTCTGCGAGTGTGATTATTCACATGTTTGCCATTTTCGTGAATGTGCATATCTGCATGTTTGTTATATCCGCATGCGTGTGCTATTTTCGCGAGTGTGCTTATTCGTATGTTTGCCATTTTCGTAAATGTGCATATCTGCATGTGTATCAAATATTCGCTAAGCTCGCAATATTCTGAATGTCTGGTATCCATGCAGAATTATGCGAACACTGAACATTATAAACTGCAAAAAAGCTTTTGTCAACAGTACATATTTATTTGGTAACATTTACCCGCAAATTATTTTTTGATAATTTAAATCATTTTTGGTTTCAGACCATTTTTTTTAATTTGTTTAAATNNAANAGCATAAATTCGTTTAAAATCAAGTAAATGAATAGTTTAAAATTAAAAAGCATAAATTCGTTTAAAATCAAGTAAATGAATAGTTTAAAATTAAAAAGCATAAATTCGTTTAAAATCTAGTAAATGAATAATTAAAACCAAAAGCATAAAATTGATTTATAAACGACAAAATTTACTGTAGAAATTTATATAACGAAGTGATATAATGCCCGAAAAGTGATTGAATTAAGATATTTTATCGAAAGGGAAGAGTATGTTTTTAGCAATAACAACGATAATTACAGTTGCTGCATTTTTATTTATGTTTGCTAAAGTAATGTCGTCAAGGTTTAACAACTATATAATCAATTTGATTTTGGCATTTGTCGGCGCAGTACTTGCATTAGCGCATTTCAGCACACAAACAGAACCAAATACAATTACATATGTGGCAATTTATTGTTGCGCAATAATAATTCCTGTATTCATGTTGATTTTAGAGAAAAAAGGAATATATATAAATTATTATATTAGAGAATTATTTGTTGCAGAAGATAAAAAGAAAGAATTCTTTTTATCCATATTGGATAAGGATTTTACAAATTATTGGGCGCATAAAAAATTAGCTGAATGCTATAAAAAAACCGACGAAAAAGAAAAATACGAAAATGAACTTATGAGCATGCTCGAACTAAAACCAAAAAATTATGATTTGTATTGCGATTTGGCGCAAGTGCAAATTGAGTTGAACAAACGTGAACGAGCAATGCAAACGTTGAATTCGGTTTTGACAGAAAAACCTGATCACTTAAAAGCAAATATGAAGTTGACTGAAATGCTATACGATGACGGAAAATTTAAAGAAGCAATAATGGTATTAAATAATGTGCAAAAATATCACCCTGAAGAATATGATGTTTATTATCTTTTGGGAATGACATATACAAGGTTGAATGATTTTAAAAAGGCAAAAGAAAATTATTTGAAAGCAGCGCAAATAAACGGATTAGAAGGAATTACAAAACTTAATTTAGGCGAACTTAGCTTGATTTTTAAAGATTACGAAAGTGCTGAAAAATATTTCTTTGAATGTCTTAATGACAAGGACGATAAGATTGTTTCAAATTCTTATTACTATTTAGCAAAGGTAAAAATGATTCAAAAAAATTATCCTCAAGCGATACAATATGCAAATTTGGCGATTGAAGTTTATCCGAAAATGAAGAGAAGAATTGAACTTGACGACATTTTTATTCCGGTTTTGGCGAAGTTAAATATAAGAATGAAAGATTCACGTGCAAAGGAAATCGAATCTACGATGAACGAAAGGGAAGAAGAGATGGTTGATTTTCTTGGCAGAACCTACGACGTTGTAGAGAAGCTTACTGTTGACTATACGCAAGCAGATGAAGACGAACGAGAAAATCAATATAACAATTTAGATTTTGAACGAGAAAAGAATCAATAGATGGTTTATAGGTGCAACCGGTGGAAAAACCTAAATACATTGTACAAGGGAAAACAAATGCAGGAATGTTTAGGAATTAGCGTAAATGGCCGTTCTTTAAATTATGCAAAAATAAGAAAAAATAAAAAGAGTTATGAAATTATTTCACTTGGCACGATTTTTTATGAAAGTGGTGAATTAAAAAATTCGATTCAGAGGATCGTCGAGGGCACTAATAGCGCTAATTCGCTGTTAGCAACCAATGTGGACAATGAATATTATTTTATAATCGATGTTTC
>Ga0065708_1000074_pt1 | contig 19114 bp, 15 predicted proteins | sample Hoacrofraction12_2_FD_59095 | JGI IMG/M metagenome (GOLD analysis project Ga0065708, IMG submission 59095) | Hoatzin crop microbial communities from Cojedes, Venezuela, sample from fiber fraction 12 v1 | ecosystem: Host-associated > Birds > Digestive system > Esophagus > Crop | place: Venezuela... | reverse complement strand
TCCACAAGGAGCTCGGACACATCATGTGGGAGCACGTGGGTATGGGCCGCAACAAAGCCGGTCTCGAGGAAGGCCTGAAACTGCTCAAGGGCATCCGCAAGGAGTTTGAGACAAACCTCTTCGTGCCGGGAAGCAAGGAAGGGCTCAACGTGGAGCTCGACAAGGCCATACACCTGCGCGACTTCATCGTCATGGGTGAGCTCATCGCCTACGACGCCCTGCACCGCGAGGAGAGCTGCGGAGGACACTTCCGCGAGGAATACCAGACCGAAGAGGGCGAGGCAAAACGCGACGACGAGAACTTCTTCTATGTGGGCTGCTGGGAGTATCAGGGCGACGACGAGAAAGCCCCGGAACTCATCAAAGAGCCGCTCGAGTATGAGGCAATAAAGGTACAGACAAGAAATTATAAGAATTAAAGTTATGGCACGTAATATAAGTTTTACAATAAAGTATTGGAAGCAGAACGGCCCCACAGAGAAAGGCCATTTCGATACACACGAGATGCACGACATCCCTGACGACACTTCATTCCTCGAGATGCTCGACATACTCAATGAAGAGCTCATCAACGAGGGACAGGAGCCTTTTGTCTTCGACCACGACTGCCGCGAAGGAATCTGCGGTATGTGCTCACTCTATATCAACGGCACACCCCACGGCAAGACAGAGCGCGGCGCCACCACCTGCCAGCTCTATATGCGCCGTTTCAACGATGGCGACGTGATCACCGTGGAGCCCTGGCGCTCAGCAGGCTTCCCGGTAATCAAAGACTGTATGGTTGACCGTGGCGCTTTCGACAAAATCATCCAGGCCGGAGGATACACCAGCATCCGTACCGGACAGGCACAGGACGCCAACGCCATCCTCATCCCGAAGGAGAATGCCGACGAGGCAATGGACTGCGCCACCTGCATCGGATGCGGTGCTTGTGTGGCAGCTTGCAAAAACGGCTCTGCAATGCTCTTCGTGAGCTCCAAAGTGAGCCAGCTGGCACTCCTCCCGCAAGGACGTCCGGAGGCCGCTAAAAGGGCTAAGGCAATGGTTCAGCGCATGGAGGAGCTCGGCTTCGGCAACTGCACCAACACCCGCGCCTGCGAGGCTGTGTGCCCGAAGAACGAGACTATCGCCAACATCGCACGACTCAACCGCGAGTTTATCAAAGCTAAACTCAGCGACTAAACAGCATTGCAGGCCTCCAGGCTTGCAGTATAAGAGAGGATTGAAGAGGGAGCCCTGTGGCTCCCTCTAATCTTTATATGATGCCGATGATAGAACTTTCACCCGCATCAGCGTGCTTTTGTTTCGGCAGGGTCGTCAGGCAAAAAGACCCAATCATATTTTTTCATCCACCGCCATATTGTAACCCTTGACAGATTTGTTATATTTTGTATTTGTGTTTTTGACAATCCTATGCGCATAAGGTAGCATACTTGCATTTGTTGTTCTGTGAATGTTCCTAATTCTTTTAAAAATCTGTTTCGGAACTTTGGATAAAGTTCGTCAACGGCTTGGTAGATTTGTTTCCAATCCGTGGGTTTTATTACTTTATTTCCCGAAGATGCTTGTTTGACAGCGTATATCACATCCTCTGCTTTGTTTTCCATCTTTGATTGGTGGAGCATTTTTATTAAATTCTTGTTCTGCTCCATCGTTTCTTCCAGCTGTTTTCCCCTCGTTTTTAGCATTTCATCGTATTTAGAAAGCTCATCGTTGACTTGTGACAGTTCTTTTTTGACGTTGGTCAATTCTTCGGAAGATTTCTCCAAGTTAAAAAATATTCCAAAGACCGAGGTGTATCCTGTAAATCTCGGTAAACACTGCCTGCATAGAAATATACCTCCTGTTTATCGGCTGCTGCCCCTTCCTTCTCAAAATATTTAATAAGCTTTCGAATGGGTATGTCAGACGTGGGCATAATATACGACTTATCGCTCAGACGAATGCGCAGCAGGTCAGATTTCGCCTTCGTGTAATCGCTGCTTTCCCTAATTTCATATTCCAAGGAGTCGAGCATAGCCAGTGCCTTTTGCGGATTCTGGTCTCCGGTTCTTTTAATAATATCCAATTCTCCCAAAACATCTTCTTTGGAACAAGATGCTAAAAAGATAACTATGAATGCAAGAACGCATCTAATCAATTTTTCTTTCATATTATCGAATCTAATCCGGGTGCAAAGTTAAATAAAAAAAATGAGAGCGATATGCTTTTTGAAATATTTTTTGTTTCTCAGTGTTTCGCAATCACTTTTAGAAAAATGCCTTTTAGCGATTTCTTGAAAATCTACAATTTCCTGATTTATAACGTTTTGCAACTTAAGGATTTTATCCAAACACTTTTTAACATACTACAGAAACACATTGAAACATAAAAAATTTCTCCATAAATAAAAAATTAATAATTTTGCAGCCTAATAAGTCTTTGGTATGAGTTTCAAGTTTTCGATATCTTCTGCCAGTTTAAAGCAGATACTGACTGCGGTATTCTCCTTTATCATACTTCTCCCCGCTCAGGCACAGGAGAAGAAGGAGAATCTTGACTCCATCTTCAAGAGCTTAGAAATCAAGGAGGTGGTGGTGAAAGCCAAGAAGATAAGGGGTGGCAACGACACGATAACATACAACGCCTCAACCTATATCAGCAAAAACGACAAAGTGCTTGAGGACCTGCTGAAGAAAATGCCTGGCATCACCGTTGACGCCAACGGGCAAATCTCCTATAACGGCAAATGGATCAGCGAGTTCTACATCGAGGGCAACGACATGCTCGATGGCAACTACAACATAGCGACACAGAACCTCAACGCCAGCGACATCGCGTCGGTGCAGGTGATGGAGAACCATCAGGACGCCGCAGTGCTGCGGGGGAAACAGAAAGGCGAGAGCCCGGCGATCAACATACGCCTTAAAGACGCCGCCAAGGGCGCCTGGGCGTCCACGCTCGACGCCGAAGGTGGCATCCCTGCCATTACCGGCTCGCTGTCGGTGAACCTCATGCGGTTCAAGATGGCAAACCAGCACATCTCCTACTATAAGGGCAACAACTGCGGCATAGACTTAAGGAAGGCCATCAAAGCCCCGATGAACCTCAACTCCACGGCGGAGGCGGGACTGCTGATGCCCGAGAGGCCGGCGATAAGCGACCGGCTCGCCTACGACAACCGCTCACATTGCGTGTCGGTAAACGAGCTGCGCAGGCTCAACCAGGACCGCACGCTGAGCTTCAACATCAACTATCTCTTCGACGGGGAGGAGCGCAACGCCGGAGAGCGCACGAGATACCTCACCAGCGACAGCGCGGTGACGCTCACGGAAACCAACAGCACAAGTGCGAAGATGAACTACCTGAACGGCAACCTGAACTACAAGGTGAACAGCAAGGAGACATACCTGAAGGAGGCGTTCTCCATTTCCGCTGCCTTCAACTGCGGGCACGGGCAGGTGAATGACATCCGGGAGCATCTCGACAACCACAGGCTGCAGGCCAGCAACCGCCTATTGCTGAGGAAAGCGCGCGGCGGAGGCGGCGTGAGCGAGCTGGCATCGCAGATAACCTACACCGATGACGCCGGCACACTCGTGCTTCCTGCCCTAAGCCAGGACATGCACGTCAGAAGGCTGTACACCGACAACACCGTGCCGCTGCTGGCGGGCAACATACCTTATATGATGTACAACCTGGGCGCGGGCGCCACCCTCGACTGGCAGAACGCCGCGACGGGAGGAAAAGTTCAGGGCGACAGCCTCAACACATGGGACATACAGGCATACATCACGCCAAGGATAGTGCTGCACGACGCGCGGAAACTGGAGCTTGTGCTGTATTCGCCCTTTGGCATACGCTATTACAGGGCCGGCGGGGCGCACACCCCATGGTACGGGCAGACACGACTCTTGGCAAGTCCGAGGGCGATACTGACATATAAATTAAACAGCCGCCTCAAGATAGAGGCGTCGGCGGCATACTCGGAGAAGATGCCAAGGGCCGCGCTGCTCTTAGCGGAGAAATATTACCTGAGCTTCCGCAGCACATACGCCAATAGCGGAACGCTGGAGGCAAAGCCGGAGAAGAGTCTGCAGGGCGTGCTGCACACGGAATACAAGGACGTGCTGAGAATGCTTTTCGCAAGCCTCTCGTTCACCTACGCAAGAAACAGCTGCGACAACACCAGGGCATACGGTATAGAGAACGGCACCGTCAACTACGTGCTCTCTCCAGAGAAATCGACCGGCAGCGTGCTGCAGGCGGACCACACGTTCTCGAAAGGCTTTTTCAAGTTCAACTCAAAACTGCAGTGGTCGCTGACCGCCGGGAGCGCGAAAAACGAGTATATGATAGACGGTGCGCGGCACAAGGGGCGCAGCGACTATTTCAGGGCGCAACTGTCCTACCTCGCGTCGTTCACGAAACGCCTATCCATCGACTGCTCCACGGCATACTCTCTTACGCAGCCTTACAGTGACGGGGTGAAGGGCAGCGAGCTGTACAAGACCTTTGACGGGCACGCCACGGTAATCGCCTGGCCGCTCCGGAGCGTCTCACTCACAGCCTCCGCCGACGCAAGGCACAACAGCTACACCGACGACAAGTGCCATTTCTACCTCAACGCCAAGATGGAATGGCACCTGAGGCAGACAATCCTTTACCTCGACTGCATAAACCTCCTCGACACACGCACATACACCCGATCGCGAGACAACGGCGTGGTGCAATATACCAGCCAGTATCATTTGAGGGGGCGCACGCTAATGGCAGGAATAAGGCTCAAACTGCTATGAGTAAAAGCTCTCTGTAAGAGCTGCCCCGACTGGGTAAGCGCGAGCAAGCTCGCTAAGTAAAAGGTGGCACGGCAGGCCGTGCAGTGAGAGGTGGCATCGGTGAACCGATGCAGTATGAGTCCTCCGCAAGGAGCTGCCCCGACTGGGTCGGGATTGTCCTAAAGAAAAAATTTTTTAAACTATAAATTGTATTATTATGAAATTGACAAAGAAAAATCTGATTATCGCCGCGGCGCTTGCCATTGCATCGAATGCCAGCGGCCAGGTGCAAAGGGCATACGCCATGGACGAACCGACGTTTGTAATCACACACCAGGACATCACCAAAAGCAGCCTGCTCGACAGCAGCAGAATCGATATCACCTACCACTTCAGGTGCAGGAGCGCCGAGAGCGATGACTCACTGAAGAACGAGGACGACATGACGCTGCTGATAGGAAAGGATTATGTGTCGTTCTTCAGCAAGAACCTGCGCGACTTGGACTCCGCCAACACGGTCTCCTTGAAGACCACGATGACCATGGACACACCCGAGAACGGCTGGCAGGGCTACGACATCATGCGCGACGTGAAAGCTGGCATCTTCACCGTAAGCACGCGCATCCCGTTCTCCGAGGAGGTGGCGCAATACACGGAGACGGTGCCGTCGATAGACTGGCAGTTCATACCCGGTGACACCGCCACAATAATCGGCTATCACTGCCACGCCGTGGAGGGTGAGTACGGCGGCAGGAAATGGAAGGCCTACTACACCAACAGCATCCCCCTGTCATACGGGCCGTGGAAGCTGTGCGGCGCGAACGGTGTGATTCTCAAGGCATTCGACGAGAGCAACAATTTCGTCTTTGAGGCCGAGGGGATAACGAAGAGGCCGCAGGCGATAGTGAGATACGACTGGAAATACCGGACGATGACGAAAGAGGAGTGGCAGGATTTTGAGCAGAACATCTACGACAAGGCCGGGGCGTTCGTTAAAGGCACCGGTGCCAGGGTTCTTATCATGGACAACAGTGAGAAAGGGTTCCACCAACTTGAGGACAGCTGGAAGGCGTATTACAACCCGTTGGAGAAAAAGTGACATGAGAATAATAAAGTCACATAACGGGAACAGCTATCTGCTTGCGGGCGGGTTCCGCCTGATAACATTCGCACCCGCGGGGCTGGCATCTTTCCTTTCAAAGAAGACCGCCGTCCCTGCGGATGAGAAGTACTATGCCGACAAGATAGAGTATTTAGAGTGCATTCCAAAGATATATGTTAAATAATATGTTTTTTAAAGAAAAAAGGCAGTTTTTTCTATAAATTATTGCATTATCAAAAAAAATATCTACCTTTGCAGAAAATAGTATAAAAATAATAATTTACGGACTATGACAGAGGTAGAAAGAAAAAGTCTTATGAAAGAAATGGCTTCCTTTGAGGAAATAAAGGATGAGCCGTCGGTGGGGATATTCTGGTTCTCACCCGAAAAACAAGACTTGTTTGATGTCAGTTCCGTACCTGTTTCCACCCTAAAGAACGGTCTGAATACCATCCCGAAACTCCATAAGAACGTTTGGGCAAAAAACTACTACAAGGCCAAAGCCAAAGGCCTTAAAGATTCCATCTATTTCACAGATTATACCCAAATACCACGTGGCCGCGTGTGGTATGACAGAAAAACTGGAGAGTTTAAAATAACCGTGGGCAGCTGGTATAAACAATACGAACAGATTCTTACACCTTTATTACAAATAGAATTCAACCTCACAGAGTTTAAATATGAGGTTGACAGCCATTGGGAGCTGGGTCACGGGTGGAGTGAGCACGATTTCACAGTTTATGCAGAGAAAGATTAACCCTCTTTAAGGGCTAATCTTGATAAAGTCACAAAGGTTCAAGAGAAGCAAGAAAGCTTTATGTTTATAATAAAAAGTGTAAAAAATACAATTTTACGCAAAAAAATCCGTATAAATTATTGCAGTTAAATAAAAATTTGTATCTTTGCAAAAAATTTTGCTGAGAGCAGCGGATGTATTATGATTTTACGGCAGAAGAGACAGTCTCCTGCGTAATGAGAGAACTAAACGACAAATCGGATATTTAAACATAAAGTAAACAAATTAAACCTAAAAATAAGCGTATGAAAAGGATATTTCTATCGGCGGCCCTTGTAGCCCCTTTGGCAGTATTGCAGCCCGCAGCGGCCCAAACGCAGCAGCCCACATTCACCGAGTGGCACGACCTGGAGGTGAATGAGATAAACCGTTTCCCGCTCCATACCGACTTCTTCGCATACGAAGACGAGAAGAAAGCCATGGCAGGAGACAAGGCAGCATCGCAAAACTTTATGTCTATCGAAGGACTGTGGAAATTCAAATGGACAGAGAATGCCGACCAAAGGCCGACCGACTTCTATAAAACCGACCTCAACGACAAAGACTGGAAAACGATGATTGTGCCGGGAATATGGGAGCTCAACGGCTACGGCGACCCCGCATACATCAATATCGGATACGCCTGGAGAGGACACTTCAACGGCATGCCTCCCGAGGTGCCGGTGAAAGACAATCATACCGGCTCCTATCGCCAAGAGATAACGATACCTGAAAGTTGGAAAGGAAAAGAGGTGATTGCACATTTCGGCAGCGTAACATCTAACATGTATCTCTATGTTAACGGACAGTTCGTGGGTTATACCGAAGACAGCAAGGTGGCAGCCGAGTTTGATATCACACCTTATATTAATACGGGCAAGAACCTCATCGCCTTTCAGACCTTCCGCTGGTGCGACGGCTCCTGGAGCGAGGACCAGGACTTCTGGAGGCTCTGCGGCACGGCACGCGAATGCTATCTCTTCGCACGCGATAAAGACATACATTTGGAAGACATACGCATCACCCCGAATCTCGACGCGCAATATAAAGACGCCACCCTCGATATCACAGCAAGGGTGAAAGGAAAAGCGGTGGTAACACTCCAACTGCTCAACGACAAGGGCAATGTGGTGGCGAAGAAAGGCTTCGGGACAACCATCAACAGCGCAAGCAAAACAAGATACTCGCAGCTCAACGCCTCGCTCGAAGTGAAAAACCCGAAGAAATGGACCGCAGAGACACCAAACCTCTACACCCTCGTGGCCACAGTGAAGACATTCGGAAAAACACCGGCACAACAGAAAACAGTGGAGGTGATAACACAAAAGGTAGGATTCAGAAAAGTTGAGATTAAAGGCGGACAACTGCTCGTAAACGGAAAGCCGGTACTTATCAAAGGCGTGAACCGCCACGAGATGGACCCCGACGGAGGATATGTGGTCAGCACCGACCGTATGCTCCAAGACCTTAAGATAATGAAACAATTCAATATCAATGCCATTCGCACCTGCCACTATCCCGACGACCCGCGCTTCTACGATATGTGCGACAAATACGGTTTCTATGTCGTGGCAGAAGCAAACCAGGAAAGCCATGGCTTAGGATACAAAAACGAATCCGAGGCGAAGAAAGAGAAGTTCGCAAAACAGATTCTGCAGCGCAACCAACATAACGTGGCACTGAATTTCAACCACCCGTCGGTAATAATCTGGTCGTTGGGCAATGAGACCGTCGATGGTCCCAATTTCACCGCGGCATACAAGTGGATAAAGGAGCAAGACCAAAGCCGCCCCGTGCAGTTTGAGCAGGCAAAGACAGGAGCCAACACCGACATCTTCTGTCCGATGTATTGCGACCACAAGCACGCTGAGGATTATGCGGCAAAGAACCCTTCAAAACCATTGATACAATGCGAATATGCACATGCCATGGGCAACAGCGGAGGATGCCTGAAAGAATACTGGGAGCTCGTGAGGAAATATCCCTCATACCAAGGTGGATTCATCTGGGACTTCGTTGACCAGGCCTTGCACGGCAAAGACAAACAAGGCAGGAAGATAAACACCTACGGAGGCGACTACAACACTTACGACCCCTCCGACAACAACTTCAACTGCAATGGCCTCATCACTACCGACCGCAAACCGTCGCCACAGATGTATGAGTGCGGATACCAGTATCAGAACATCTGGACAGAGGCCGCCGACCTGAAGAAAGGCACGGTGAAAGTGAAAAACGAGAATTTCTTCACCGACCTTACCAACTATAAGATGGAGTGGCAGGTGGTTTGCGACGGTAAGACACAGGCAAAAGGAGAGGTGGTGTCGCTGAATGCACAGCCACAACAGACCCAAACGGTGGAACTTACCGGCTTCCCGAATATCGACAACCTCAAAGGAGAGGTGCTGCTGAACATCGAATACAAACTCAAGAAAGACGTGCCGTTGCTCAAGGCCGGACATACAGCTGCACGTGAGCAAATCCACGTGAAAGGTGAGTACAAGAACAATACCGCCACCCTGCTCGCCGATGCCAAAGGCAAACTCAAAGTCAAGGACAAAGACGGCAAGATGTATATCGACGGCGATGACATCACCATCATCTTCGACAAAACCAGCGGTTTCATCGTGAAATATGTCGCCGGAGGAAAGAATATCATGGGTGAGGGAGGAAGGCTGACACCCAACTTCTGGAGGGCTGTCACCGACAACGACATGGGAGGAAACATACAGAAAGACTGGAAGGTGTGGCGCAATCCCGATATCAACCTCAAGCATATAGCAAGCACGAAAGAGAAGGTTAACAACGTGAATATCATCCGGGTCATCGCACAATACGATATGCCCGGGCCACAAGCCACACTCACACTCACTTACGACATCTGGCCCAATGGCGTCATGAGCGTTACACAACAGATGAAAGCCAACGGCTCCGGCATTGCCGAATTGCCACGTTTCGGTATGCAGATGCAACTGCCCAAGAATGCCGACAAGAGCGAATACTACGGGTATGGTCCGATAGAGAACTATAACGACCGCCACAGCTCGCAAAACATCGGCATCTATTCCGCCACCGCCAAGGAGATGTTCTTCAGCTACAGCCGTCCGCAGGAGACAGGCACACACACGGGCATCAGATGGTGGAAACAAAGCGGCAACGGCACACCCTTCACCATTTATCCCGCTGCAGAGCCACTCACGATGAGCGCAGTGCCATACGACCTCAATGAGCTCGACGAGGGAGAGCAGAAGCACCAGCGCCACTGCGAGCAACTCAAAGAGTCGGAATACACCAACCTCTATATCGACGCCAAGATGATGGGAGCGGGAGGAGTGAACAGTTGGTCGAAAGGCGGACTGCCACTCAAGAAATACCGCATAGCATACGGCGACCAGGCACTCGCATTCTATATCGTGCCACAGACAGCAGAAAAATAACAACTGACAAACTAAATACTATTTTATGAGAAAAAGAATTTTTGCGGCCATAGCAATGGTCATCGCTGGCACCGCGGCAGCAGGAGCACAGCACACGTTCAACATCAACGCCTCCAAGCCAGGGGCACAGATTAAATCGACTATGTACGGCATCTTCTTCGAGGACATCAACTTCGGAGCCGACGGAGGACTGTATGCCGAAATGGTGGAAAACCGCTCATTCGAGTTTCCCGACCGACTAATGGGGTGGGAGACCTTCGGAAATGTTACTATCAATGACAGCGACCCGGCATTCGGATGCAACCCACACTATGCCACTCTCGTGCCTTCAGGACATTCAGACAAATACACTGGACTGGGCAACAGAGGCTTCACCAACGGCATGGGCATCAAGAAAGACATGAAATACGATTTCAGCGTCTATGCCCGTGTTAAGGGAGGTGGCAGCAGCAGCATCAGGGTGGAAATCCTCGACAGCCACAACAACGTGAGGGCCAAGGAGAATATCAATATCAGCGGCAAGGACTGGAAGAAATACACCGCGTCGCTGACCTCCAACATCACCGACGCGCACGGCTTTATGAGGGTGTTCCTCACCGGCAAGGAGTCGCTCGACCTCGACCACGTGTCGCTCTTCCCGTCAGACAACTGGCACGGACTGCGCGCCGACCTCGTGCAAGCCCTTGAGGACCTCAACCCCGGCATCTTCCGCTTCCCCGGAGGATGTATCGTGGAAGGAACAGACCTCGAGTCGCGCTACCAGTGGAAAAACAGTATCGGCGACGTGGAGAACCGTCCGCTCAACGAGAACCGCTGGAACTACACCTTCCCGCATCGCATGTTCCCCAACTACTATCAGACCTATGGCCTCGGCTTCTATGAGTTCTTCCTCCTGAGCGAGAAGATAGGGGCATCGCCACTGCCGGTGCTCAGCTGCGGACTGTCGTGCCAGTTCCAGAACAAAGACGATGACAAGAACGCCCACGTGGCTGTTGACGACCTGCAGCCGTATATCGACGACGCCCTCGACCTCATCGAGTTTGCCAACGGCGCCACTACCACGAAATGGGGAAAGATACGCGCTGACATGGGACACCCCGAGCCTTTCAACCTCAAGCAGATAGGTATCGGCAACGAGCAGTGGGGACCCCTCTATCCCGAGCGTCTCGAGAAGTTCATCAAGGCGATAAGGGCTAAATATCCTAAGATGCTCATCGTGGGCACCTCCGGCCCGAGCGCCGACGGCGACAAGTTCGACTATGGATGGGAGCAGATGAAGAAGCTCAAAGTGGACCTCGTGGACGAGCACTACTACAAGCCCGTGGACTTCTTCCTGAATGGCGCCACACGCTATGACAAATACGACCGCAAGGGTCCTAAGGTGTTTGCCGGCGAGTATGCCTGCCACAACAAGAAGTTCAAGGACAAGAGCCCTGAGGGTATGAACAACTTCGAGGCTGCCCTCGCCGAGGCCGCTATGATGACAGGGTTTGAGCGCAATGCCGACGTGGTGTGGATGGCAACCTACGCACCCCTCTTCGCACACGTTGATGCCTGGCAGTGGAGACCGGACCTTATTTGGTTTGACAACCTCAACAGCGTGAGGTCGGTAAACTACTATGTGCAGCAGCTCTACGGCACATACGCCGGCACCAATGTGCTCAGCATTCAGGAGAACGGCAAGAACATCACCGGAGAGGGTGGACTTTATGCCACTGCCTGCCTTGACAAGAACAAAGGGCAGTATATCGTGAAAATCGCGAATACATCGACACAGGCACAGAAAATCACTCTGAATTTCAAAGGTCTTAAAGGCATCAGCAAAGCCTCTGTGATAACTCTCCACAGCGACGACGACATGGCAGTGAACACCCTGCAAGAACCCAATAAGGTGGTGCCGCAAACAAAAGACATCGCTGTCAGCGGCAGCACTCTCGATACCGAAGTGGGTGCCAGAACTTTCGCAGTTTATGTATTTAAGAAATAAATTCGCACTTTAATCTATACAAGGCGGAGGATGCTTTCCTCCGCCTTCCAGAAAGAAGCTAAAATTATTATGAGAAAATTATGGAGTTATTTGATGTTATGAGAAGCCCCCCTAAAGGAGATAAATTCTAGCCAAGGACAAAGTATGTTATTTAAATTTAGATATATATTAAAAATTTTAAACTATGTATTGTAAAAATAAGAGTAGATATTTTAAGTATTTCTGCCATTTCGTAATTTTTTCAATTTGCCTTGTTGTATCAGGCTGTAGCCTTGATGACGAAGTTTCAGAGCAAGTCTATGTGATGACTATTGATGTGTCTTCAGAGACTTCATACGACTACGATGTCTTAGACACAAAAAAAGAGAGCCCAATTGAATGTATGTTGGTAAAGGCAGAAAACAGTGAAACCTGGATAAAGTTGCCATTGAAAGCAATAAAGGGATTTACTTACGAAAGGGGGCATTACTACAAATTGAGGATAAAGGTTACACGTCTAGGCAATCCACCTGCCGACGGCGCAATAGAAAAATATGAACTTATATCCATTCTGTCTGACACAAAAGAATGATAGTAAGAACAGGAATTCACTTACGAGTAATATTTATTCGTAACTCTCTATAGTGACAATAATTAGCAGCGGAGGAAAACATCCTCCGCTTTTTTCGGCAATTTCTCGAATTGTTTCTTGTTTCTCATGATTTTTTTGTAATTTTGCACGCAAATGAAGAAACAAGGCGATAATCAATATGCAGAGGNACAAGATTTGATAACGGCGAAGGAGCTGTTTGATAATATCTCCGCCATTCTCGACAATTACGAGGAGGGNGGAGAGCACGAGGCGTATATAGAGNTGAGGAGGATTCTTGTGCTGGTATGCCACGAGGCGGTGAAAGACACACCCTCGGCATTCGGCAANCTNTTTGCACAGGTGGCATACGTGTGCAAAAAAAGCCGGATGAAACTCTCCGACCGNATCGACGTGCAGACGATGAGATACAACAGCAACAAGCAGGAAAGGCAGACGGCGCAGCAACTGCCGTATGACATCCGTGCCTTGGCAATGCTTATATCCGCCGTTTTCAACGTGCCGATACCGTCATCCGTCGCCACACGCATACCACACCGCCCAAGGCAGTTTAAGAAGGCTGTACACACCGAATACCCCTATATCAGAGGCATAGTCGATAAAATCGGCGAAAAGACGATAACCCTGAAATGCGAGAAACCCACAAACGGCGAAACCATCGAGGCCGACTATACCGATTTCGAATACCTTAAAGAAATACTTCAACCGGGGATGCAGGTTAATATCCTCGACAGTTCTGTGGAAACCGAGGAATCGGAAGCAGAAGACGAGAATCAAGCTGATGTCGATGAAACCGAGAAAAAAAGCGGACAAAAAAGGAAACGGGCGAGGACAATTTTGCATCCAGCCCTTTTCATCGTGGAGCCCGACTACCTTCTCGACATCAGCAGCATAGCAGGATGTTTCAAGGAGTACGGGCATCATCCCCTCTCGTATCTCGTGGGCAGGATGTCGCCGAAAGCCAACAGCCAGGCCATCCTCCTCGGAAATTTCGCCAGTGCCGCCCTCGACGACATCATCAACCTCGGCGATAAATTCAGTCTTGGCGACACGATAAAGAAGAACTTCAGGAAGAATGTCTTCGATTTCACCGCTTGCAAAGACTTCGACCCGGCGAAATTCAAGACCGACGCACAAAACCAGGCCGCCAACCTCAAGCAGTTTGGACAGATGCTGAGAGATAAATACGGCAGCCAGCACCTGCTCCTTGAGCCGACCTTCGTTTGCGAGAAGCTCGGACTGCAAGGACGTGTGGACCTTATGAGCGACAACTGCCGCATACTCGTGGAGCAGAAATCAGGGCGCAATATGAACATCGAAAGAAATATGCCCGACTACCGCGGCAACTACCAGCTTGAGAACCATTTCGTGCAGCTGCTGCTCTATTATGGCGTGCTGCGGTATAATTTCAACCTCGGAATGGAGGAAATCGACACACGGCTGCTTTATTCCAAATACCCGATGAAACAAGGCGTGGTAATCGTTACTTTCTACCGTGAGCTCTTCCGTGAGGCCATAGCGTTGCGCAACAAGATTGTGGCGGAGGAATACCGCATCGCCGCCGATGGATTCGACAAAATCATAGATGAGATAACCCCCGAGACACTCAACACTAAGAAACTCGAAAACTTCTTCTACAACCGATACCTGCTGCCGCCACTGCAAAGAGTGTGCGACCCGCTACACAGTCTTTCGTCACTCGAAAAGGCCTATTTCACACGGATGATCACCTTTATGTTTCAAGAAAACAAAATATCGAAGACAGGAGGCGAGGACGGCATAAGAGGGGCGGTGAGCGACCTGTGGCTGATGCCCCTAAGCAGCAAGATAGAAAGCGGAAACATCTATGCCGGACTGACGATAAGAGGGTATGACCATTATGGCATCACTTTCGATATCGCCGACCAAGGCGACGATTTCCTGCCCAATTTCCGCATCGGAGACTCCGTGTATCTCTATGCCTACAGGCCGGGGCAGGAACCCGACCTCACGGCGAGCATATTATATAAAGGTATGATGGTTGACATCAGCAGCCGAACAATCACCGTGAGCCTACTCGACACCCTCCCGGAACTCTTCTGCCGAAGATACAGCGGAGGATGGAGCAAAGACGCGGCGCAAAAGTCAGAGGAGAACGATGCTGCCGAGATTACCGAAGAAAAAACAACGGATTCATCGAATTCTGAACAGCTTGCCGTGCCGCCTTTTAACAGCCAGCCGATTGGCAACCTTATAACGAGNGAGCGAAGCGAAGNNCNNTTTGCAGTGGAGCATACCAGCGGNGAGATAGGCGTGGCTGCGAATATCGCCGGACTGCATGAGTTTATCACTGCCCCGCTGCCCCGCCGCAAACTGCTCTTGGGCGAGAGGGAGCCGGAGACCGACGAGAGTTATGAGCTCTCTCGCAGCTATGCCGAGGCCTACGACCCCGTGGTGCTTAGGGCGATGAGGGCGAAAGACTGTTTTCTGCTCCAAGGACCTCCTGGCACAGGAAAGACCTCGCGCGCGCTAAGATATATAGTGGAGGAGGAGCTGACCCGACCCGACAGCCGCTTGCTGCTGATGGCCTACACCAACCGTGCCGTGGATGAAATCAGCGATATGCTCGATGAGGCCGGTCTGCCGTTCCTAAGGGTGGGCAACCAGTTCTCGGCAGCCCCGCGGTTTCATAAATACCTCGTGAGCGAGCAGTTCCGCGACACCCCGAAACTCTCGATGATACAGGCGAGCCTGCAAACGACAAGGATTATCGTGGCCACCACCGCCACGATGATGTCGAAAACATTCATCTTCGACGTACTGCACTTCTCGCTCGCCATCGTCGATGAGGCTTCGCAAATCCTTGAGCCCTCGATAATGGGCATCCTCGTCGCTCACAGAGGCACAGGGAAATGCGCCATCGACCGCTTCATACTTATCGGTGACCACAAGCAACTGCCGGCCGTGGTGCAGCAACCGCCAAAAATGTCGGCCGTCAACGACCCGCTGCTGCAAAATATCGGGCTCACCGACTGCCGCAACTCACTCTTCGAAAGACTCTTTAAGACATTCGACCTCGGCCCCCATTGCGCGATATTGCGCCGCCAGGGCCGTATGCACCCCGATGTGGCGGAGTTTGCGAACAAGATGTTTTATGCCCGTGAGCAGCTTTTGCCCGTGCCTTGCGAGCATCAGTTGGAGACCTCCCTTGGCTACGACTTGCCGGCGGCCGATGCCCTCGACGAGAAGTTGAAAGCCTGCCGAATGATATACATCCCGTCGCCTTTGAATGTTCGCACCGACCTTTCCGTCAAGGTGAATGAGGCGGAGGCGAAGATCACCGCCGACCTCCTGCGCCGCATCTATCGGTTCAGGGAGCGCGACTTCGACCCCGACCGCACCGTGGGTGTCATTGTGCCTTACCGCAATCAGATAGCAATGATCAGGCGTGAGGTGGAGGCTCTTGGCATCGACCTCCTGCGCCGTATCAGTATCGACACCGTGGAGCGGTATCAAGGCAGCCAGCGTGACATCATCATCTATTCCTTCACGATACAAAAGGCTTATCAGCTGGAATTCCTTACCGCAAGCTGCTTCGAGGAAGAGGGTAAGGTGATTGACAGGAAATTAAATGTAGCTCTTACACGTGCGCGCAAACAGATGATTATCACTGGCAACAGAGAGGTGATGTTACATGACCCCATTTTCAGGGAGTTGATAACTTTTTGTGAAAAAAAACCTTGAAAAATTTGGAGGTTTCAGAAAAAAGTCCTAATTTTGCACCCGAAATATAATTTGAAGCAGTCAGGATTCCGATAGTAAAATGTCGGGATTCTCTTCTTTTGTAGTAATTAAAAACTAAAAAAATATGTCATACGTATCACAAGAGGGCTATGATAAACTGCTTGCTGAACTGCAACAGTTGGAGTCGGTGGAGCGCCCCAAAGTTTCCGCCGCCATCGCCGAGGCACGCGACAAAGGCGACCTGAGCGAGAATTCAGAGTATGAGGCCGCAAAAGAGGCACAGTCACATCTCGAGACAAAAATCAACAAGCTGAAATCGGTTATCGCCGAGGCTAAAATCATCGACACCTCACGTCTTCAGGCGGGAGTGGTGCAGATAATGTCGAAGGTGGAGATGACCAATCTTACCACAAAGGCTCAGATGACCTACACCATCGTGAGCGAGAGCGAGGCCGACCTCAAACAGGGTAAAATCTCTATTAAGACCCCTATCGCACAAGGTCTGCTCAACCACAAGGAGGGCGACGAGGTGGATGTGAAAATCCCGCGCGGAGTGCTGAAACTTAGAATCGACAAAATCTCATTCGAGTAAATCATGGATATATTTTCAAAGATTGCAGCTGGTGAGATTCCGAGCTATAAATGTGCCGAAAGCGATAAGTTTTACGCTTTCTTGGATATCAATCCTTTGGCCAAGGGTCATACCCTCGTGATACCGCGCAGGGAAGTGGATTATGTGTTTGACATGGGCGATGACGAGATACAAGAGTATATGCTCTTCGCCAAGAAGGTGGCTGTGGCCCTGAAAAAGGCTTGCCCCTGCGTGAAAGTGGGAATGGCAGTCCTTGGCCTTGAGGTTGCTCACGCCCATATCCATCTCGTGCCGATGCAGAGCGAGAAGGATATGAATTTCGCCAACCCGAAACTCCAGCTCACAGAAGAGGAATTCAAAGAGATTGCCAATAAAATCTATACTGAATTCCAAAAGGGATAAAGAGTATTCCATTAAATTATAAGAGGAGATGCTAATAACAGTATCTCCTCTTTATTTATTGCGGTGCAGCCGCCTTTTATATTTTATAGATTAACCAGCACAAGAATCCTCCTCAACTCTATATACGCCTCGTGCTCTCCTCCCTCCTCGTAATTGTCGAGAATGGCGGAGATATTATCAAACAGCTCCTTTGCCGTTTCGTTTATAGCAACAGGCGAAGATTTCACATGCATGCCCACCCAAATTTATGAACGATATCCTTAAATAGATTATGATCTTTTATCGGTACACTCACTGTAATATTTTCATTGGCAGTATTAGGTATTCTATAACCTCTCTCCGGCAAACGTTCCTCTGATAGTTTATCTTCTTTCAAAGTCTAAGTAATATATTCGCCATCTTTTAATGTTACGTTAAAAAACTCTCCTTTTGCCTCGGGAGACTCAAAAACATCCCTTAAATCTTCAATCCCGTTAAGAAAATCGTTCATTCTTCTCTGACTGATACGTATGGCTGTGTACTCAGGTAAAATTTCATCATCATAAAGTAAACACAGATACAACGTGTCAAAGCTGTCGCGAGCCACAAACAATTGCGGCTGGTCGTAATATTCCAATATTGTTTCTATCCTTAATTTTGCCATCTTAATAAATTTTACTTTGATTTATTTTAAATTCCTTTGGGTGGAAGTTCTTCACACCATCCATAGCTATTGTTATTATATTCTAATGTAAGGTCTTCCATATTATACTCTAATGTTTCGGGTGCAAATATACAAAAAAAATCTCGATATGCAAGAAATTATGAGAAAAATTGCTTAAAAAGGCAGGCGATACTCATTCTCCATTAGTACTTACTCGGCGGCACGCCGAATCTTGCTTTAAAGCACTTATAGAAGTAGCTGGCGTCTTGTATTCCCACTTTGTCGATGATTTCGGTGATGGTGAGTTCCCCCTCTTCGATAAGTCTTGCCGCTGTGAGCATTCTCTGCTCTTGCAGGTATTTATTCGGCGACATCCCCATCAGCTCTTTCATCTTGCCGTAGAAGGTGGTGCGCCCGATATGGCACATCTCTGCGAGGCGGTCAACGCTGAAAGTGGGGTTGTCGAGGTTGCGGGCCACAAGGGTCTCGATTTTGTCCTTGAGCTGCTTGTCCTTACGCGATATAATAGGTGCAGCCGTGGTTGCTGTGCTTCCTGAGACTGCTGTGCCATTGCTGGCTGGCGCTGTTCCATTAACATTTCCGCCATTGGCATTTCCTCCATTAGTCAAGCCTGTCGCTGAGTTGCTTCCAGCCGTGCCTGCCGTTGAGGCTTCCCCTGCCGAACCCTCTGGTGCTGAAATATTCGCCGATGAAACCTCCGTCTTTGCCTGCTCTGCCGCCGCCATTCTCTCTAATCTCCATTTTATCAGCTGCGCCATTCTCACGAGCAGCACGTTTATGTTGCACGGCTTCACCATATAGTCGTCGGCCCCGGCCTCATATCCTCTTATCTGGTGGCTCTCGTCGTCGAGCGCGGTGAGCATAATCACCGGCAGNGGCTCTTTNCCGGCGGCCTTTTCCTCTTTCCGCAGTGTTTTCACTATGTCGTAGCCGTTCATNCCCGGCAGCATCACGTCGCAGATGAGCAGGTCGGGGGTNTTGTCGAGAATCCCTTGGCATCCCTCTTTGCCGTTCATATAAGTGCTCACTTGGAAGAACGGCGCTATCTCCTCTTTGAGTTGCAGCATCATATCGGGGTCGTCCTCG
>Ga0065708_1040022_pt1 | contig 19204 bp, 15 predicted proteins | sample Hoacrofraction12_2_FD_59095 | JGI IMG/M metagenome (GOLD analysis project Ga0065708, IMG submission 59095) | Hoatzin crop microbial communities from Cojedes, Venezuela, sample from fiber fraction 12 v1 | ecosystem: Host-associated > Birds > Digestive system > Esophagus > Crop | place: Venezuela... | reverse complement strand
TTGATTAGACACCAACATTATATCATGAGTATGAGTATGAACTTTTTATTTTGTGTTGCACTTGTTATTATAAATTATCGCATAAAAAAAGGATTAGTTATAACTAATCACTTAATCTTTAGTTTCAATGCGATTGAACAAATGAACAGGTTCTGATAATTGTGTTCCTACTTTAAGTTTTCCAAATTCTATTGTAGAATCTAAAGTATTTATATCAGTATTTAATTGTTTTAATATTTTTTCTGATGTTTCTGGTAGGAATGGACTTAAGTATATAGCACATATTCTAATTGATTCTAATAAATTATATAATACAGTACCTAATCTATCTTGTTTACATTCTTCTTTTGCTAGTAACCAAGGACATGTATCATCAATATATTTATTACATTTTCTTAAAACATCAAAGATTTCTTGAATAGCTTCGCCTACTTTAAGTTCATCCATTTTAGAAGTTACTTTTTTATTTAAACTTAGTACACTATCTATTAGTTCTTTATCTATATCTTCTGATACTTTATGGTCTTTTACTATACCATCAAAGTATTTTTTATTCATGCTTATAGTTCTATTAACTAAGTTACCTAGAATATTAACTAAATCACCATTTATTCTTTCAATTAATAGTTCTCTAGTAAAGATACCATCAGATGCAAAAGGAATTTCATGTAAGAAATAATATCTTACAGCGTCGACACCAAATTCATTTACTAAGTCATCTGCATAAACAACATTTCCTAGTGATTTAGACATTTTACCATCACTTACTATTAACCATGGATGACCAAACACTTGTTTTGGTAATGGTAAATCTAAACTCATTAAGAAACAAGGCCAGTAGATAGTATGGAATCTTATAATATCTTTTCCTATTAAATGTAGGTCAGCAGGCCATTTATGTTTAAATTCTTCTGTTTCTCTACCATCTGTATCATAACCTATATTAGTAATATAGTTTGTTAAGGCATCTAACCATACGTATACAACATGTTTATCATCAAAATCTACTGGAATTCCCCATTTAAATGATGATCTTGATACACATAAATCTTGAAGACCTGGTTTAATAAAATTATTAATCATTTCATTTTTACGAGCTGGTGGTTGAATAAATTCTGGATGTGACTCTATATGTTTTATTAACCTATCTTGATACTTTGATAATTTAAAGAAGTAAGCTTCTTCTTTTTTAGGTTGAACTTCTCTACCACAATCTGGGCATTTACCATCTACTAATTGAGATTCTGTCCAAAATGATTCACATGGAGTACAATATAATCCTTCATATTCACCTTTATAAATATCTCCTTGGTCATACATTTTTTTGAAAATATGCTGAACTACTTCTTCATGTCTTTTATCTGTTGTTCTAACAAATTTATCATAACTTGTATTCATTATGTTCCATATTTCTTTAATTTGAGCAGCTTTTTCGTCTACAAATTCTTGTGGTGTTTGATTTGCTTCTTTAGCTTTTAATTCTATTTTTTCACCATGTTCATCTGTACCTGTTTGAAAGTAAACTTCATATCCTTCTAATCTTTTATATCTTGCAATTGCATCTGCTAAAACTATTTCATATGTATTCCCTATATGTGGTTTTCCTGATGTGTAAGCAATAGCTGTACTTATATAATATTTTCCTTTATTTTCCATTTTATTCACCCTTTCCTGTGGAACCAATTCCGCCTTTTCTTTCTGTTTTTATTTCTTCTTCATCATCGACTGTTAAGTATTTCATAAAGACACATTGACCAATACGATCACCTATATGTACTTCAAAATTTTTGTCACCATTATTAGTTAATTTTATTTTGAAATGGCCTTCGTTATCTGGATTATTATAGTAATCACTATCTATAACTCCAACATTATTTGTTAAACATACATCATATTTATATCCAAATGAACTTCTAGAATAGATATACATTACTTCGTCATCATTCATACATACTTTAAGCCCTGTTGAAAATACCATTGATTTTCCTGGTTTTATTATGCCTTCTGTAACTGTTCTTACATCATATCCAGCGCTTCTTTTGGTACTACGGACTGGCATTCGCATATTATCATATAATTCTTTATTATCTGCTACATCTTTTTTAAATTGTTCATATGATATTTTTTCAAATTTACGCATGTTATCACTCCTAAAAAAAATCATAAATCTAAGGACTACTTTTGTAGCGGTACCACCTTAGTTTATGATTCATCATACACTTAATATCTTAACGCGATATACGTTTTAGCTCCAGAGCCATGTTCACTTTATTTCTTGAATATCCTACTTACACCTTACAAGGACTCTCTATAAACTTACTTTAAAGTTACTCTTTCCTTCATTGCTAATTAATAATCTTATATCACAAATGATAATTATTATCAAGGGAAATTAATAATCTATATTGTTATTATAATTAAAGTTAAAATTTTAATTTGTTTCTTCTATTATTTCTTCTATTAAAGGGATTATTGAGTATAAGAAATGTTTTTTTTGATTTAGTAATGGTAGATTAATTATTACTTGTTCATGTAGATATTTTAGTTTGAATTTAGGATTTATATTATACGCTTTAATAAATAATTTTTCACCATTTATTTTTGATGATATATCTATTGGTAAATGGATTTCTATTTCTCTTTCTGTTTGTCTTACATCTGTTATATTAAGTTGTTTTGCTAGTTTTTCAAACCATTCTTCATACATATATATTTCTATTTTATCGTTTATTTTACCAAATCTATCTTCTAATTCATTTTTTATTTCTTTTAATTTCTTTAAACTATCTATTTCATTTATTTTTTTATGAATTTCTATTTTAATATCTTCATCTTTAACATATTCATCACTTATGTGTGTTTCGACATTAATTAATGATTGATTACTTTGATCTTCTTCTTCGACTTCGATACCATTAAGTTTTTTCATTTCTTCTTCTATCATTTGCATATATAGTTCAATACCAACTGTATCTACAAAACCTGCTTGCTCTGAACCTAGAATATCTCCTGCTCCTCTTATAGATAAATCACGCATTGCTATACGATATCCACTTCCTAATTCAGTGAATTCTTTGATAGCTTGAAGTCTTTTTACGGCAATATCATTAAGTAGCTTTTTGTTATCATACATTAGGTATGCATATGCTATTCTATTGCTTCGACCTACTCTTCCTCTTATTTGATATAGTTGAGAAAGACCAAAACGATCAGCATCATAGATAATTAAAGTATTAACATTACTTATATCAATTCCTGTTTCGATGATAGTAGTACATATTAGTATGTCATATTCATAATTTATAAATGATGACATTACGTTTTCTAGTTCGTTTTTATTCATTTTACCATGAGCTATTGTTATTCTAGCTTCTGGTACTAATTTTTTTATTTGAGCAGCTTTTTCTTCAATAGATGCTACTTTGTTATATAAAATAAATATTTGACCATTTCTAGATAATTCTTTATAAATAGCATCTTTTACTAATAGCTCATTTTCTTCTATTACATAAGTTTGTACTGGATATCTATTAGTAGGTGGTGTATCTATTATAGATAAATCTCTTAATCCAGATAGTGCCATTTTAAGTGTTCTAGGTATTGGAGTTGCACTTAGTGTTAAAACATTAACATCATTTTTATATTCTTTTATTTTTTCTTTATGAGTTACACCAAAACGTTGTTCTTCATCTACTATTAATAATCCTAATTTAGCAAATTTAACATCATTAGAAAGTAATCTATGAGTTCCAAATACTAAGTCGATTTTCCCTTTTTCTAATCCTTCTAATATTCTCTTTGTTTCTTTAGGACTTGTATATCTATTTAATAATGCTATTTCTATTGGATAATTTTTAAATCTTTCAATAGCATTTTCGTATTGTTGTTTAGAAAGGATTGTTGTTGGACATAAATAGAATACTTGTTTGTTATTAAGAATTGTTTTAAATATAGCTCTAAATGCTACTTCGGTTTTTCCAAAGCCAACATCTCCACATAATAATCTATCCATTGGTACTGGAGATGATAAATCTTTATCTATATCTTCGATAGCTTTTAATTGATCTTCGGTTTCATTATAAATAAATTCTGAACCAAAAACTGTTTCTTCAGCATATTCTTTATATGGAGTACTTTTTATATTAGAACGAGCTGCATATAATTTAATTAATTCAGCACTTATATCTTTTATACGGTTACGAAGACTTCTTTTTTTCTTTAACCAGCTTGTACTATTTAGTTTATCAAGTTTAGGTACATGTCCTTCTTTACCCGCATATTTATATATTGTACTTATTTTTTCTACAGGAATGTATATTTTATCATTCCCAGCATAGTTAATTTGAATATAGTCTTTTTTTAAACCATTTTTAGTTAATGTAATTACTCCTTGGTATATTCCAATTCCATGAGCACTATGTACGACATAATCACCAATATTTATTTGATCAAAGTTTTTTATTCTTTTTCCAATACGATATGAATTTTTATAATTAATGGTATTACTTTTTGTTCTTTCTATATCATTATCAGATATGACTATATAGTTATCTATCATAAAACCATTATTTATTTTTTTATATATGATATTTATTTCCCGGGAAATAATTTTATCTTTTTTTACAATGTGATAAGAATCTAGAAAAGGAATTAAACTATTTAGTTCTGATTCTTTTCTTAAGTAAATTATTATTGTTTTGCCTTCTATTATTTTTTTATGACAGAATTTACTTAATAATTCTAAATTACTATTAAAGTTTTCTATTTCTTCGGAATGGAATTCTAATACTTTACCATAATTAGCATCATTTAATGTATTTAAATATAATACGTAATCGTAATCTATTTCTTCTAATTCATACATATATTTTTTAGTTGAACCAATATTTTTATTATATTCTATAATATCTTCTTGTAGTTTTTTATAAGATATATCAATTTGGTCTCTATTTATTATACATAAAATAGGATTATTCATATAATCACATAAAGAGTTATATGTTTCACTAACTACTTCTGTATATGGTTTTATTTTAATTTTATCTATTTCATTTAGAGACATTTGCGTAGATTCATCAAAGTATCTTATAGATTCTACTTCATCACCAAAGAATTCTATTCTTATTGGATGTTCTTCATCTATTATAAATAAATCAATTATAAAACCTCGTACTGCATATTCACCAGTTGTAGTTACTAAACTATCTTTTATATAACCGTATTTATCTAATATTTCTAATATTTCATCTCTTTTGATGTTAGATGTTTTATTTAAATTAAATTCTAAATTTAAAATATTATTTTTATCTGGTAAGTATCTTAAAAATCCCATTAAATTAGTTATTACTATGCATTTTTTATTATTTTTTATGTAATCTAGAGTTTCTAATCTTTTGATTTTTAAATCTGGCGAAATGGCTACAGCAACACTGGTTAAGAAATCATCCATGGGAAATAAACAAACATTATTTGTATATGTTTTAATTAAATCATAATAGTTATTAGCTTCATATAAAGTATTAGTAAGAATAAGAAGATTTCTATTTTCTTTATTATATAAATTAAGCATGTAAAAAATGTTTAACTCTTTTGTTAAACCTGTTACTGTTAAACCATTTTCATATTTAAATTTTTGATTTAGAAAATCCATAATATTACTTCTCTTTCGTATTATAAATATTCATCGTTTTTTCGATTCCATTTTTAATAAATGAATCTATTATTTCATTATATTTAGGTTGATTATTTAGTAATTCTTGTTGTTCGTTTTTACTAAAATTGCCTAAGACATAGTCTTTTGTATCTATTTTTTTATTATTTGATATTCCTATTTTTAAACGCGCAAAATCTTGGGAATTAAGGCGATTTATAATAGATTTTATGCCATTATGACCACCTGGTCCACTATTTTTTTTGAGTTTAAAATTACCAAATTCTAAATCTAAATCATCATGAATTATTAAGATATCATCTAATGATATATCGAAGTAATTAACAAATTTTACTACAGCATCGCCACTTAGGTTCATATATGTTGTTGGTTTTATAAATAAAACTTTATTATTAAAGATGTTTTTTTCTGTATATAAAGCATTAAATTTATTTTTCCATTTATTTTCGTCAGTATATCTATCTACTACTAAATAGCCAACATTATGTCTAGTATTATTATATTCATCTCCAGGGTTTCCTAGACCTACTATCATTTTCACTTAATCACCCTCTTTAAATATTTCTTTATATGTTATTAAATTTTCTATTGAAATAGGTTTATTTACTTTTAAACTACCTTTATTCCCATTTTTTATAGCTTTTATTAAGACCATTATAGCTTTTTTATTTAAATTTGAATAAATAAATTGTAATTTTTTTATACTAAAATTATATTTATCTAAGTATTTAAATATTTCTTCTAGACGATCACATCTATGAACAAGATATAATTCTCCTTTGTTTTTTAAAATATATTTAGCATTTATCATGATATCTTCTAAATTCATTTCAATTTCATGGCGAGCAATAGCTTTTTCTTTTGTTTCATTAATTAACGATGTTTCATCATATTTAAAGTATGGTGGATTACATGAAACGATATCTACACTTTCTGTTGAAAAGTAATCTTTTACATTTTTAATATTAGTATTAATTATTTTTATTTGATTATCTAATTTATTATAAGAAATACTATCTAAAGCTAGATTATAGATGTCTTTTTGGATTTCAATACCTGTTATTTTAGATTTAGTTTTAGTTGATAATATTTGAGGTATTGGAGCATTGCCTGTACAAAAATCAACAATGTGTTTAGTATCTTTTTTGATATCAATAAATTCGGCTAGAAGAACAGAATCTATTGAGAATTTAAATTTATCTTTATATTGATAAATATATAATCCATAATCAAATAAATCATTTAATTCTATATTATTCATTATCTAAGACTATTTCCTTTATTGTATTTTCATCAATTAATACTTTGTATTTTCTATTTAAGACATCTACTGATATTACTTTACCTTTACCACTATCTGTTTTTACTGTTTGACCAACTGATGGCATTCCTTCTTGGCACTTAGTATATTCTTCATCTTCATATGTAAGGCAGCATAATAATCGACCACATTGACCATTAATTTTAGATGGATTTAATGCTATATTTTGATTTTTAGCCATATTCATTGATACTGAATCGATGTGACTAAGGAAAGTTGAACAACATAAAGTTCGTCCGCATTGGCCAATACCACATATTGTACGAGCTTTATCACGAGCACCTATTTGTCTTAATTCAATTCTTGTTTTATAAATGCTTGCTAATTTCTTAGCTAGTTCTCTAAAATCAATTCTTTCGTCAGCTATAAAATTAAATAATAGTTGTTTTCTATCTAATGTATAATTAGCATCCAACATTTTCATATCTAATTCTAATTCTTTTACTATTTCACGAGATTTTTTTAGACATTTTTCTGCATCTTTTAGATTTTTTAAATATTTATTATAGTCTTCATCGCTAGCTTTTCTTAAAATTTTTTTCATTTCTTCTACAGGAATTTTTACATGTTCTGGTTCTATTTTATTTATTACTTTCCCGTATTGAAGGCCTTTTTCAGTTTCTACTATTACATAAGCTAATTTTTCTATTTCTAATTCTTCACCATTGAAATAGTATATTTTACCTTCATTTTTTAATGTTACTCCATATATATTATTCATAGTAATTCCTCATTTCAATTACAAATTTATCTAAAATTAAATCTATGTTACCATTATATTTTATTTTTTTTAAGCATTCTTCAATTAAGATAATAATATTTATTTGATTTTCTTTGTTTATTTCTAATAACATATCTATTTTATCATTTCTTTTATTATTTAAACAATCTTTTATATAGTAAAGCATTGTTGTAAAAAATATTTCCCAATCTATTCTATTTTCATATTTATTATACATATCTGTTTTGTTATATAGAATATCTTCATTGTTTTTATAGATATTATCTAGGTATATTTTAACATCAAGTAATTTATCTTCATCTATATATGATTCTTTTTCTTGGTAATTTACTTTAAATACTTGGCATCTACTTCTAATTGTAGATATAACATTTTCTCTATTATTTGTTATAAAAAATCCTAGTATGTCTGTTTCTGGTTCTTCTAAGAATTTAAGTAGTGTATTAGCGCTTGATGAATTAAATTTTTCAGCATTTATTATGATATAAATATTATATTCAGTATATACTGGTTTAGTATTAAATTTAATCATCATTTCATTAATTTGATTTTTTTTGATATATTGGCCATCTGGTCTTATTGTTATTAGAGATGGTAGAGATTCATTTTCTACTAATTCTTTGATATTTTGGATATTACTTGATATTTCTTCAATGAATTTTAGGGTATCTTCATAGCATTTATCAATATCGTTTGTTTCAAGCAAAAAAGCATGAGCAAGCTTTTTCTCATGATATTTTTGAATTAAATAGGAAAATATATTATTATCGTTCAAAATATCACCTCTATCTATGATATTTTCTTACGATCACTAAGTGCTCTATCTAGTGTTATTTCATCTAAGTAATCTATTTCAGTACCCATTGGTATACCATATGATAATCTGGATATTTCAACATCTTCTTTTTCAAATATTTTTTTGATATATAAAGTTGTTGTTTCTCCTTCAATAGTAGATTTTAAAGCTATTATTAGTTCTGGATTTTTTAATTTTTTTACTCTATCTACTAATTTTGCAATATTTATATCTTCAGGATTTATATCATCTATTGGTGAAATTAAACCATTTAGTACATGGTAAACTCCGTTATAATTACCAGCTTTTTCAAAAGCGAAGACACTTTTATAATCTTCTAAAATACAAATGACATTTTTGTTTCTTTTTTCATCTGCACAGATATCACATATTTCTTTATCTGTAATATGTCCACATATTGAACATTTATGAAGATTATTTTTGGAATCTATCATTGATTCTGCAAATCCTTCAACTTCTTCATTTGATAATTCTAGTAGTTGTAGTGCCATTCTTTCAGCACTTTTCTCTCCTATTCCAGGGAGTTTTTTAAAATGATTTATTAAATTTCCTAAAGATGTTGGATAAATCATTAGAATAAACCGCCGAATTGACTACCGTATCCACCTAGAGCATTTTCTGTTTCTTTATCTATTTTAGAAATTGCGTCATTTACCGCAATTACCACCATATCTTGAATTATTTCTTTGTCATCGTTTTCAATATCACCTGTTATTTCAACTGATTTAAGCTTTTTATCGCCAGTAAATATAACTTTTACTAGTTCTGACTTACCTTCGAATTCTTTTTTATCAATTTCATCTTTCTTTTTCATTATATCTTTTTGCATTTTTTGTGCCTGTTGCATAAGTGCTTGCATGTTCATACATTTTTCCTTCTTTCTATTCTATCTCAAAAGTCCCAAATATTTCTTTGGCTACTTCTTCAACACTTTCTTTTTTATTATTTCCCAAGTCAACAGATTGTTTATTATCTTTTGTTTCTTCTTGGATATATTTATATTTTATTTTATTTTTTAAATTATTTCTATATTTTTCAACTTCTTTTTGCCATAATGTTGAATCTAGCGCAGCAAATCTTAAATTTTCATTAAATAATTCATTGTAATATTTTTCTATTTTTTCAATTTGTTGGTTTATTAAAGCGTTTGTTGAATCAGTTTTACTTTGAATTAAAGCATATTCTTTGGATGCTGCTAAAATTGATGTATCTGCTAATAATGAGACTAAACTTCTATCTTTATTTAAAATATCATTTAAAAATTCTACCCATTTATGTGATAAATTATTCTTTTGATCTTTAGTACAATCTACAAAACAATTATTTATTCTAATATTTATATCAATTTCACTTTTATTTTCAGTTTCTTTATTGGCTTTAGGTTCTTCTATTGTATTTTTAATTTCTTTTTCTATTACTTTTTTGTTTTCAAAATTATTTCCCGGGAAATAATTTTTATCATTTTCTTGTTGGTTATCAACAATTATTTTTTTATCTTTATTTATATATTTAAGTAATATTACTTCTATTAATGTATAAGGATCTATATTTATATTAGTATTTCCCAAACATTCATTTAAATCTATTATGATATTAACGATATCTTCGTAATCTATTCCATTATTTTTATTTCCCAACTTAATTTGGATAGCATATTTACGCAATCTTTCTATTAATTTTTCTATGAAAACTGAATAATTTGTTCCTTCTTTTTGGATTATTTCCCAAACTTCTATAAACTTATTAACATCATTTTTTTCTATTGATTCTATGATGTTATTTATTTTTTCTAAGGAAATGCTACCAAAATAACTTGAAACTTCTTCGATAGTTATTTTTTTATCATTACTTGATAATTGATCAAGCATTCCTAAGGCATCACGCATGCCGCCAGCAGAAATAATTGCTATTTCTTCTAAGGCATCATCAGTTATTTTAATTTTTTCTTTTTGACAAATATCTTTTAATCTATCAACAATTATTTCTTTAGATATAGGTTTAAAATCAAATCTTTGACATCTTGATAAAATTGTTATGGGAACGTTTTGAATATCAGTTGTTGCTAAAATAAACACTACGTGTGATGGTGGTTCTTCCAATGTTAAAAGAAGAGCGTTGAATGCACTTTGTGATAACATATGAACTTCATCTATGATATAAATCTTATATTTTGATTGTGTTGGAACTAATTTAACGTTATTTATTAATTCTCTTATTTCTTCAACGCCATTATTTGATGCCGCATCTATTTCAATAATATCGGGATTTTCATTAAAGTTTAAACATGATTCACATTTTCCACAAGGATTTCCGTCTTTTTGGTTTTCACAATTTAATGCTTTAGCAAATATTTTTGCTGTACTTGTTTTTCCTGTACCACGAGGACCAGTAAAGATATAAGCATGGGCATTTTTTTCGTTAGCAATTGCATTTTTAAGCATTTTTATTGTATATTCTTGCCCTACTACATTATCAAAATCATCTGGACGGTATTTTCTATATAATACTTTATATGCCATATGATACCTCCCTTTAAAATTATATCATATTTACTATATTTTATCTTTTATATTCGAAGAATTTATCAATCATTTTTTTGAATTTTTCTTTTTCTTCGTTATATCCTTCAATTTTTATTTTATTATTCAATGTTCCACGTGGAACATTGTTATTTTTATATAAATTATTATCTAAAAAGTAATAAACATTATCGATTCTTGCTTCTTTTATAATAATAGAACACATTTCACACGGTTCTAGGTTAATATACATGTTGTAACCATTTAAACGCCAGTCTTTTATTTTTTTTTCGGCTTTTTGGATAGCTAAAATTTCAGCATGACCTAAAATATTATATGTATTTTGGCGATTATTATGAGAAAAACTTATTATATTTCCATTTAAATCTGTAATTACAGCACTAATTGGTATTTCTTTTTTTTCTAAGGCTTTTTCTGCTTCTGATATAAGTATTTTTATTATTTCATCTTTAATCATATAATCACCATCTTTTACAATAAAAAAGTGCACACAAACAGGGATTGATGTGGCTGCTATCTTCCGATCCTGACCAGTTTACAATATATTTGTTGCACGTATATATATTAGCAAAAATATATTTTTTTAGCAATAATTTTAATGTTCCACGTGGAACATTGTGACAATATTTTAATATTTTTATTAATTTTATAATTTTTATAGTATTTTAACAAATTATTTCCCGGGAAATAATTTTAATGTTTTATTATTTATTATTTAATATTAAATAACTTTTATTATTATTTATTAATTAATGTTTCACGTGGAACATAAATGTTGATAACTTATAATATATGTTATATTTATAAAAAAATTAATAAATTTAAATAAAAATTAATATAATTAATATAAAAGTAAAAAAAATGTTCCACGTGGAACATTTTTTTATTCTTCTGTTGTTTCTACTAATTCTTCTTGATTTGGAAAATTATTTTCACTTTTTTCTTCCAAATTATTTCCCGGGAAATAATTTTCATTATTTTCTTGTTGGTTATCAACAGATTTTTCATCTTTTTCTTTATTTACTAAACTTACTGATGCTACTTGGCTATTTTCTTTTAAGTTAATTAATCTAACCCCTTGAGTTACTCTACCTAAAACATTTATTTGTTCTAATGGCATTCTCATTACCATACCGCCATCAGTAATTATTACTATATCTGAATCTGGTTTAACTATTCTAAATGACGCAATGTATCCATTTTTATCAGTAACGCTTAAGGCTTTTACTCCTTTGCTACCTCTTTTTGTTTCTCTATATTCACGAACTAATGTTTGTTTTCCGTAACCCTTCTTTGTTACTATAAGGATAGTATCATCATCTGTTGCTATAGCAGCACCTATACAAGTTGCCTCTTCGCTAAGTTCTATTCCTTTTACACCAGCTGCTGTTCTACCCATTACTCTTACGCCTTTTTCGTTGAATTTACACATTCTACCATCGCTTGATCCTAGTAGAACTAAGTCTTCTCCTGATGTCATTCTAACTGCAATTAATTCATCGTCTTCTTTTAAGGTAATGCATATTTTTCCACTTTGTCTTATATTTTTAAATTCTTCAATACTTGTTCTCTTAACTAAACCAGTTTTAGTAACAAATAGTAATTTATTTGATTCATCAACATTATCTTTACTTATTTTGATTATTGAATTTACCATTTCATCTTTTTCTACTTGTAATAAGTTAACTACTGGTATTCCTTTTGATTGACGACTAAATTCTGGTATTTTATATCCTTTTATACGATATACTTTACCTTTATTAGTAAAGAATAATACATCATCGTGAGTTTTTATATTTAGCATGTGTTCAACAAAGTCTTCTTCGTTAGTAGACATACCTTTTATTCCAACTCCACCTCTATTTTGGGATTTGAATGTATCTGATGTTGTTCTCTTAATATATCCTTTGTTTGTTAAAGCAATAATAACGTCTTCATTTGGAATTAATGACTCATCTTCAATATAATCAATTGCTGTCATATCAATATGAGTTCTTCTTTCATCACCAAATCTATTTTTGATTTCAGTCATTTCTTCTTTAATTATATTAAGAACTTTTTGTTCACTAGCAAGAATTGATTTTAATTCTTCAATTTCTTCTAGTAATGCTTTTAATTCTTCTTCAATTTTTGTTCTTTCTAATCCTGTTAAGCGACGTAATCTCATTTCAAGTATAGCTTGAGCTTGGATTTCTGTTAATCCAAATTTATTCATTAAGCCTTCTTGAGCTTCATTATCTGATTTAGAAGCTCTGATTAATTTAACTACTTCATCAATATTATCTAAAGCAATTTTTAATCCTTCTAAAATATGTGCTCTTTTTTCGGCTTTATCTAGATTAAATCTAGTTCTTCTTATTATTACTTCTTTTTGGAAATCAATATATTTTATTAATATATCTTTTAATCCAAGAGGTTTTGGTACTCCTTGATCTAACATTAATAATATTATTCCAAAATTAGTTTGAAAATCTGTATGTTTATATAGTTGATTTAAAACTACTTGAGGATTAGCATCTTTTTTTAATGTGATTGTTATTTTGATACCATTTTTTAAATCTGTATGATAATCTGTTATTCCTTCAATTACTTTGTTATGAACTAAATCTGCTACTTTGTTTTTTAAATCTAAAGTATTAACACCATATGGTACTTCGTCTACTATTATATAGTGACGACCATTTTTTTCTTCGATAGTAGCTCTACTACGAATTGTAATTGATCCACGACCTGTTTCATAGGCTTTTTTAATACCGGAATTACCTAAGATTATTCCACCTGTTGGAAAATCTGGTCCTTTTACGACTTGCATTAAATCATCTAATTCGATATCTGGATTATCTATTACTGCTATACAACCATCTATTACTTCACCTAAGTTATGAGGTGGAATATTTGTTGCCATTCCAACAGCAATTCCCATTGTTCCATTTACTAAGATATTAGGAAATCTTGATGGTAAAACTGTTGGTTCTTTTTCTGTTCCATCGAAGTTTGGTTCCATATCTACGACATCTTTACCAATATCTCTTAGTAATTCAAGAGACATTTTTGATAGACGAGATTCTGTATAACGCATGGCAGCTGCGCCATAACCTTCAATGTTACCAAAGTTTCCATGACCATCTACTAACATGTAACGATAAGAAAAGTCTTGTGCCATTCTTACCATCGCTTCATAAATTGAAGAGTCTCCATGTGGATGGTATTTACCCATAACGTCTCCAACTATTTTGGCACTTTTTACATGAGGTTTATCTGGTGTAAATCCTGATTCAAACATTGAATATAATATTCTTCTATGAACTGGTTTTAAACCATCTCTTAAGTCTGGTAATGCTCTTGCTGTAATAACACTCATTGAATAGTCTAAAAATGAATCTTTTATTTCTTTTACTATATTATTATGTTCTACTCTATCCATATTCTACACCCCTAAATATCTAAGTTTTGGACAAATGTTGCATTGTCTTCAATGAATTTTCTTCTTGGTTCAACATCGTCTCCCATTAATTGAGAAAATGCTTCATCTGCTAATCTAGCGTCATCTACTGTTATTTTTCTAAGAACTCTTTTATTTATGTCCATTGTTGTTTCATTTAATTCTTCAGCATCCATTTCTCCAAGACCTTTCATACGTAAGATATCTCTTTTTGTTCCTTCTTTTAATGTTGCTAAATATTCATCTTTCTCTTCGTCATTTAAGACATATTTACGTGTTTGACCATGTTTTATACAGTATAAAGGTGGTTGAGCAGCATATACATGTCCTGCTTCAACAATTGGTCTAAAGAAACGGTAAAATAATGTTAATAATAATACTCTGATATGTGCACCATCTACATCGGCATCGGTCATGATAATTATTTTGTCATATCTTAGTTTAGATAAATCAAATTCATCACCAATACCAGTACCAAATGCTGTTATTATTGTTCTAATTTCTTCATTACCTAGTGCTCTATCTAATCTAGCTTTTTCAACATTAAGAATTTTTCCTCTTAGTGGTAGGATTGCTTGAGTCATACTATCTCGACCTTTAATAGCTGAACCTCCTGCTGAATCTCCTTCGACTAGGAATATTTCACATTCAGATGGATCTTTACTTTTACAGTCAGATAATTTTCCATAGAAGTTTGTAACATCTAAATCAGTTTTTCTTCTTGTTAATTCACGAGCTTTTTTAGCTGCCAATCTTGCTCTAGATGCTGTCATTGATTTTTCAATAATTAAACGAGCTTCATTAGGATTTTCTAGTAAAAATCTTTCTAATCCTTCACTAAATACATCATCTGCTATTTTTCTTACTTCAGCATTTCCTAATTTTGTTTTTGTTTGACCTTCAAATTGAGGATCTGGATGTTTACAAGAAATAATCATTGCTAGACCTTCTCTTACATCATCACCTGTTAATGGGTCGTCATTATCTTTTAATATTTTATTATTTTTAGCATAATTATTAATAACTCTTGTTAGTGCTCTTTTTACTCCATCTTCATGAGTACCACCTTCATGAGTATTTATATTATTAGTAAATGAATAAATATTAGAATTATAATCTGTATTATATTGGAATGCTACTTCTACTTGAATTCCATTTTCTTCACCATTTACATAAACTATATCTTCATGAATTACTTTTTTACCTTCATTTAGTTTTCTAACAAATTCTTTTATTCCACCTTCATATACAAAGATATCTTTTTTTTCGTCATTTCTTAAATCTTCTAAGATTATACGAAGTCCTTTATTTAAGAAAGCTAGTTCTTCTAAACGTGTTGCAAGAGTATCATAGTCATAGATTGTTGTTTCAAATATACTTGGATCTGCTTTAAATGTAATTGTTGATCCTGTTCTATCTTCATCACAGTCATCTATTATTTTCAAAGGTTCTACTGGATGACCACCATTTTCAAATCTTTGATAATATACATGACCATCTCTATATACTCTTACTTCTAACCATTCTGATAAAGCATTAACTACTGATGCACCGACACCATGTAAGCCACCTGATACTTTGTAGCCGCCGCCACCAAATTTACCACCAGCATGTAAGACAGTAAAGATTGTTTCTATTGTAGATAAACCTGTTTTTTCGTTCATTCCAGTTGGCATTCCACGACCGTCATCTCTTACTTCAATTACATTATTTTTTTGAATTATTACTTCAATATCATCGCAATATCCAGCTAGAGCTTCATCTACAGCGTTATCAACTATTTCCCATACTAGATGGTGTAATCCACGTGAACTTGTTGTACCAATGTACATACCTGGTCTTTTACGAACTGCTTCTAAGCCTTCTAATACTTGAATATCACTATCATTATATTCTTCTTTCATATTAACCCTCCTTATTTTCTGTTATTTCTAGTAAATTACTTTTATCTAGAATATTTTTGTTAATCATGTCTATTTCTGTTGTAGTAATAAATATTTGCATATCTTGATTTATTAAATTTAAAATATTATTTATTTTTTCACTATCTAATTCACTAAATAAATCATCTAATATTAAGATTGGATATTCATTTTTTATATCTTTAAATATCTCTAATTCTGCTATTTTATAAGCTATAATAGCATTTTTTTGTTGACCTTCAGAACCATAATCTTTTAAACTTATATCTTTAAAAATAAATTTAATATCATCATGATGGATACCTATTGTTGTTTTACCAAACATAATATCTTTTTTTAATGTATCATGATATTTTTTTATTATTTTATTTTTATTAAAGTTATTGAAGTCAGACTGATACTCTAATTTTAGATTATTTATTCCACATATTTGATAGTATAAATCTCCTATTTTTTCATTTAATAAATTAATATATTTAGATCTTTCATTATATATTTTTTCACCTAGTTCAATTATTTTATTAGTTAAAATATCTAAATATTCTTTTCTAGTATTACCATTAATATTCATTAATTTTAAGTAGCTATTTCTTTGTTTTAGTATTTTATTATACATACTTAAATTTTTTAAATATGAATTATTTAATTCAGATATTTCTAGATTAATAGCTTTTCTTCTAATACTTGGTGAATCTTTTATAAAACGAAGATCATCTGGATTAAAGAGTACTACATTTATTTTAGATATATAATTACTTATTTTATCTATTTTAGTATCGTTAATTTTTACTTTTTTTTCACCATTTTTAATTATTATTTTATAATTATTTTTATCATTTTCTGTTGATACTATTCCTTCTACTTTAGAAACATCTTTGTTGTTCATAATTAATATCTTATCAATACTACCTCTAAAAGACTTAGTAATAGCTAAAACATAAATACTTTCTACTAAATTTGTTTTTCCACTTCCATTTTTTCCATAAATAATATTATAATTAGGTGAGAAATCAAATTCGGCTTTTTCATAATTTCTAAAATTTAATAATTTTAAATGATGTATTTTCATTTTTTCGCCTCTTTTACGACCATAGACAAAAAAAAGTCTTTTTTAAGTACTCCCATACCACAATATAATTATATCATAAAAAAACCACTTTTTGTGGTTTTTTAGTTAATTTTGGCTATTTTTTTTGTATTTTCTTACTTGTAATGTATCTTTTAATCTAGAACATCTATATAATTGATTATCTATGATAGCTGTTGATACATCTACAAGTATTTTTTTACCATTTTTTAGTTCAACAATTGTTTTACCTTTAAATTTATCTGGTTTATAGATATGTTCATAAGATAACCATGAACAATCACTATTTCTAGGTGATGCTGTTGGAAAAAAGATTATATCAAATGATTCTTCTATAATAACTGGTACTTTATGAGTAAAACCTACTAAAGCTGATGTACCTACTTGTCTTCCTTCTAATGAACTACCAAAGTATTCACAACTTTCTTCTACTATTTTTAATGTAGATTTATCTACTATAAAAGAATTATCTGTTTCATAAACAATGGTATGTTTATCATCTTTTGGTATTAAGGCAACAGTATCTTTATTAATCTCATATGATTCCATAATCAAAACCTCCCTCTTTCAATTTGTCTTCCTTATATAATTTAAGATTGTCGAAAATTGTCGAATTTTGTCGAAAAATTAGAAAAATAAAAAAAATCACTATTTTTTTAGTGATTTTAATAAGTTTTAATTGGTAATATTAATTGAATTAATGATTCATCAGATACTGATTTAATAACTATTGGTTTTACTTCGCCATTTAATAATATTAATATTTCTTGATCTTTCATTGTTTTTAGAGCATCTAACATGTATTTAGCACTAAATGAAATATCTATAATCGAATTTTTATCTGTTTCAACTTTAAGTGTTTCTTCTACTTTACCTATTTCTGACGAATAAGAATTTATAATAAGTTCAGAATCTTTTAGTCTCATTTTAACTATATTTTTATCTTTATTTTGAGTTAGTAATGCTGCTCTATCTATTGCACTATTAAATTCATTTAAGTTTGTATTTATAATAATTGAAAATTCATTTGGAATTAAATTTGATGTATTTGGATATGTTCCTGCTAATAAGTTACTTTGTAATTCAATATTTTTATATTTAAATAATATTTTATTTGAAAAGATATGCATTTCTATTGGTTCATCATCTATTATAATTTTATCTAGTTCTTGAATATTTCTTCCAGGTATAACGATATTAACATCTGCATCAGATGGTTTATCTAATTTGATATTTTTTTTAGCAAGACGATATGAATCAGTTGCTATTACTTCTAATAAATCCCCTACTATTTTAATATTTAATCCTGTTAGTAAAGGTCTCATTTCTTGATTAGATATAGCAAATGATGTTTGGTTAATAATAGTTTTAAATGTATCTCCTTCTACTATTATAGGATTTTCTACTTCTTCTAATTTTAATGTAGGATATTCATTTGGTTCTAAACAATTTAAATTGTATTCACTATTTTCAGAAGATATTTTAATTTTTAAACCATCTAATAATTCAAAATCTATTTCATTTCCAGGTAGTTTTCTTATAATATCTAGTATATATTTACTTTGGATTATTATAGTACCTTCTTCATTTATCTTTTTTATTTCTTTTTTATTAATAAATGATTTTATAGTTAAATTACTATCACTTGCTGTTAATTCTAAT
>Ga0065708_1040015_pt1 | contig 19374 bp, 16 predicted proteins | sample Hoacrofraction12_2_FD_59095 | JGI IMG/M metagenome (GOLD analysis project Ga0065708, IMG submission 59095) | Hoatzin crop microbial communities from Cojedes, Venezuela, sample from fiber fraction 12 v1 | ecosystem: Host-associated > Birds > Digestive system > Esophagus > Crop | place: Venezuela... | reverse complement strand
TTTTTTGCCATAAAACTTTAAATACCGCAAAAGTACTAATTCTGAATGACTTACTGCAATTTTAAGCGCAATTTTGTCATATAAGCCAATGCCCCTGATGGCTCAAACTTACCGTTACCGTAATAAGGAATTCTTGTTACCGTGAAAGTTCTTTTTCGTTATACTAAAAGTTTAGTCCGATTACTATGGTATTCGGATTGGGGTATGGTGAAAGGAAGATGGTTTAGGCTAAATCAGGGGGTGATTTAAGTTAAATCAGAGCGTGATTTAGGCTAAAGCAGACGGTTCTGGGGCGACGGGATGGGTTAGCTGGCGTGGGAGTCGAGCGACGCGAGCCAGAGAGAGGCGGAAGCGTCGGTAGGCATTCGCCAGTCGCCACGGGGAGAGAGGCTCACCGAGCCGACCTTGGGAGAGTCGGGCATGCAGCTTCGCTTGAACTGCTGACTGAAGAAACGACGATAGAACGTGCGCAGCCAGTGGCAGATGGTGTCGCGGTCGTAGCGCGAGGCAAGCGGGTCGTGGCCGTCGAATGCGTGCTCTGCGAGGAAGATGATTCTTTGGGGCGTCTCTGCTCTTCGTAGGGTGTGATAGAGGAAGAAGTCGTGCAGCTCGTAGGGACCAACGAGGTCTTCTGTCTTTTGTGCTATCTCGCCCTTGTCGTCGGCTGGCAGCAGTTCGGGGCTGATGGGTGTGTCGAGAATGTCGCGCAGGGTGTTGCGAGCCTGTTCGTTCGGTTCGTCGTTTGCGATGTGAGAGACGAGATAGCGGACGAGCGTCTTGGGAACTCCACCGTTTACGGCGTACATGCTCATGTGGTCGCCGTTGTAGGTAGCCCATCCGAGCGCCATTTCCGAGAGGTCGCCCGTTCCGAGCACTATGCCGTTTTCCTTGTTGGCAAGGTCCATCAGTATTTGAGTTCGCTCTCGCGCTTGGCAGTTTTCGTAGGTTACGTCGTGCTGGCTTTCGTCGTGTCCGATGTCGCTAAAGTGTTGCCGCACCGATGCGGTTATGTCGATTTCGCGACTTGTGATGCCGAGCGCCTCCATCAGTGTGGTTGCGTTGTTGTGTGTTCGTTTGGTTGTGCCGAATCCGGGCATTGTTACTCCGATGATGCCTTTTCGGTCGAGTCCGAGTCGGTCGAAGGCGCGAACGCCGATGAGCAGTGCAAGCGTGGAATCGAGTCCGCCACTCACTCCTATTAGCAAGGTCTTCGCCTTTATGTGGTCGAGTCTTCGCGCCAGCCCCGCTGTCTGAATGTTCACTATTTCCTCGCAGCTTTCTCCCATCTTGTCGTTCTTTGGGATGAAGGGTAGTGGGTCGATGATGCGCTTGAATGTGAAGTTGGTTTCTTTGAGTGAGGAGTGAGGAGTGGGTAGTGAGGAGTGAGAAATGTCTTGCTTTTGAGCGCTATTTGGGGTGGATATTGATATGAGCGTCGCCTCGTTGAAATGTTTATGAGCTTCGTAGGCTCTTTGCGATGCGGTGAAGGTGGTGTTTACGCGTCGCTCGGTGCGCAGCAGATGAATGTCTATCTGATTGACTACGAGTTGCGGTTCGTAGGAGAATCGTTTGGCGGAGTCGATGAGTTGTCCGTTCTCGAATATCATTGCGTTCCCTCCGTAAACCACGTCTTGAGTGCTCTCGCCATAGCCAGCGCTGGAATAGATGTAACCGCAAATCAGTCGTGCGCTTTGTTGGGAAACGAGGGAGCGCAGATAGGCGTTCTTGCCAATTAGTTCGTTGGATGCCGATAGATTGAATATTAGGTCGGCGCCGGCTATTGCGAGCCGTGTGCTTGGCGGTTCGGGCGCCCAGAGGTCTTCGCACAGTTCGATGCCGAATCTTACTCCGTCTTGCTCGAACAGCATTGGGCGATTTTCGGCAGAGAACCATCGTTGTTCGTAGAATTCGTTGTAGTTTGGCAGGAATTGCTTTGGGACGATGCCGTGGACTTCGCCTTGTCTCACCACTGCTGCGCAGTTGAGCAAACGGTTGTTTTCTTCTATTGGCAGTCCTACGATGAGGGTGATTTCTCGCCCTTGGGTGAACTGGCAAATGCGGTGGAGCGACTCTTGCGCGCCCTGTAGCAGTGTTTGTTCGCGGAAGAGGTCTTGGCAGGTGTAGCCGGTGATGCATAGCTCTGGGAAGCATACTATCTCTGCGCCTTGCTGCTCGGCTTGTTTGGCCATGGCGATGATTTGGTCGGTGTTGTATTGGCAGTCGGCCACCCTTACTGCGGGTATGGCTGCTGCTACGGTGATGAATCCGTTATTCATAGTGCTGTATTCCTGCTTTATGGTCGTTCTCGATAATTGGATAGATGAGGGCGGGAGTCTCGAAGAAGTCGTTTTCTTGGAAGGTGTGTAGCTTGTAGAACTTCACTCCGTCGATGCGCAGTCTGACGTCGGTCGATGGTTTCAGTGCGAAGGGTTTATTGCGCTTATAGGCGAGCAGTTGCACTGATATGTGCTCCAACTCGTTGAGTTGTTCGCGTCCGAACTCCTCGATAAAGACACTTGTGTTCGGTTCGGCCACGCCAGTATCGCGGAATTTCCAGCTGGCTCCCTCGGCGGTGAGTATGACGTAGCGCAGGTAGTAGTTGCAGTCGTTCACCAAGTAAGCCTCGAAGCGCGTCTGTGTCAGTTCCTTTATTTCCATGGGAACGAAGGCGAGATAGGCCGATAGTCTGTTTCCGTCGGGGCGCTCTTGTGGCACTCGCTTTAGGGGCGGCTCTTTCTGTTGTTGCGATGGCTGGGCCGATTGAGGGTCTTGGGTTGTCTGAGCGTTTTGGGAAGATGTGGATGGCTGGGATGATTGAGCCCTGTTTGCAGAGCGGTCGTATGACTTATCTTCTTCGATGACAACCACTTCGCTTGTCATCAATGGCACTTGGAAACCGTCGTTGTCTTCCACGAGTACCACGTTTTTTCCTTGGAAGCCTGCCACTCGGCCTCCTCCCACTTCGTTGAGAAATCTTACTTTGTCGCCTATCTTCATTTGCTTTAATCTTTTATGTTCATTTTTAGTTCCTTGGTAAACGTGCGTCTTGATGGTGGTCGCGAAACGTTAGGGTATTAGCAGGCTGCTGTCGCCATAGCTGAGGAAGCGGAAGTCGCGGGCGAGTGCGTAGTCGTAGATTCGCCGCCAGTCTCCGTTGACAAAGGCGCTGACGAGCAGCAGTAGTGTGCTCTGAGGTTGGTGGAAGTTGGTTACGAGCTGCTTCACAACCTTGTATTCATATCCTGGCGCGATGATTATCTGGGTGGAACTGTGCAGGATGTCGAGTTGCTGGCTCACCATCCAGTCGCGCAACGACCGCAGCGATTCTTCGGCTGTTAGGGTGGGGGCTTGCTCGTAGGGCTCCCATTGCTCGACGTGAAGCTCGCCCTCGCCGATGTTTGGATTGGCTGCAACCTTGGCTCCCATGAAGTATAGGCTTTCGAGGGTACGCACGCTGGTTGTCCCTACGGCTATGGTTTGTGCGTGGTGTTCGAGCAGTCGGTCGAGCGTATCGCGGCGCACGCTGATGTATTCGGTGTGCATTTCGTGCCCCTCGATAGTATCGCTCTTCACGGGCTTGAACGTGCCGGCTCCGACGTGCAGCGTAACTTCCTCGCGATGAATGCCGTGGGCGTCGAGGGCTTTCAGCACGTCGTCGGTGAAGTGGAGTCCTGCTGTTGGCGCGGCCACACTGCCTTTTATCTTTGAATACACCGTCTGATATGTCGTCAGGTCGCTCTCTTCGGTCTTTCTGTTTAGGTAGGGCGGAATGGGCAGCTCGCCCGCAGCCTCGATTACCTCTGCAAAACTTACGTCGGGATTGTCCCAAGTGAAGCGTATCTCGTGGCTGGTGTGGTTGGGCTCCTTGTATTCTGCGGAGAGCTCAACGTCGCGGCCTTTCACGCTGAACGTGCGGCACAGCTTCTCGCCTTTCCACTTCTTCAGATTGCCAACGATGCAGAGCCAACTGCACTCGGAGCGCGCTTGGAAATTCTGCTCATAGTCGGCGGGGTGGTGAGGTTCGAGGAGAAAGACTTCGATGAGTGCGCCCGTTGATTTTCGGAAATGCAGGCGAGCGCGTATCACCTTGGTGTTGTTGAACACCATGAGCGCCCCTTCGGGCAGATGGTTCGGCAGGTGATAGAATATGTCGTCGCTGATTTCTCCACCTTTATATATAAGCAGCTTCGAGTGGTCGCGCTGGGCGACAGGGAACTTTGCTATTCGTTCGTCGGGCAACGGATAGTCGAAGTCTTTTATTTGTATTTGCTTTGGAGTCATTGGCTTAGCTGTCAATTAAAATGAAGCATGCCCGCACTAATGCGTAGAAATAGAGCACGTAGAGCACGAGCAATACCAAATCGACGTCGGAGCGCAGGTAGCCCGACGACGTGTATTTCGTGGAGATATATCGTGCCGGCGGCGTTATTCGTTTATAGATGAAATGGTAAACGAGATAGGCGAGCATGGCGGCGAACGTGCCCCACAGCAGTCCGCAAAGTATGTCGCCAGGGAAATGCACTCCGAGATAGACGCGTGTCCAGCAGTTGATTAGCGACCACGTGATGAGAGCTGCCGAGAGGCGCAAACTTCTCACGAGCAGACTGAAGAACAGCGCAACGCCGAACGTGTTGGCAGCGTGGGCGGAAAAGAAACCGTAGCTGCCGCCTCGGTAGCCGTTGACAGTATCGACGAGCAGTGCTATCTGCGGGTCGTGGGTCGGTCGGAACCGCGCCAAAAGCGGCTTGACAATGCCGTCGGTTACTCCAGAAGTGAGCAACAGACAGATGCCGCAGCATGCCACGATGAGCATGATTTGGCGCATGTTCTCGTTGTTTCTTATAACGATGTAGAACAAGACAAGGTAGAGTGGCACCCACGTTGAGGCGGTAGTAAGGGCGGTCGCCAGTCCGTCGAGGAATAGCGAGTCGCTGCCGTTGAGCGTGAGCAGCATCTGCCGGTCGAGGTCTATCAGTCGTTCTAAGTCGGGCATCTGCTCTTAAATCTTTTCTATTTGCTTGGCTTCCACCCAGCCTTCCTTGCCGTCGGCCACGCGAATCTCCTTCCAGTCTTTCATGGAATCGTCGGTGATTGTAACCTTCGTCCCTTCGTGGAGTATGAAGAGCTCGGTGCCGCTCTGCGCAGGAGTGCTCTTCACCGTAACAGCCGACGCCATTACTATCGCGCCGCTACGCTCGTCGATTTGCTTCTTTTGTTGCCAAGCCATGACGTTCGACAGCAAGAAGATTGCCACGAAGAGCAGGCCGCCGAAGAATCCCGCCTTGCGTGCCGCCATGTTGTTTGCGAAGAGATAGACCAGCACGAGTAGCAGGGCTATGAGCAGCGACACTACTGCCGTGCGCGCCCAAGCATCGACACTCTGCAGATTGACCAGCGACCGATACCACGTAACAAAGAACATCTCCGTCTCAGGAGTTATCTTGTCTATGGTCTTGCTCCGTGCCATTTGCAGATTGAAACGTATGTCGCGGTCGCCAGGCGAGAGCAGCAGAGCCCGCTCGTAGTTAAGTACGGCCTGCGTCATGTTATCGGTGCGATAGTAAGCGTTGCCGAGGTTATAGTATAACTTGTCGCTTACTCCCTCCTTTAGCAGCGCCTCGTAGTCTTTTATCGCCGTCTGATATTCGCCGCGCATATAGGCACTGTCGGCCTCAGCCTTGGTTACGGCACTGGCGGACAACGGCAGTAGCATAAGCAACAGCAGCACGATGGCTGTCTTTGGAGTCTTCCGTTTACGCATGTCTTCCTCTATATGTTCAATGGCATTCATCGCCTTTTCATATACTTTGCTCATGTTTCCCTTCGGGTCGCCAGGGGCGAAACGCTCGAACTCGCACTCGTCGATAGCCTCTACGAACTGTGCTACGGTCTGCTCGCCAACGCCGCGCTCGGTGAGTCGCTCGCTGATGTTCTCTCGCGAGAGTTGCTCTACGGGCATGTTCAGCTTATCGCCGACATATCCCCACAGCGCCTTCAGTACCTCGTCGTAGAACTCGTTTTGCTTGTTGGCGAACATGAGTTTTCCAGCTACCTTCAGTCGTTTTGTTGCCACTTTGTTTGCCTTCTTTCCGCGTTGCTTCGTAACGTTTGCGTTCTCGATAGCGCGGCGGCGGAAAATGACGAGTATGGCAATGAAGGCGGCTATCAGTGCTGCGAGAATGGTCCAATAGCGCTTCGATGCAAAGAAGATGTCGTCTGCCTTGTGCTGGCGAGCACCACCGCTCTTTATGTGGTGTATATCACTGTTGAGCAGCTTCACGTCTTCTTGACTGGTGAAGTCGCTGGTGGAAGCACTTCCCGTCCCCTTTTCTACGTCAACGGTAAAGCCCTGCGTCTTCAGAGTTTTGTAGGAATTAGACCCTGTATCATAGTAGGTGAACTCCACAGGCGCTATCTCGAACTTTCCTTGGTGTCGCGGTACGGCGAGGAAGTCGTATATCATGTTGCCCTCTACTCCGTTGGTAGTTAGTCGGGTCTTGTCCGTCAGCTTTGCGTCGTAAGTATCGAAGTCTTTCGGAAACTTCACCGTAGGTTGCTTTATAAGTTTCATGTTGCCATTTCCACTTACGATGACTCTTAGCTTTATCGGCTCGTTTGCCTTTGTCTCTGTACGGTCGAGTTGTGCAGATATGTTGTACCGTCCGACACCCCCAGAAAAGTTGGTGGGACGAGTTGGCAACGGGTCAACCTGTATGGTCAGTTCGGGGGCTTTGATGGAACGTTTCACCTCAACATAACCTGACCCCCCGTTGAAGAAGGCTTCAAATGGGTCGATGTTGCGGTTTTGTTGCACCACGATACCATTGAACGTTATGCTTGGAATGGTCAACTTACCAGTGATTTGTGGGAACATCACGTACTGACTCCATGTTACGGTTCGGTAGGGGCGACCGTTGTAGTTCTCTATCTTGAAACTCTTTTGTTGCGGCAGTTGCACCTCTTGCGTGTGGAAGCCCTTCAGGTCGGGCATCTTGCCTTCGAGCTGCGTCAGGTCAACGAGTGTGTAAACCTTATAGGTGAGCAGTATTGGCTCTTGCTCGTGAACGCGCTTCTTGTTGGCACTTACCTTTATAAATAGGTCGCTGCCAGAGATGGGCGTGCCTGCGGCTTGGGGCTGTTGTTGCGCCGTGGCTCCGCTGTTGTGGCCGCGCTGTTGCTGTTGGCTCTGCGACGAGCTGCTCGACTGCCCCGACACAGTAATCTTAAACGGGTTCGACGAAACTTTCTTTCCGCCTGCCGTAACGTGGGCCGCCGGTATGTTGTAGGTGCCGTTCTTATTGGCCGAGACTATGTAAGTGTAGCTGATAGACGATGACGAGCTCGTGTGTCCGTTGACCATCTGGAAACTGGACTGTCGGGATGTGCTCGGCCCCATGAGTACTTCCAGTCCTTCTGGCACACCGCTAAAGGTGAAGCCCGACGCGTTTTGGGTGTTGACTGTGAAGACTATTCGGAACTGTTCGTCAACGGCGACGTGGCTTGGAGCGTTCACCGTGAGCGTCTGTGCGAGGGCTCGTGCTTGTGCGAAAAAAAGCATTGCCAAGAGCACGAAAATTCCCACCACCGTGGGAGTTGACTTCCACCACCGTGGGAGTTGACTTCTACGGTGGTGCGAGTAAACTTCCACCGCGGTGGAAGTTTTGGCGTTTGATGATGCAATATTTCTTTTCACGTGCTTCTTACCTTTAATATCCACGGAATCAATTCGTTCGGAATCTTATATCACTTAGATACTTTAATCCTTAAAAACTATAGAACTCAAAAATTTAAGAACTCAAACTCACCAATTTTTCTCCAGACTGCGACGGTTGGGCTGCTTCATGGCGTCCTTCATTCGCTGTTGCGTCTGCTTCTCCTGTTGGCGTGCAGCCTCAAGCAGTTGTTCGGCGTTCTCCTTGCTCATCTGCGGCTGTTGCTGCTGTTGTTTCTTTTGTTGGTCTTGCTTCTGCTGGTCTTTCTTCTCGTCCTGATTCTGCTGGTCTTGTTTTTGTTTGTCGTCTTTATTCTGGTCTTTCTTGTCGTCCTGCCCGCCTCCGTTTTGCTGTTGGTTCTTTTGTTGGCGTTTGCAGAGCTCCAGATTATATCGCGTCTCGTTGTCGTGGGGATTGTTTCTTAGGGCCTCCTTGTAGGCTTCTATCGCTTCTCCATACATCTTGTGGCTTTGGCAAATCACTCCAACGTTGTGATAGGCTGCAGCTTTGCGTATCGGGCTGGTCTCCATCTTACCTGCGTTTTGCAGTTGCTCCACGGCGGCAGAGTCTTTCTTCTGTGCCATCAGTGCCGTGCCGAGGTTGTAGGCGGCCTGCGGATTGCGCGGGTTCTTCTCCACCGCCTTGCGATAGGCCACTTCCGCCTTGTCGTAGTTGCCGGCGCGGAAGAGTTTGTTGCCCTGACGGATATACTGTCGGTCGGTCTGTGCCGCGGCAGTCAGGGCGATGAGCATCATGATTATGGTGAATAGCTGTCTCATTTCTTCTTGAAGAGTTTAACGTTTTTCAGCAGCGGGTTCTTGCGCTCAAGCAGGCATACCTCGATGATGAGTAGCAAGAGCGCCAATATTCCTACGGCTTGGAACTGCTCGTCGTAGGCGCTGTAGATGGTGCTTTGCGTCTCTTTCTTCGATAGTGAGTCGAGTTCACGATTTAGCTTTTCTTGGGCTGCGCTGTTGTTATCTACGTGGATGTATGCGCCTCCGCCAGCCTGCGCCACCTCCTTGCACATCTGTTCGTTGAGTGCCGACATTACGGTCTGTCCCGTATTGTCTTTCATGTAGTCGCCCGTGCCAGGGATGGGAATGGGCGAACCGTTGGGCGAACCAACGCCGAGCACATAGACGCGCATGCCTGCCTTCTTGGCTGCCGCTGCCGCTTCGGTGGCACCGCCTTCGTGGTCCTCACCGTCGGTAATCACTATGATGGCCTTGCCGATGTCCTGTTCTTGTGTGAAGCTATGGGTGGCCATCGTGATGGCTTTGGCCACGTCGGTGCCTTGCACCTGTATCATCGACGGGTCGATATTGTCGAGGAACATCTTTGCCGATACGTAGTCGCTCGTGATGGGCAACTGCACGAAGGCATCGCCAGCGAAGACGATGAGTCCAATTTTGTCGTTGGTGAAGTTCTCTATCAGGTGTTCCACCATCATCTTGCACTTGTCGAGTCGCGACGGACGCACGTCTTCTGCGAGCATCGAGTTGCTTACGTCCATACAGATGATAGTCTCGATTCCAGTTCTTTTCTCGTGGGAAATGCGTGTTCCCATCTGTGGTCGCGCAAGCATAACGATGAGTAGTGCGAGAGCTGCTATGAGAAGCCAGAACTTCACTGCTGGTCGGAATTTCGAGACGTCGGGCATCAGCTCGCGCAGCAGTGCCGCGTCGCCACTCTTTTTCAGTCGCGACTTCTGCCGACGGATGCCTATCCAGCGGATGACCACCAGCACGGGTATCACCGCCAGCAACCAGAGATATATGGGGTCTTCGAATCTAAACATTTCTTTCTTAACTCTTTAAATAGACGGGCACCTTGCGGAAAATGGTGATGCGCAGCAACAGTTCGAGTAGCAGAGCGAGAACGGCAACCACGGCGAAGGGCTGGTAGGCCTCGTAGCGCTTGCTGTAGTGCTTCACGTTGAGCTTGGTCTTCTCCAGCTTGTCTATCTCTTGATAAATCTTGTGCAGCTCGCGCGTGTTGGTGGCGCGGTAGAAGTCGCCCTCAGTGGCCTGCGCAATCTCGGCGAGCGTCTTGGTGTCTATCTCGACGGGAATATTGACATATTGCACTCCGCCCGCCACGGTCATGGGGTAGGGTGCTACCTTGTTTGTTCCCACACCAACGGTATAGACTCTTATTCCGAGGCTTTTTGCTATTTCGGCTGCGGTCATTGGCGATATGTCGCCCATGTTGTTAGAGCCGTCGGTCAGCAGAATTACCACCTTGCTCTTAGCCTTCGAGTCTTTCAGTCTGCCCACGGCGTTGGCCAATCCCATGCCTATTGCCGTGCCATCTTCTATGAGGCCACGCGCTGCGATGTCGGTCCTTACGTTGTTCAACAGGCTCAGAAGCGACGAGTGGTCAGTGGTCATTGGGCATTGCGTGAAGGCTTCGCCAGCGAAAATCGAGAGGCCGATGTTGTCATTGGGGCGACCAGAGATGAATTCTGCAGCCACCTGCTTGGCGGCCTCCAGTCGGTTTGGCTTCAGATCTTCGGCGAGCATTGATGTGGAAACGTCGATGGCCAGCATGATGTCTATGCCTTCCACCTCCTTGTCTTTCCAAGAGTTGGTGGTTTGTGGGCGCGCCAGAACGAGCACTATCATCGTAAACGCCAGCATTCGCAGCAGGGTGGGCAGCGGCATCAGCGTAACCTTCCATGAGCGCGGCGCAAACTGGTAGGCATAGGTGTCGCTCATGCGCATCGTAGGCTCGCTCTTTTTCCTGTAGAGCATATACCATATTATATAAGGTATAAGCAGGAGGAGCAGAAACAGGTATTCTTTGTTGACAAATTCCATTCTTCGTTGTTCTATTGTGTTTCGGTCGAAGCCTTAAACCAACAGTTGGTAAATGGCATAGACCACATAGACAAGCAGTGCTATGGCAACGGCGGCGATGATGCCTATGAGCGTCTTCAGCCAACGTCGCGTCTTCTTCGTCTTTTCGTCTTCCTCGGAGAGCTTGGGTATTATTTTCTCCTCCGTAGGCTGGTTCTCCAGTTTTGTCTCGTTGATGAATTCTATGGCGCTCATCAGGTTGGCGTCGTTCTCGTTTATCATCGTCGAGTATTTTGCGAACTTCACAAGGTCGGCGGTCTGGAAGAGTTGGGTCAGCTCGTCGAGCTTCGCTTGGTCTTTCTCTGCCGTCAGACGGTCGATAATCTCGGCACTCGTCATCTCCATTGCGTTGAATCCGTAGCGTTCCTCGATATACTTACGCAGGGTTTCAGTCAGCTTCGTGTAGTATTCCTTCGAGTCCTCAGCCGTAGTCAGTCGGTCGGCCTTGATGGTGGCTATCTCCTTGAGTGCCTTTTGGTGAGGCAGCAGTCGGTGGATAATCTTTATTCGCGTGATGATGGGCTTGTTCTGTTTCAGTCTGACGAAGAGCCAGCCGCCGAGCACCATCAGCAGAAGCATCAGCACGCTCAGCCAGAAGGACAGCCGCCACTCGTCCCAACTGAAGGGATTGTCTTGCACGTCCTTCGGGCCGAAAAATTGGTCGAGCTTCGTTGTGTCAATCTCAAACGTGAGAACCTTCATCGCAAGGCTCTTGCTCTCAATGGTCTTCCCATCTACTTTTACCTTGAACGGAGGCAGATAGTAGAGCGTGTCGTCGAAGGAGGTGAGCGTATAGACCTTAGAGAATGCCGCCTGCCCATTGTCGAGACGTTTCTTTTCGGTCGCTGTCGAATCGAGCACCTCCACGCCTGGCGTCAGTTGCTCGGCACGCTTATACCCTGGGAACACCACCTTCGCGTTCTCGTTCGCCGTAACGGTGAGCGTAACGTGAGCCTGCTCGCCAATGAGCAGTTCGATGGAGTCGATGCGCGCCTCCACCGATTGTGCTGCGGCGTTTAAGGCGGCCATCAGGCATGCTATGATTATTAAAACATTTCTTTTCATCGTTGTCTGAAGAGTAAGAGCAGCTCTTTCACGTAGTCCTCGTTAGTTGCAATGCTCACGTTATCTACGTTGCTGCGTGCCATTGCCTGCAACAGATGGTCTTGCCGTCGGTTCCAGTATTGGCGGTGAGCCTTGCGCAAGGCCTTGCTGCTCGTGTCGATGTATTGCTCGTGCCCCGTTTCGGCATCAACCACACGCATAAGACCAACATCGGGCAGTTCCTTAGCCCAAGGGTCGTACACCTGTATTGCTACCACGTCATGGCGACGGTTGGCTATCGTGAGCGTCTGTTCATATCCTCCCTGCACAAAGAAGTCGCTGAGGATGAAGGCGGTGCAGCGTCGCTTCATCACGCCTTGCAGAAACTCCAATGCCCCTTTTATGTCGGTGCGACGGCTTTTGGCGTGGAAGTCGAGCATCTCGCGAATGATGTAGAGTATGTGTTTGCGTCCCTTCTTAGGAGGGATGTACTTCTCTACATGGTCGGAGAAAAAGATGACGCCTATCTTGTCGTTGTTCTGAATGGCACTGAAGGCGAGCGTGGCGGCAATCTCGGTCACCATGTCGCGCTTCATCTGCCGCCGCGTGCCAAAGTCGAGCGAGCCGCTCACGTCGATGAGCAGCATAACAGTCAACTCGCGTTCCTCCTCGAACACCTTGACGTAGGGGCGGTGGAAGCGAGCCGTAACGTTCCAGTCTATGTCGCGCACGTCGTCGCCAAACTGATACTCGCGCACTTCGCTGAACGCCATTCCCCTTCCCTTGAAGGCTGAATGGTATTCGCCTGCGAAGATGTTGCGGCTCAGTCCGCGAGTCTTAATCTCTATCTTCCGTACCCGTTTTATTATCTCGCTTGTGTCCAAAGTCTTTTTTTACTTTAAACTTTAAACATTAAACTTTAATCGTTGATGCTTTAAACTTTAAGCGATTAACCTTTAAACTTTTCCCTTTAAACTTTCTGCTGCCAATGACACGTCTAAGTGCACTCAGGGAAAGTCTAAAGTTTAAAGTCGAAAGATTAAAGTCGAAAGTTATCAAGGCACTTCCACTCGATTGATAATCTTGCTTACGATTTCCTCGCTCGTGACGTCGCTTGCCTCTGCTTCGTAGGTCAGGCCGATGCGGTGGCGAAGCACGTCGTGTGCCACTGCACGCACATCCTCAGGCACGACGTAGCCACGACGTTTGATGAAGGCGTAGGCACGCGATGCCTTTGCAAGATTGATACTTGCACGGGGCGAACCGCCAAACGCAATCATTTCCTTCAGCTCGCGCAGACCGTATTTCTCCGGATAGCGGGTGGCGAAGACAATGTCGGCTATGTATTGCTCTATCTTCTCGTCGAGGTAAACCTCGTTGACCACCTGCCTTGCACGCATTATCTCCTCGGCAGTCGTTACCGGCGTTACGGTGGGCATTGCGCCTGCGATGTTCTCGCGGATGATTTTCTTTTCCTCTTCGAGAGTAGGATAGTCTATGATAACCTTCAGCATAAAACGGTCAACCTGTGCCTCAGGCAGCGGGTAAGTTCCTTCTTGCTCTATCGGGTTTTGTGTAGCCATAACGAGGAACGGACGAGGCAGCTCAAACGTCTGGCTGCCAATCGTTACCTCTTTCTCTTGCATAGCCTCAAGCAGCGCACTCTGCACCTTCGCTGGTGCACGGTTGATTTCGTCGGCAAGCACGAAGTTGGCAAACACGGGGCCTTTCTTCACTTGGAACTTTTCCTCTTTCTGCGAATAGATCATCGTACCGATAACGTCGGCGGGCAACAGGTCGGGCGTGAACTGTATTCTGCTGAAGTCGGCGTCGATCAGTTGCGAGAGCGTCTTGATGGCCAAGGTCTTTGCCAGTCCTGGAACGCCTTCCAGCAGGATGTGTCCGTCGCTCAGCAGGCTGATAAGCAGCGAGTCAACCAAGTGTTTCTGTCCCACAATCACGCGGTCCATGCCAGTTGTCAGATTGGTGACGAAACCGCTCTGCTGTTCTATCCGCATGTTCAATTCTCTGATGTCAATAGCTTCTGCCATAGTCTTATCGTTCTTTTTTGTTTCTTTTCATTTGTCAAAATCAAGCGCAAAAGTACTCATTATAATCGAGATTTTCAATGCGAACAATCGAAAATTATATTAAATTTACGCTTTAATCGCTTTAGTTAAGACTTTTTTTCGTTATAACGCAAATTAGGAGTCGCGCCCCTCATCGCAACTCCTAATTTCTTGTAGCCTATATCGCTTACTTGCAAGTGGGGCAAGTCGAGTTTGCCAACTTCCAAATTTGTCAAAAAGCAGGGCGATTTATTCAAGCGACTTTCCCCGCTTCTTGACGGAACTGATAGGCTTTTAAACTTGACGAACCATCAGAATCTCACCGACAACTGGCAGTCAATCATCGAATACTTCGAGGCTGTGGCGTGTTCATTCACGTAGATATATCCCACTTGTGCCTTGATGCGTTTGAGAAACGTGTAGTCTAACCCCACCTCATATTGGTCTTGAGCAGAGTCGCTTGTCGCCATGCTTCGATAGCAACTGTAGCGTGCCTTCACGTGGCAAACGTTCTTCTCTATCGGAGCAATCACCCCAGCATACCAGCCGTCTGCTTTGTCGCCTAATGCCTCGTTCAGCGTGATGTCGCTTTCCGACGAGCTCTTGAACGCCATACCATGGCTGTGGATATACTCTCCGCGGAAGTTCCAGTCGCTCTCCGTCGCGTATTCCGCGCTCAACGCATAGCGGTTCACGTCAACAGTCCGTTTGCCACTTATGGTCTCGCCAAGAGCGTCGGTGCCAGTGCCTTCGCGGGTGTAACTGCCTGTCCACCCCGAACCGCCGATGCGAAGACCACTGATGGGACTAATCCACAGTTCGCCTATCAGGTCCTTGCGATTATCCTTGTCGCCCGTGTTGATGCCCTGACCATTGTATAGTGCCAGTTGATAGTGCAGCAGGTTGCGCTCGTTCACCTTCAGAAAGTCGCCCTGAAGCTGCAATCCCACGTCGCGCCCGTTGCTCGCGTGGCAGCCGTTGCGGTCGCTGAATCCCGCCAACTTACTCACTGGCTGAGCATACGCGTAGAAACCTTCGTCGATGGGATGAAGCGGATTCTCGAAGGTGAAAGCGCGCTTGAACTGCCCTACCTTCACCTTCAGAAAGTCGAAGCGTCGCCACTCCATGTATGCATCCACGATGCGCGGACCGCTCTGCGAGTTCGGCATTCCGTTGAGTTGAGCCTGAATGCGGAAGTCGAATTCCTTAGCAACGGTTCCCTTGAAGTCGAGGCGCACCAGCCGAGTGCTGAACTCGTTCTTCTTCGCCCCCTCCTTTCCGTTGTATTGATACTCCGTGACGACGTAGCCGCCAAGTTTCACGTTCTCAAACCAATCCTTGCTCCATCCCCCCTGCGCCGAGCTCGTCATGGGCGCAAGCAGCAGAGCCAATGCAAATAAACAGTTTCTGTTCATACTATATACGTCAGATATCATTATCTTTCCTTTTTGTTGTGAATATTATAATAATGTTTGCCGATAACTGTTGCAAAGGTAAGCAATAATTCTTATTAAATTCATCGTTTTCGATACTAATTTCTCTCATTTATCGAAAAAAATCTCAATAAACGTGCTTTTTCATTTTTTTATTCGTAACTTTGCAATTGAAAAAGGCAAATAAAAGCAAACAAATGGAAGGATTATTATCATTCGCAGCTTTCGTGGTGGCAGCCGTTGTCGGTGGTGGCATCGCAAAGAAAGGATTGATAAACGTCGAAACGATATGGGTAAGCTCGCACTGATACTCTGTTTCATCCTTTCAGTATTCCCTGCTGATGCGAATGAGAACCGCCGTCATATTCACGTGGTACGCCGAGGTCATAAGCGTTCTCATCAAGGTCATACGGTGGCGAAAATATGGATAGAGGAGAATGGAAAGAAGAAAATAGAGGTAGCTTGGTCGGAACTTTCCGCATCCGAAGAAGCACAGATATTAGAAGCAATAGACAAATATTGGGCGGAGCTTAACCAAAGTATCGACGACGTGTTCGCAGGAAAGAAAATTAAGATTAAGAAAATAAAATAGCAGTATAAGCCTATGTGCAAATATAAAGATACAAACTTGGGGATTAAGAAGCTCGATTTCAAGATGAAGCGGGGCGCTATGGCCGTATTCCTCACTGACGGGAGAGTGGTGATTGTGCCCATCTCAATGTTTCCCGACATTAAGAAGCTATCGAAGGCAGAACGGGAAGACTATATGATTATGGACGATCAATATTTCTCGTTCGAGGCGATGAGCAAAATATATTCGGTGAAGGACGTGTTGAAAATGTAGATAAAAGAAAAGATATGGAAGGATTATTATCATTCGCAGCTTTCGTGGTGGCAGCCGTCATCGGGTGGGCCATCGCAGAGGGAAAGCAAAAAGTGTTCGGCTACAATAAGAACGACGAGGAAAAGGCTGTCGAGGATAAGCTCGCACAGCAGTTGAAACAAAACGGATACACCGAGCTGGGCATCCACGACATTCTGAAGACCAGCACGTTCCGAGGCTTCTCCGCTGTCTGAACTATGACCGAAGGATACAAAGTGAGGCAGTATGACGTGCCAGTGAAACGCTACTGCCAGACGCTCGACCTGCGCGACGAACCAGACCTCATCGCGCAATACAGACGACTCCACAGCGAGGAGGAGAATTGGCCTGAGATACGCGAAGGCATTCGCAAGGTGGGTATTCTCGAAATGGAAATATACATCCTCGGCAATCGCCTCTTCATGATAGTGGAGACGCCCCTCGACTTCGACTGGGATGCAGCGATGGCGGAGCTTGCCACGCTGCCCCGACAAGCTGAGTGGGAGGCCGTTGTCGGACGTTTCCAGCAGTGCCGCGAAGGGGCTACGAGCGACGAGAAATGGCAGATGATGGAGCGTATGTTTCGCCTCTATTGACGCCGCAACAAGCACAATAAAGCCAGACAGAGAGCAGGCGAAGCTGCTCGGTCCGACTTCCCGTTAGTTGGCGTTCTTGCTCTGTCCTCTCTTCGTCGGAGATGCTTTCACGGCAATGTTCGCCAACCTTGATTTTGAATGCCGTTAGAAAATGGCATTCAATGGAAATAGTTCTTGAACTGTTTGATTTAAAAACCTAAAACTATGAGTTTAATTATTACGGAAACAGCCAACGCAATGAAGAGAAGTCTTGTCTTCATTGCATCCTTGATGCTATGGCTTTTGCCCGCGCAATCAAAGACGCAGGTGGAATTGGTCGCGAAAGCCATTCGAGTAACAGCATCATGCAACACCGCCACAGTTGGCAGAATCAGCGATGGTGTGGGAATGACAAAGGCGACAGCCAATCAATTCTGGAGCTCTTATCACGGCGACGCATACAAGGGGAACTACGAATATTTGGAGCTCCGTTGGGACCGCGTCAATGAGATAAGGAGAGTAATCGTATATTGGGCGGAGTCGGGCGACACCATAAGTCATCCCACGGACGTCTATATTGCCACATGGGATGGCGAGAACTGGAACAAGGCCGTTGCCCTCAGTTGCCCCGATAGTACGGGTAAAACGAACGACTTAGACACGCTTCAAACCAATCGCATAAGGATATATATGAAAAGCCCCGCCGCTTGTGGCGTGAGGGAACTGCGCATCATGGGCATAGAGGGCGACGAATGTGTGGCTGCGGTGCTAACCGACAATACCGTTGTTCCATTGCGCTCGGACGAGGTTACGCTTTCACCTACATTGACTTTGCCCGAAGGCGAGGAAGAAGAACCACGATGGGAATGGGTATTGCCCGATGGAAGCGTTGTCAACACACCTTCGGTCAAGGCAACAGAAACGGGAGAATACGTCGTTACTTATGAGCGTCAATGTGGCAATCTCACCACATTGAAATATACTGTTTACGACCCATCGGTAAGCTATGAGTGGCCGTCATACCATCCAACTCTCTATTACAATTATCACGATGAGTATGGAGAGATAGCCCCGCCAACGAAGATGCTTCCGGAAAACGTCAACAGCGTAGGAACTATGGCCGACGGTTGGTGGGCAATCGGCTGGGGGAAGAACTGCAGTATGTACGTTACAGACACGGCAAAGAAGAACCTTCTGGCGAAGATGAACGAGGACTTCGCTTACTTCCGCGACGAGATGGGATGGCCGCCCGACAAGCGTGCAAGAAACGGATATTACAGCACCGTATATGTATATGGCAGTGGATTGTCAACCGACGCAGCAGACTCGACAGCTTTAGGAGGTTGGCAAAGTGCTACGACGTGGAAGGGTAGCAGTTGGCCCATGGTATTTATCAGTTATTATCCCATCGCCTGTTTCGACCCTTCCTTCAAGTATGATAAATACCAAAAGAGAAGCGTAACTGATCAGTCTTATCAGCAGAATGCGTGTGTTCATGAGGGAATCCATGCCATCTTCGCCGACTTGGACGGTTGCAGAAACTCCGCATGGTATCATGAGGCAGGAAACACGTGGCTTCAAGGCGAAGCGGAACTCAAGAAGACCGGCGTAGAACCGTCGAGCATGGGATGGCTCAGCGCAGGCAATATGATAGCGCCGTTTATGCCTATCGAGTGCTATTCAGGCTGGTTGCTGGACGGCACTTTCGGAGGACCCAGTGCGGAAGGTGTCAACAGATACAACGACAGTGGGCAGCAGCTGTGCACATGGCGCAATCTTCTCGGCGGCGTGCAATATGGTGAGTTGTTCCCACATTTCGTAAGCGAGATATTGGGACAGGGCAGTATTCCTTGGATATGGAGAAACTGCAAGAGCCGTGTTCTTGAGGGAATGGCAGACAGCCTCGGCGAAGACCAGATGAGACATCTTATCGTGGAGTACCGTTCGCGGCAGGCAATGATAGACGTCGGAATGTGGTCGAAGGCCTGCAAAAAACTTATCGACGATAATTGGCTGCTGAGCATAAAGCAGGAATACTCTCCATATTGGAAGGCAGTTAAGGAGTGGAAGGCTACTCCATACGTCAACATGTACGAGTGCGGAGAAGACAGCACGGGCTGGTGGAAACCTGAATACAGGACTACTCCGGGATGGAGTGGGGCAAACCAAATACCACTGCACGTCGATGGTGAGGCGGGCAACTACGTTACCGTGCATTTCCAACCGTTGGGCGAGAATATGGTTTGCCAACTGGCCTATCGCACCAAGTCGGGAAACGTATATTATTCCTATCCGACGAGTGGAGAGGGCGACGTTACAATGCAGTTGCAGGAAGCCCCGGCCAACAACGTAGTAATAGCGGTTGTTTGCAACACCGATTATATATATAAGGGCGAGGAGACGCGAACGGCTCATTTCGATTACAGGCTCAAGATGGGCGAAAACGTGCACGCTCCGGGAAAGGCACAACTGAAATGGTATAACTACTCTTCGACAATAAAGGACACCGACTTCCTGAAAGGCATCGACGACGCAAGTGCCGAGCCTGGAATGTCGTTCGGAATACATCCTGCGAAGACGGTGGTCAGTGCTGGCGAAAGCGTTCCGTTGAGAGTAACGGGAGGGCAGTCGTTGCAAGTTCAGGTGGTGATGTACGACATGAACGGCAGACCCGTCTATTCACAAAGTTTCCTCAGAGAAGGGAACTATGAGATACCTGCGAATGTCGCTCCAGGAATGTACATACTTAATGGTTACAGCGGCAAGGAAAATGCCGCAGCTAAGATAATCGTGAAGTAGTGGAAGCTCCCAATGTCGG
>Ga0065708_1040014_pt1 | contig 19396 bp, 14 predicted proteins | sample Hoacrofraction12_2_FD_59095 | JGI IMG/M metagenome (GOLD analysis project Ga0065708, IMG submission 59095) | Hoatzin crop microbial communities from Cojedes, Venezuela, sample from fiber fraction 12 v1 | ecosystem: Host-associated > Birds > Digestive system > Esophagus > Crop | place: Venezuela... | reverse complement strand
GGAACGGTATGTTACCAATCAGGATACCGAAGCCGATGGGCACGAGCAGCATGGGCTCGAAATCATGCTTGATGGCGAGGTAGATGAAGAACAGACCCACCACCAGCATAATCAAATTGGTGTATTCAACGTTGTAGAACCCTGTGAAATGCCAGAAGTCCGTCAACTTGTCGAGTAGGAAATTGTCAAGCAGTATCATGGCTGGCTGTTATCCAATAATCATGATTGTGTTACCCTCGAGCACGGAGTCTTCCTTGCTCACCTCGATGCTCTTGACCACGCCGTCCTTGCCGGCATGAATCTCGTTGCCCATCTTCATGGCCTCGAGAATGCATACCACGTCGCTGGCCTTGACCTGCTGACCCACCTTGACAAAGATGTCCTTGATGACGCCAGGCAGCGGTGACTCGATGACATAGTCGCCAGCGGCTGCCGTCGCTGCCTTGCGAGCAGCGGGCTTGGGAGCAGCTGCCACGGTAGTCTCGCTCACTGCCACGCGCTTGACGGCAGGGGCTGCCTTGGGCTGCTCGGGCAGCTGCACGTCGTAGGGCACACCGTTCACCTGAATGTGAGCCATGTCGCCCTCAATGTTATCGATAGCAACGGTATAGTCATTGCCATTGATTTTATACTTATATTCCTTCATTGTGATGTAAAATGCTTTAATTGGTTGATAATAAATTATTATTAACGTGGCAACTTGCGCAGCAGCTCACTCTTGCTTCCCCATGCCGTGTGGTCGCGCGGGGTGAGCGTGAGCACACCGCTCTCGCTGTCGTGGGCATTGAGGTGCTGGTACAATGCCATGCAGATGGCTGCCATGGTCTCACCGTCGGCATCACCCTGGGGTGCTGCAGCGGCTGCAACAGGAGCGGCTGCGGCGGCTGTGGCCTGCTCGCCAGCCGAGCGTTTGCTGAAGTAACCGAACAGCTTGAAGCACAAGTAGAGCATGATGAGTGCTAGGAACACCACTGACATCGCAATCACTGCAATCAAGAAGCCGTGCGGATCCTTATCGTGGAAGAGCTCGATGTTCTCGTTCTCGGTGCGCGTGTTATAGTTACCCTTGGTGATAGCGGTCTCGATGGTCTTACCATCGCGCACCGTCCAGGTAGTCTTGCCGTCACCCAGCACACTGGGCAGGGTTTCAGCACCCTTGCTAACCTGGATGGCGTAGGTCTCGCCAGGCTTGAGGCTGGCAGGAACCGTCACCTCGTCAACCAAGTCGCCGTTCACATCATATAAAGCAATATAGTTGTCCTTGCCAGCGGTGAACGTGAAGGGCAGGTGGAATGTGCCTGCCTTGGCGTCACCATCGGCTTCGAACACAAAGTGGGTGCGCGGGCCAATCTTGGTGTTACGCTCGTCGCCACGAGGTATCTCGTAGCACTTGTCGGGCTGAGCCTCGCTGAGCTCCTGCAACACCACGTTGCCCTTCTTGCCCTGGTTCTGGTCGAAGATGGCTTGCACCGCGTCGTGACTCAACGTGGTGATAAACATCTTTTCGACGGCGTTGGTGCCGTAGCTGGAGTTATACAACTCCACCCAGCCGTTGCCATAGCCGCCCAGACTGTCCTGCTGCACCATAATCTCGTTAAAGCGCACGTTCTTGCGCCCCTGTGCCACGGCGGGCAAGGCGAGAACGACGGCGAGCAGTGTCAGGATTAATGCTTTCTTATTCATGACTGTCATGAGCATTGAATAATTACAGCGGAATGTTGCCATGCTTTTTAGCAGGATTGACGAGCTTCTTGGTGCGCAGCACTTCGAGGGCGCGAATCACGCGGAAGCGGGTGTTGCGTGGCTCAATCACGTCGTCGATGTAGCCATACTTGGCAGCATTATACGGCGTGCAGAACAGGTTGTTATACTCGTCCTCCTTCTCCTGAATGAACTTCTTGTTGGCAGCCATGATTTCCTTAGCCTTGGCCTCGTCGCCAGCTTCCTTGGCTGCGGCAGCCTCGGTCTTGGCGGTCTTGGTGTCCTTGGCATACAGAATCTCGGCAGCGCCGGCAGCACCCATCACGGCAATCTCGGCACTGGGCCATGCGTAGTTCAAGTCGCCGCGCAGCTGCTTGCAGCTCATCACGATGTGGCTGCCGCCATAGCTCTTGCGCAGGGTCACGGTCACCTTGGGCACGGTAGCCTCGCCGTAGGCGTAGAGCAGCTTGGCACCGTTCAGGATAACGGCGTTGTACTCTTGACCTGTGCCAGGCAGGAATCCAGGCACGTCAACCAGCGTTACCAATGGAATGTTGAAGGCATCGCAGAAACGAACGAAACGGCCTCCCTTCTTGGAAGCGTTCACGTCGAGCACACCTGCCATGCAGTTGGGCTGGTTGGCGACAACGCCCACAGCCTGACCGTTGAAGCGGGCAAAGCCCACGATGATGTTCTTGGCAAAGTCCTTGTGAACCTCCAGGAACTCGCCGTTATCGACGATGGAGCTGATGACCTGGTACATGTCGTAGGGGTCGTTGGCGCTCTCGGGGATGATGCTGTTGAGCACGTCCTCGGCACGGTCGATGGGGTCGTTGCACTCCTGGCGCGGCGTCTCCTCCATGTTGTTGCTGGGCATGTAGCTCAACAGCTGCTTGATGATGGAGATGGCCTCCTCTTCGGTCTCGGCGGCAAAGTGGGTCACACCACTCTTGCTAGCGTGCACCTGTGCGCCACCCAGTTGCTCTTGCGTCACATCCTCGCCAGTCACGGTCTTCACCACCTTGGGACCCGTCAGGAACATGAACGAGATACCCTTAGCCATAATGGTGAAGTCGGTGAGCGCGGGTGAATAAACGGCACCACCGGCACACGGACCCAGAATAGCACTAATCTGCGGAATCACGCCACTGGCGTTGATGTTGCGCTGGAAAATCTCGGCATATCCAGCCAGGGCGTTAACGCTCTCCTGGATGCGGGCACCGCCCGAGTCGTTCAGGCCCACAACGGGTGCGCCCTGCTTCATGGCAAGGTCCATCACCTTGCAAATCTTGAGTGCCATGGTCTCGCCCAGCGAACCGCCAATCACGGTCGCATCCTGTGCGAACACATACACCAGCCTGCCGTCAACGGTGCCAAAGCCTGTTACCACGCCGTCGCCGTCGAACGTCTTCTTGTCCATGCCGAAGTTGGTGCAACGGTGCTGTACAAACATGTCCAGCTCCTCAAAGCTACCCTCGTCGAGCAACATGTTGATGCGCTCGCGGGCGGTGAACTTGCCTTTCTCGTGCTGCTTGGCAATGGCCTTCTCACCACCGCCCAGGCGAGCCTTGGCACGCCTATCGATCAGCTCTTGAATTTTTTCGAGTTGTTTACTCATTGGTGTTGATTTTTTATCGGATTTTAAAGCTTGGGAATCACATCAGCTCGATGGTGCGGGCGGGTTCAGCAGGGTGCACTTGTTAGCACCCTCATCATCCCCTCCTCTTTCTCAAAATTTACAAGCCCATTCAGCCATGCCGAGCCACACTCTGAGCCCTAAGCCTCTCTCAAGTTTCACTTCTTGTTAGGGTCTTCACAAAGCTCTACCAGAGCACCACAGGTGGTTTTGGGATGCAAGAAGGCAATGTTGAGTCCCTCGGCACCCTTGCGCGGCTGTGCGTCGATCACGCGGCCACCCTTCTCCTGAACCTCAGCCAGAGCGTTAGCCACACCGTCTTCAACAGCGAAGGCAATGTGCTGGATGCCTCCACGGCCACCATTCTTCTCGATGAACTTGGCGATGGCACTCTCGGGGGCGGTAGCCTCAAGGAGCTCAATCTTGGTTTGGCCAACGCGGAAGAACGCGGTCTTCACTTTCTGGTCTTCTACTTCTTCAATGGCAAAGCACTTGAAGCCTAGCATTTTCTCATAAAACGGGATAGCCTCCTCAAGCGAGGTGACTGCGATACCCACGTGTTCAATGTGTGAAATCTGCATAATTTTGCTGTTAAGATAAAAGTTTATTTTGTTACTAAAAAAGTTGGTTTGAATCACTCTTTTTCAATCGGCAAAATTACTAATTTTTTAAATCAATGAGCACTTTAACAATAAAATATTTGTCAACTTTTGCCATCTTGAGGTGCAATAGCGCATTTTTTCAGGCCAATCACCGCCAATTGCAAGGCAAGCATAACCACCTGCGCTAGTGAATGACTAGCTATTGCGGTTCGGTTAAAATTCGATGAAAATAAATTATCAAACGATTGCACACTATTTTATCTAGCTGAAACACAATGGTTAGCAGACCAAATGCAAATTTTGATTAATTTTCACAAAAATCACATAAACCGCTAGAAAAAAGCTATTTAGAAAAGCCATAACTCTCACGTTTGCGCCGATTGGTGATGACGGGATAATGTTAGTAACTATTTTTTTTGTAATTTTGCAACCGCATAGGGTATTCCCCCTATGCCCTGATTTAATAAAATTTACGTTTGAATGCTGGACTTATTGTTTGAAACGAGTTGGGAGGTGTGCAACAAGGTGGGTGGCATCTACACCGTGCTATCGACCAAGGCCAAGACACTGCAACGGCGGCACAAGGACCAGGTGATTTTCATTGGCCCTGACCTCTCTGCAACAGGTGCCCCCTCGACGACCTTCATCAAGGGTGACAGCCGGCATCCGCTATGGCAGTGGCAACGCCACGCCGTCTTACCCACAGGCATGACGGTGAAGGTGGGCAGGTGGAACATCGCAGGCAAGCCGCTGGCAGTGCTGGTGGGCTTTGGCAGCCTATATCCCTATAAAAACGAGCTGTACGCCGAGATGTGGAACAAATTTGGAGTTGACTCGCTGCATGCCTATGGCGACTACGACGAGTCATGCATGTTTGCCCACGGAGCGGCACTTGTTATCGAGAGCATCGTGCTGTGGCGCGACGACCCCAATTTGCGTGTCGTGGCTCATTTTGACGAGTGGCAAACCGGCATGGGCTTGCTAAGCATCAAAATGCGAATGCCCAGCGTGGCGACAGTATTCACCACCCACGCGACCAGCATCGGACGCAGCATCTGCGGCAACGGCAAACCGCTATATGACTACATGGCGGGCTATCACGGAGATCAGATGGCAGGCGAGCTGAACATGCAGAGCAAACATTCGCTCGAGAAGGCCGCTGCCCACGCCGCCGACGCTTTCACCACAGTAAGCGAGGTAACGGCACGCGAGTGCGACCAGCTACTTGAATGTCACCCCTTGGTGACACCCAACGGGTTCGAGTTGAGCTATGTGCCACGTGGTGAGAAATTGATTAAGGCACGAGCCGCCGCACGGCAACGCATGCTGCAAGTGGCTGAGGCGTTAACGGGCGTGCACTATGGCGACGACACCATGCTCGTAGCCACCAGCGGACGCTGTGAGGTGCGCAACAAGGGCATCGACGTGTACCTAGATGCCATCAACGCCTTGCGCACGTCGCTGGGCAGGGTTACCAGCCTGCAACGGCAAGTGGTAGCGTGGGTGTTTGTCCCCGCCTGGGTAAAAGCCCCACGAACCGACCTAGCGCAAAATCTGGCTGGACAAGCCACAACACGTCTTTTCAACCCTGTGATAACCCACCAGCTGCACGACAGCGAGGGCGATGCCATATACAGTCGCATTAACGCTCTGGGTATGCACAACGAGGCGAGCGACACCGTCCATGTAATTGACGTGCCCTGCTACCTGAATGGCGATGACGGCATCTTCAACATGAGCTACTATGACCTGCTGCCAGGCTTGGACGCTGCCGTGTTTGCCTCCTATTATGAGCCGTGGGGCTACACACCGCACGAGAGCGCAGCATTTGGCGTGCCAACCATCACTACAGACTTGGCTGGCTTTGGGCAATGGGTGCTTGATCATGCCGGTCACGACCCGCAGACGTGTGGTGTGCGTGTGCTGCACCGCACCGACAGCAACTATGCCGAGACGGTGTCGAGCCTGGAGTCAAGCCTGATTGACCTGTACGTGATGCCCGACGGCGATGCCCGACGGGTGAGCAAGGCAGCCCGTGCCACAAGCCGCAAGGCAACGTGGGAAGAGTTCATCGACTATTATGAGGCAGCCTATGAACAAGCATTGCGGCTGGCGCAGCATCGCAAACAGCGACAAGAGGAATCAAATAATAACAACTGATAACATATTTTTCACGCCTCGGCACTTTTGGAGCAAATCACAAGGGAATGAGGCAAAACAATTAACAAATTGATGATGAAGATAGAAGTTAGCAAAAGCAACGAGCCGCAGTGGCGCAGTGTGACCGTGAAGTCAGAATTGCCTGGCAAGCTGAAAAAGCTGAACGAGATGTCGCGCAATCTGTGGTGGGCATGGAACAGCGAGGGTAAGACCCTGTTTCACGATCTGGAACACGACACGTGGCGTGCCACGGGCGAAAACCCTGTGAAAATGCTACAACGGCTCACTGCCGATAAAATTGAAGAAATCATGAAGGACGATGCCATGATCACGCGCATCGACAGCGTGTATGAGGCATATAACAACTACATGAAAAAGCCTTTGCGCACCGATTTGCCTTCGGTGGCATACTTCTGCATGGAATATGGCTTGTGCAACGCGCTCAAGATTTACTCAGGTGGTTTGGGCATCTTGGCTGGCGACTATGTTAAGGAAGCGAGTGACCGCTGCGTGAACATGACTGCCGTGGGTTTCCTGTACCGCTATGGCTACTTTACCCAAACGCTATCGATGGACGGGCAGCAAATTGCCAACTATGAGCCCCAAAACTTTGACCAACTGCCCATTGAGCCTGTACTCGACGAGAACGGTCACCAGATGATTCACGAGGTGCCCTACCCTGGCCGCATCATCTATGCCAACGTGTGGCAAGCCAATGTGGGACGCGTGAAACTGTATCTGCTGGACACCGACTTGGACCTGAACAGCGAGTATGACCGTCCCATCACACACAAACTGTATGGTGGCGATTGGGAGAACCGCATCAAGCAAGAATATCTGCTGGGCATCGGCGGTGTGCTGCTGCTCAAGCGGCTAGGCATCAAGGCTGACATCTATCATTGCAACGAGGGTCACGCCGCATTGCTCAACCTGCAACGCCTGGTGGACTACGTGCAGGACGATGGCTTGAACTTTAACGAAGCCCTTGAGGTTGTGAAAGCCACCTCGCTATACACCTGCCACACGCCCGTGCCTGCAGGCCACGACTATTTTGATGAGAGCCTGTTTGGTAAATATCTGGGCGAATATCCCGCTAAGCTGGGCATCAGCTGGCAAGAGCTCATCGACATGGGCCGCGAAAATCCTGGCACCAACGAGCGCTTCTGCATGAGCACCTTTGCCCTGAACACATCGCAAGAGAGCAATGGTGTGAGCTGGTTGCACGGCGAAGTTTCCAAAAAAATGTTTGCCGGCATCTGGAAGGGTTATGCGCCCGAAGAGTCGCACGTGGGCTACGTCACCAATGGCGTGCACATGCCCACATGGGCAGCCAGCGAGTGGAAGGCATTCTACAAAAAAGTGCTGGGCGAGGACTTTATGGACAAGCAGGAGCAGGAGTCAACATGGACACCCATCTTCAGCGTGCCTGATGACAAGATTTGGGAAATGCGCATGACGCTCAAAAACAAGTTTATCCGCTTCGTGAAACGCGACTTCACCGCCAACTGGCTGAAAAACCAGGGTGACCCCTCGCGCATCATGTCGATTGTGGACAAAATCAACCCCAACGCCCTGCTCATCGGCTTTGCCCGCCGATTTGCGACCTACAAACGCGCCTACCTGTTGTTTAACGACTTGGAACGGCTGAAGAAGATTGTGAATAACGAGCAATTCCCCGTGCAGTTCATTTTTGCCGGCAAGGCACATCCTGCCGACGGTGCGGGTCAAGACCTGATTAAGCGCATCATCGAAATCAGCAAGATGCCCGACTTTTTGGGTAAAATCATCTTCTTGGAGAATTATGACATGACGCTGTCGAAACGCCTCATCACAGGTGTTGACGTGTGGCTGAACACCCCCACCCGCCCGCTTGAGGCATCGGGTACATCAGGTGAAAAAGCCGAGATGAATGGTTTGCTCAACTTCTCGGTGCTTGACGGATGGTGGTATGAGGGCTATCGCCAAGGCGCAGGCTGGGCACTCACCAGCAAGCGCACCTATACCAACCAAGACCAGCAGGACAAACTCGACTCGGCAACCATCTACTCCATGCTTGAGAACGAAATTATCCCGCTCTACTTCGCCAAGAACAGCAAGGGATATTCGCCCGAGTGGATTCAGTATATCAAAAACTCGATTGCGCACATCGTGCCCAACTACACCATGTCGCGCATGATGAAGGACTACTTCGACAAGTTCTATTGCCCACAGTCTGAACGCGCACACAAGCTCACAGCCAAGAATTACGCACTGGCTCGCGAAATTGTGGCATGGAAAGAGAATGTGGCACAGCACTGGGACAATGTGAAGCTGGTAGGCGAAATAGGAGAGGACAACGAAATGAGGGTTGGCGGCTTTGAAAAGGCTACCCTGCAAATCGACACAGACGGGCTGGGTGACAGTGTGCAGGTTGAGCTCGTGGTCTATAAGGAAACTGATGGTGAGGTGAAATTCCACCAGACCGAGCCTCTAGAAATCACGGCTCGCGACGGCAATGTGCTGACCTATTCGCTCAAGCACAAAATCAAGGGCAATGGCATCTATCGCTATGCGTTCAGAGCCTATCCTTGGAACAAGCATCTGCCACACCGTCAAGATTTTGCATACCTTAAATGGTTTTAATGCCAGGTAAGCTACAGCGCACAAACACAAACTGAAACAAGCGTCACAAGCCGGAATGCTAAACATGGTGGTCCGGCTTGTGTGCTTGAAAGAAGTTTGCACTCAAAAGACGTCGCAAGGGCATTTCACGCATTTTTTTGAGAAAAAACGCCGTTTATCAGTTGTGTTTCAAGAAATTTTGCTACCTTTGCAGCCGTGTTTTGCGGGAACGAGTTCGCAAAGCTGTTTTAATTAACTTTATTTACTAACTTTTTAAATGAGCGAAGAATTAAAAAATTCTCCAATCGCCGATTTTGATTGGGACGCCTATGAGAAAGGCGAGACCAAAAGAGAGAAATCTTTTGAAGAACTGGAAAAAACCTATGACAAGAGCCTTGCTGCCTTTAAGGAGCAGGAAGTGACCGAAGGTACTGTCATCTCGATTAACAAGCGCGAGGTGGTGGTTAACATCGGTGCTAAGTCAGACGGCATCATTCCCATTAGCGAGTTCCGTTACAACCCTGACCTGAAGGTTGGTGACAAGGTTGAAGTCTTTGTCGAGAACCGTGAGGACAAGAAGGGTCAGCTGGTGCTGTCGCACCGCAAGGCCCGTGCAGCCAAGAGCTGGGATCGCGTTAATGAAGCGCTTGAAAAAGATGAGGTCATCAAGGGTTACGTCAAATGCCGCACCAAGGGTGGCATGATTGTGGACATCTTTGGCATCGAGGCATTCTTGCCTGGCTCACAGATTGATGTTCGCCCCATCCGCGACTACGACGAGTACGTGGACAAGACCATGGAGTTCAAGATTGTGAAAATCAACCAGGACTTCAAGAACGTTGTTGTTTCGCACAAGGCTCTGATTGAGGCCGAGCTCGAAGAGCAGCGCAAGGAAATCATGTCGAAGCTGGAAAAGGGACAGGTGCTCGAGGGCATCGTCAAGAACATCACCAGCTATGGCGTATTCATCGACCTGGGTGGCGTGGACGGTCTGATTCACATCACCGACCTGTCGTGGGGACGTGTCAACAATCCTGCTGACATCGTTGAGCCTGGTCAGAAGCTGAATGTGGTAATCCTCGACTTCAATGAGGAGAAGAACCGCATCGCTCTGGGTCTGAAGCAACTGCAACCGCATCCATGGGATGCTCTCGACCCGAACCTGAAGGTGGGCGACCACATCAAGGGTAAGGTTGTCGTTATGTACGACTATGGTGCATTTGTTGAGGTAGCTCCTGGCGTTGAGGGTCTGATTCACGTCAGCGAGATGAGCTGGTCACAGCGCCTGCGTCCTGCTCAGGACTTCATGAAGGTGGGCGACGAGGTTGAGGCCGTGATTTTGGCTCTGGACCGCGAGGACCGCAAGATGTCACTGGGCGTGAAGCAACTCACCAGCGACCCATGGGACACCATCGAGGAGAAATATCCCGTTGGCAGCAAGCACACCGCCAAGGTGCGCAACTTCACCAACTTCGGTATCTTTGTTGAGCTTGAAGAAGGCGTTGAGGGTCTGGTTCACATCAGCGACCTGTCATGGACCAAGAAGATTAAACACCCCAGCGAGTTCACCAAGGTTGATGCACCGATCGACGTTGTCGTTCTGGACATCGACAAGGAGAACCGCCGCTTGAGCCTTGGCCACAAGCAGCTCGAAGAGAATCCTTGGGACACCTACGAGACCATCTTCACCCGTGGCAGCGTGCATGAGGGTACTATCACCGAGCTCACCGAGCGTGGTGGACAAATCACCCTTGCCAACTATGGCGTTGAGGGATTTGCAACTCCCAAGCATCTGGTCAAGGAAGACGGAACTCCCGCCAAGCAAGGCGAAACCTTGATGTTCAAGGTTATCGACTTCAACAAGGACAGCAAGCACATCATCCTCTCGCATAGCCGCATCTTTGAGGACGAGCAGCGCAACGAGGCTCGCAAGGCACGCCGTCAGGCAGCCGCCAGCAAGCCCGCAGCCGAGGCTGCACCCGCCATTGCTCCCGCCGAGAAGACGACGCTCGCCGACGTGACTCCACTGGCAGCCCTGAAGGCAGCCCTTGAAAAGAGCGAAAAGGCAGCCGCTAAGACCGAGAAGAAGGCTGAAGAGCCCAAGGCTACTGATGCACCTGCAACCGAAGAGCCCAAGGCTGAGGAGTAAACAACACCATGTCAGCCTAGAGTGCTGACTAGTCATAACTTAAAGGGTATGTGCCAATATATATGTGCACATACCTTTTTTATTTGCCCCACTATCAAGGTGTCAACGCACGACGCCAAGCAACTGAAATATGCATACGCTACATTTTCATTACAGGCGTGTCATGCTGACAAAATGTCAATTTCAGAGACCTTGGCACGATTTTTGTGGAAAAATTTGGTGGTTTTGAAAAAATGTTATAACTTTGTATGCTTAAACTCTACACAAGTTAGATGAGACAACTAAAAATCACAAAATCCATTACTAACCGCGAGAGCGCGTCGCTCGACAAGTACCTGCAAGAAATTGGCCGTAAAGAACTCATCACCGTTGATGAGGAGGTCGAGCTGGCTCAACGCATTCGCCAAGGTGATCAGGCTGCACTCGATAAGCTTGTGAGTGCCAATCTGCGTTTCGTCGTTTCAGTGGCAAAGCAGTATCAAAACCAAGGATTAAGTCTTCCCGACTTGATTGACGAGGGTAATCTGGGCCTCATCAAGGCAGCCCAGAAATTTGACGAAACGCGAGGCTTCAAGTTTATCTCCTATGCAGTGTGGTGGATTCGCCAATCTATCCTGCAAGCGTTGGCTGAGCAATCACGCATTGTTCGCCTGCCACTCAACCAGGTGGGTTCGCTCAACAAAATCAGCAAAGCAGTTTCACGGTTTGAACAGGAACACGAGCGTCGTCCCAGTGCCGAGGAGCTGGCCGAGCGTCTAGACATCCCCGTAGAGAAGATTAGTGACACGATGAAGGTCTCTGGCCGTCACGTGTCGGTTGACGCGCCCTTTGTTGAGGGCGAAGACAACAGTCTGCTCGACGTGCTGCCCAACGACGACTCGCCCATGGCCGACAACACCCTGAACCAGGAATCGCTTTCAAAGGAAGTGAACCGCGCACTCGAACAGCTCAATGCCCGCGAACGTGACATCTTGAAGATGTTCTTTGGCATTGGCTGTCAGGAAATGACCCTGGAAGAGATTGGTGCCAAGTTTGACCTCACACGCGAGCGTGTGCGTCAAATTAAGGAGAAGGCAATCCGCCGCCTCAAGGGACAAAAGAGCAAATTGCTCAAAGCCTATTTGGGATAACATTTTTGTGGAAAAACATTTTGAGCTGCCTCGCAAGGGCAGCTTTTTTTGTTGCTTTTTAACCACGACATTTGGCAGTTTGACTTTTTATTGCTAACTTTACCGCTCAAAGCAGAAACGACATATTCAACTATAAAAAGGACAAACAATGAGAAAGATTTTAACGTTAGTTTGCGCACTGACCCTGGCACTAGCAGCCCAGGCCCAAGTGCAACAGGGCGAGACGGCAGTAGGTGCCAACCTGGTTTATGGCAGCGAAATCGAGAGTCTGGGACTTGGAGCCCGATTCCAATATGGCATTTTGGACCAACTGCGTGCCGAGGTGGGATTTAATGGTTATTTTGAGCACAACCACACAACATGGTGGGAAGTGAACCTTAATGCCCATTACCTGCTCAACCTGTATCAGCAACGCCTCTACTTCTACCCCATCGGCGGACTCAACTACACGATGGCTAACCACAAAGAGTCTTACGAGAGAGGTGGCAAGTGGTATGAAAAGGGAGAAGAGAATCACATCGGCTTGAATGTGGGCTGCGGCTTTGAGTACGAACTGGACCCGCATTTTGGTGTCACTTTGGAATATCGCCATACCATCGTGCGCAAAGTGGACCAAGGTGTCTTTGGCGTAGGACTTAACTATAAGTTCTAAAAAGACAACACTAAGCGCAACTCATCGTTTTGACACAAGCCGCGCTACGGCACAGATGAAAGGCATGGACATCACTGTCCTGCCTTTTGTTTTGTATATTATATTTAATAATGTGTAAATGTGCCGATTTTTCAGAGAATTTTAGTAAATTTGCAGCATTATTGATTATTAGACCTCATCGGTAACAATTTGAATATATGAACAACTTTGTCAACTTGATTGCGCAACAAAGTGCGCGCTATGGCGAGCGAGAGGCTCTGCGCTTTAGAGACTACGACACCCAAGTGTGGACATCGATCACATGGAACGGATTTCGGGATGTTATCGATAGAGCTGCGTTGGCATTGCTGGTCAACGGTGTTCAGCCTCAAGGCCGCTTGTGCTTATTCACACAAAATTGCCCCGAAATTCTTATCACGCATTTTGCCGCATTCTATAACCGTGCCATTCCGGTGCCCATCTATGCCACAAGCAGCAAAGATGAGGCTGCCTATATCGTAAACGACTCGGGCGCAACCATTTTGTTTGCTGGCGACCAGCGACAATATGAGATTGCCAGGCAACTGATGACAGAATGTCCCTCGCTGAAGTTTGTGGTCACGCTCAACACAGCTGTTCAGCGCGACAGTGATGACAAACAGACACTCACATGGGAGGAATTTTTGAGCACTGGTGACAAGCTGGGCGACGACATCGCTGCTGAATTGCACAAGCGCATGGATGAAAGCAACGCTGATGATGTGATGTACCTCATCTATACCTCGGGCACCACAGGCGTGCCTAAAGGCGTCATGCTCACTCACAGCAACTTTGATGCCGCTATGGTGGCCCATAGCGAACGCATCACCAACCTTGATGACGAGACGGACATCTCATTAAGTTTCTTGCCATTTAGCCACGTGTTTGAGTTGGGCTGGACTATGGTCTGCCTGTGCCACGGCGTGCGTGTTGCCATCAATTATAACCCCAAAGAGATACAACGCGCGGTCAAGGAGGTTCAACCCACGTGCATGTGCAGCGTGCCCCGATTTTGGGAAAAAGTTTATACTGCCATCAACGACAACCTGCAAGCAGCCAAGCCTGTTGTGCGCATGTTAGTTAAGCGAGCCGTCAGTGTGGGCAAAACACGCAACATGAAATATGTGCGCATGGGTAAACCCGTACCGGCACTCATCGAGAAGCAATACCAATATTTTGAAAAGAAGGTATATCGCAAGCTGCGTTGCGCCATAGGCATCGAAAATGGCAAGTTCTTCCCTACCGCCGGTGCTATGCTGAGCGATAACATCACAGAATTTTTGCACGCCGTCGGCATCAACATCGTGATTGGCTACGGCCTGAGTGAAACAAATGCGTCGGTAAGCTTCTTCACCCCCACAGGCTGGGAACTGGGAACGGTGGGATTGCCCATCTTTAACGTGCAGGTGCGCATTGGCGACAATAATGAGATTCTGGTTAAAGGTCCCACGGTGATGAAGGGATATTACAACAAGCCTGAAGAAACAGCCGAGGCCATTGATGCCGACGGATGGTTCCACACTGGTGATTGCGGCACCCTCACGCCTAGCGGACAAATCATTCTCACAGAGCGCATCAAGGATCTGTACAAGACAAGCAACGGAAAATACATTGCCCCGCAGGTGCTTGAGACAATGCTCGGACAAGACAAATATATCGAGCAGGTTGCCGTCATTGGCGATGGGCGGAAATATGTTTCAGCCCTCATCGTTCCAGACTTTGAAGAGCTCAAAGATTATGCTCAGAAAAAACATATCGACTTTGGAGGCATTGAAGACCTGGTCAATAATCCCGACATTCACAATATGATAGAGGCTCGCATCGACTCGTTGCAAAAGGACTTGGCATCGTACGAGCAAATCAAACGCTTTGTGCTGTTGCCCAAGCCATTCTCAATGGAGACTGGAGAGCTGACCAACACGCTAAAAATCAAGCGGGCTGTGCTCAACAAACGCTACGCTCCGCTCATCGATGCCATGTATGCCGCTGACTATCGGAAGAAAAAAGAGAAACAAGCATAAATGATTACACAAGACCAACTAAAAGATTTACAAGAGCGCAAAGATGCGCTGCGCCGCTATTTGGACATCGACGGCAAGAAGATTGAAGTCGAAGAAGAAGAGTTGCGCACGCATGTGCCCGACTTTTGGCAAGACCAAAAAGCCGCTGAGGCGCAAATGAAGAAAATCAAGCAGTTGCGCAACTGGATTAACGGCTGTGAAGAAGTGGAGCATGCCGTTGACGAAGTGGCAACGGGATTTGACTTCGTGAAAGAAGGACTCATCGACGAGAGTGAACTAGATGCCCTGTACAACACCGCCCTAGAACTGACCGAGAAATTGGAATTGCGCAACATGCTGCGCCACGACGAGGACAAGATGGATGCCATCTTGAAAATCAACTCTGGCGCTGGTGGCACCGAGAGTCAAGACTGGGCATCGATGCTCATGCGCATGTATCTGCGCTGGTGCGAGCGACATGGCTACAAGACCGCTATCGAACACCTCATCGACGGCGATGAAGCTGGCATCAAGAGCGTCACCATCAGTGTGGAGGGTGATTTTGCCTACGGATACCTCAAGAGCGAAAACGGCGTGCATCGCCTGGTGCGCGTGTCGCCCTATAATGCACAAGGTAAACGCATGACCTCGTTTGCATCGGTATTTGTCACCCCTCTTGTTGACGACACCATTGAAATCACGCTTGACCCTGCGCGTATCTCGTGGGATACCTTCAGAAGCGGTGGCGCCGGCGGACAAAACGTGAACAAGGTTGAATCTGGTGTGCGTGTGCGCTACCAATATAAAGACCCCTACACCGGCGAGGAAGAGGAGATTTTGGTAGAAAACACCGAAACCCGCGACCAACCCAAGAACCGTGAAAACGCTTTGCGCAACCTTCGTTCTATATTGTACAACAAGGAACTGCAACACCGGCAAGAGGAACAGCGCAAGGTGGAAGACTCGAAAAAGAAAATTGAATGGGGAAGTCAAATACGCAGCTATGTGTTTGACGACCGACGTGTCAAAGACCACCGCACTGGGCATCAAACCAGCGATGTGGGCGGAGTGATGGACGGAGACCTTGACGGCTTTATTAAAGCCTATCTGATGGAGTTCGCTGAAAGCTAAATAATCTAAATTAATGCTTTAGGTTTGCACTAAACAATTCATTTAGATTTACGCAGATCATCAGCTGACTAACTTAATAATACGTTTTCTATTTTTATTTATATAAAAACAAAAGAAGAAAAAAAATGAAAGTTGCGATTGTTGGCGCTAGCGGCGCAGTGGGACAAGAATTTATGCGAGTCCTAGATGAACAGAATTTTCCCGTTACCGAATTGGTGCTTTTTGGTTCGGAACGCAGTGCTGGACGCATTTTCACATTCCGCGGCAAGGACCATGTGGTAAAACTGTTGCAACACAACGATGACTTCAAGGACATCGACATTGCATTTGTAGCTATGGGCGCAGGCCCTGCCAAAGAATATGCGCAAACCATTACCAAGCACGGGTGCATCATGATTGACAACAGCAGCGCATTTCGCATGGATGATGACGTGCCGCTGGTTGTGCCCGAAGTCAACGGCGATGACGCACTAAACACGCCCCGCAACATCATAGCCAACCCCAACTGCTCGACCATCATCATGGTGGTTGCCCTCAAGCCATTAGACAACATCTCGCACATCAAGAATGTGCAAGTTGCCACCTATCAGGCAGCCAGCGGTGCCGGACTTGAAGCCATGTACGAGCTAGCCTTGCAAACCAGTGAGGTTGCTGTCGGCAAAGAGCAGCTCACCGTGCGACACTTCCAGCACGAGCTGGCATACAATGTGATTCCGCACATCGACATATTTCAGGAAAACGACTACACGCGTGAAGAAATGAAGATGGTGCGCGAGACCTGCAAAATCATGCATAGCGACATCCGTGTGAGTGCCACATGCGTGCGTGTGCCTGTGATGCGTGCACATAGCGAGGCGGTGTGGATTGAGACCGAACGCCCCATTACTCCCGACGAGGCCAGAGCCGCGCTGCATCTAGCGCCTGGCGTAGTGGTAATCGACGAGCCGCGCGACAACCGCTACCCCATGCCCATTGATTGCACGGGCAAAGACCCCGTCTATGTGGGCCGCATCCGCATCGACACCAGCAGCGACAACGGTCTCACCTTCTGGGTTTGCGGTGACCAGATTAAAAAAGGCGCAGCCCTTAATGCCGTGCAAATTGGCCAATATCTGCTTGCCCACCGCAAGTGGTAAAATCATCATCAGGCAATCAGCCCCATCACCGTCTGCCGCAGCATGAGCATCAACGCAATGGCTGCGGCAGATGATTTTATTAACGGCTAATGCCATCAAGCCAGACACGGCAATCGTGGTCAAAATTTGTTCATATCGTGATTTGTTACTACTTTTGCAGCAATTTTAATTTATAGATATGCAATCTCGCAACAGTGACTTCTGGTTTCATGTAGCCGCCTTGGGCATGGTGGCTGTTTGGGCCATTTCGTTCCTCAACACACGCGTCCTGCTTGATGCTGGCATGCACCCTGTTGAGATTTTTGTCGCACGTTTTGCCATAGCCTATGTCGTGCTGCTAGCATTAAGCCGATTCCGCATCACGTTTGTCAAGCTTAAAGACGAGCTGCTGTTAGCATTGTGTGGCATGACGGGAGGTTCCATCTACTTTATTGCCGAAAACACCGCCTTGCAATACACGCTCATTAGCGACGTGGCTGTCATCGTCTGCCTGGCACCGCTGCTCACCGCCCTGATTGGTGCTGCGTTCTATCGTGATGAGCGGCTGTCGCCCCGCATGGCATTTGGCTCGGTTATCGCTTTTATAGGCACCACCATGCTTGCCATGCGCAACGGGCTGGTGTGGGGCGATAGCGTGCTTGGCGACCTCCTAGCTGTTGTTGCTGCGCTAAGCTGGGCAATTTATGCTTTGGTGCTAAAACGATTGAGCCACACCTATAGCACGTTGTTCATCACTCGCAAGTCGTTCTTTTATGGCGTGCTCACTGCCCTACCCGTGTTGGCACTTACCGACAGCCACACGCCAGTCGCCATCTTGCAGCAACCAGCCGTGTGGGGCAACATCGTTTACCTCGCCCTGGTGTGCTCGATGGCGGCATATAGCATTTGGAACATCGCCGTTCGGCGCATCGGAGCTGTCAGGGCCAGCAATTACATTTATCTCAGCCCCGTCATTTCGATGATTGCGGCAGCATGGTGGTTCGGCGAGCGCACCAATGCCATTGCCTATGCGGGCTGCGCATTAGTCTTGATAGGTGTCATCCTAGCCCAGCACAAGAAGCCATCCAATAGTCATTAACACCCATCCAGCAACCAAGGCGGTGGGGACTGCGTGTTGCCCCACCGCCTTGGCTTGTGTTGTTTGTTCCTGACGCGCTATTTACGCGTCGTGTGCCTCTCCCTGATTACTTGAGCGTGCCGTCCTGGGCAGCCTGAATCATCTGCTCGTTGGCAGTGATGTAGATTTCCACACGCCTGTTTTGTGCGCGGCCAGCCTCGGTGTCGTTGCTTGCCACGGGGTAGTCGTATGCCAGACCCTGGCTTGTGAGACGGCTAGCGGGAACGCCTGCGTCGGTCAAGTAGTTTTTCACCACCGTGGCGCGTTCAGCCGACACTTTTTCGTTAACGGCATGCGTGCCCTTGTTGTCGGTGTGGCCATAGATTTGCACATCGGTTTGCGGGTTGCTGATCAGCGAGGTGGCAAATTCGTTGAGCGATGCCTTGGCGCTCTCGCTCAGGTTGGTCTTGTTGAAGTCGAACAAGATGCCGTTGTCAAACGTCACCTTGATGGCCTCATAGCCGTTCACGTCGGTGCAGGTGTCAACCTGTGCGCCACTGATTTGAGCCAGCTCGCGAGCCTGCTTGTCCATCTTTTTGCCAATCAGCGTGCCGGCAACGCCGCCAGCAATGGCACCCACGGCACCGCCAATGGCAGCACCCTTGCCCTTACCAATCAAGGCACCCAGTCCGGCACCAACGGCAGCACCGCCGCCACCGCCCAGCAAGCCGCCCTTGGTGGCGTTGTTCATCGAACTACAGCCCGTGACTCCGAGCATTAACATCGCACTCAACAATAAGCATAAAGTTTTTTTCATTGTTCTCGATTTTTTATTTTGATGATTAATCACTATGTTTGCCGCCTGCAAATGTAGGCATTTAATTTGTTTTGCCCAACTTTTTCGACTTGGCAAATCACAAAAAGTTTAACGCAGCCCGCCGTCAGCAAGCCTCGCGACACCAATTTACCCGCACGACCAGGTGTAAACCACTTGCGAGAAGTCGCGCCTGAGCAGGCGTTCACGGTCGATGAACACCAAGCCCTCGCCCATGTCGCCCCACATCACCAGCTCACCGCCGTCGGCAGCCGAGTGTTGCGATGCCAGCTCAATCAGCAGCGACATGTCGCCATCGGCTTGGTCATCTGCCTGCCGCGGGTCGTCTTGCGAGCTGACGGGATAGCCCAGCATCTGGTGGCACGGTGCCGCCATGCCCAGGTGCTGTTCCAGATACAAGGCATCGGCATTGTCCACATAGTCATACCACATCTCACCGTCATCGCCATGGCTCACACCGGTGATGTCCCTCACGATGTCAAAAAACAGGCGGTTAAACCGCGCGTCGGTCACGCCCATCGCAGTCACCTCGCGGGTCGCGTCGAGCGCCACCTCGCGCTTCACCGGCGTGGCAAAGTCTGCCACGGG
>Ga0065708_1003696_pt1 | contig 19509 bp, 20 predicted proteins | sample Hoacrofraction12_2_FD_59095 | JGI IMG/M metagenome (GOLD analysis project Ga0065708, IMG submission 59095) | Hoatzin crop microbial communities from Cojedes, Venezuela, sample from fiber fraction 12 v1 | ecosystem: Host-associated > Birds > Digestive system > Esophagus > Crop | place: Venezuela... | reverse complement strand
AAAGAAGCAATACTAACGAATCCAAATGAAGCAAGCAGAGATCACCCCGATTTAACATTCAAGGTATATGAATACGATGATAGATGCTATCGACTGGAATTTAAGATTAAATGCAACCGGGACGGAAATTACTTGCACATCCTCAGAGTATATAAAAAATAAAAGCAGTTTTCCGTCGCCTCCCCCGTGTGTCTCATGTCAAAACATGGACTAAGGATAACTTGAAAACCGCTTTCTTTTTTGCAAAAATACAATAATTATTTTAACTACCAAACAATTTCTCGAAAAAATATCATTTAGAGATAAAAAATCCCCCGCCACAGNCACCATTGCTATATGCTTCCGGTGGATTGNTGGCGGGGGTCCTAGTACCTCAGAACATGCAAAGTTCGTGGAGGCGGCAGGAATCGAACCTGCCGTGATTCCTACAGGAATCCTTGGAAATATATCACCTTTGCCTCCTGTCCCGCCGCTGCGGGATTACCAAACAAATAACGTCTAATACTGATAATTCAAACATTAATCATTCACTACGAGCGTAATGTGAGTGTGCATCACTGCATGACTGTGGGCGGTGACGGAATCGAACCGCCAGATGGTGGAAAACGCACCAGCGCCGCCCGATGGCCCGGCCGCTGCCGGGCAACTAAATTAAAGAACAAATCAATTAATAATGAATCTTCCTGCCTCACGGCAGATCCTAAACCTAACAAATCAACTTGATAAAGAAATCTTATAGTGNCAGCGTNCGCATACCCACGAAGGAGTAGGTCTCTATCTGCTCCACGAGTTCCTCGTGGTCATGGTTCGACGCCGTCTGTTGCAGTTCCAGCCGGTGGAAACTGTCTCCTGCAGCGCCNAGGAGCGCCCGCTGTATCCATTCGCTTAAATCCAGATTGGCCAGTTCCTCATCACGGCAGGTGCTGCCGTCGTATGTAGGGCCGGCCCAGTCGGTGACGATGTGGAGCAGCAAGGTGGACTTGCAACGGTAGTGNACTTCGGTTGCCGTGGTCTTGACGCCCTCCCAGTTGATGGGCGAGAACTCCACGAAGACGGCCGGTCGGGCCCAGCTCTCATCCTGCTCGATGAATTCCACGTTGCGATTCCACAGGTCTATATGCTTGATGAGCGGTTCTATGATGTTTCCTTCCTCATCCGTCTCGCCGGCTGTCAGTGTTCCGTCGGCCGCTATTTGGAGCAGCCGCTTGATGATGACCTCCAATATTTCCTTTCTCATTTCCTATTTCATTTTCAGGTTAAAATCATAATCCTTGAAGTATTCGTCCAGGTTGCGCTCTATGATGTCGCGGACCAGGGCCTCCACTTCCGGGGAGTAGCCGACAAACTGCCGCTTGGGAATGCGGATTCTGCTGCCCGCGCGCATGAGAGCCATCGCCTTCCAGAACTCGGCTTCCGTCGTGAGGCGCTGGTTACGCTTGTCCTTGCGCAACGCACCGTTCTTACGGCGGCCGAAAGCGCCCTGTGCGGCATAATAGCGGGCCCAGAAGTATTTCTTCATCCGCCGGGTCACCATAATCTCGCCGCCGGCGTTGTGGATGGAGGCGTAAGGCAGGTCGCTGTAGAACACCACGCTGTCGCCGTCGATGCGGCTCTTCACGCTGCGCCGGAGTGCTCCCGTGTCTACCAGCAGATGACCGCTGCGCTTGCCTTTTACCGGACTGCGGCGCCGCGCCCATGCCTGACTGAAGAACGCCTCGCGCTCGAAATTCTTGTCAAACTCGTCACCGAGGTCGGTCTTGATACCCCTGAGTATCTTGCGGGTAACGGCTTCTATATTCAACGGATTCGTCATATTGTGCGAAGTCAAAAAACAGTTGTGTGTCCTTGGGAACGTCGTTCGTCGGGTCGGCACTGGCGTTAAGGATGTTGTAAAACGTCCTTTCGGAGATGGCGTATACCGGATAGATATACCGCCTCCATATCTCCCTGTTGGGCAAGCCGCGTTTCACGTGCTCATCATAGATTCTGTTGATGTCGGCCACCCGTTTCTTGTAGCTCACGCCGAGCCTCTTGTGCATTCTCCTTAATCCTTCCTTACGACAAACGGTTTGATGTCCAGCCGCATCTCACAGCTTACGAGTACCCGGCCCGAACCGAGACACTGCGGACACGTCTGTGACTCTTTCTCTCCCTCGACGATACCCTTGCCACCGCACAGGTGGCAAACGGATATCTTCTCAGGTTTTTCAACGTGCTTGATCATTCGGCGTCCTCCTTTTTGGGCTCCACGAAGAAAGTCTCTTCCTGTACGCTCTGGATGCCGCACTTGGCCATCTGCTCGCGCATACCGTCCTCGTCGCGATCAGCCAGGAGCTTGTCCTTGGCAATCTCGTCGGACGTGCGGACGTATGTGGGCAGGAACTCCTTGACGAGTTGCAGGGCGCTTGCCCAGGTAAATCCCTTCAGCGTCTTGAGCTTGGGCGTGCCGGTACGGAATCCGATGGTGCCCTGCGCCATGTCAAGACTCTTTTTCTTGACGAACAGTTCCGCCTGGTTCTCGGTGGCAAAACTCTGCAGCACGTCGAAATTGCGCGTGCGCTCCTCATCGAGAGAAGCCAGACGGTCGGCGAACTTCTCACGTATCTTGGCACACTGCAGCTCAATCTCTGCTGTAATCTTGACATACTGCGCGTCAGCCTTGGCGTAAGCGCTGAATGCGGCATCGGCGGCTTCCCGCGTAATGCCGGTGATAATCGTTTTCTTAACTCTTTTAGCCATAAAATTGTATATTGAAGTTAGTAAATAATGTTCAGTTCATGCTCTTGTCAGGCATCATGACCACCAGGCAGCGGCCGTCTTCCTTCTTCTCGTCAGTGGGGGCGGAAAAGCCGCCTTTGTTCTGGATGGCGCGGAGCTTCCGGCACAACTGGAGCAGTTCTTCCACAGTCAGACGGGCGAACGGCTTGCCTGCAATGCGCGCATCCTCGCAGAGGGCATTGATGCGCTGCCAGGATGTGGTGTCCACGCCCATGCGCTGCATCAGACTCAGACAGCGGCTTCTCTCCTTACGCAGGCGCTCCCGGTAACCTGAGAGGCGCTCCAGATGGGACAGACAGTCATCATATTCCTTTGCCGTCATCTCCCGGAGACTGTCCGTGCGGCCGCCGGTAAACTGTCTGACGACGGATTCCTTTAGCTCCTCGCGGTCGCCCTGGAAGGGCACATCCTTCAGGATGGCGTAGAAACGGGAGAAATCATGTATCTGTTTCATACCCAAAAGAATTTACGCGTCCTCTCCATCTCACCCCTGGCACCACGGAAGTCCCAGGTCAACAGTCGCGCGGCGGCGAACATCAGTCCGCCGGCCACGGCAAAGATTCCGCCCATGACAGCCATCGGAACGATGACCATATAGCGTGCTACATTCTTCCAGTCAATATTCTTCATAATCACTTGTTTGATGGTTGCCACTCGATAGTTATCACGGCATCGAGCTTACCGCTTCCCTTACAGCGTCGGCAAGGTTGTTTGACATGCTCGCCGTCGGCGTCGAGTCCCCAGAAGTATCCGTTACCGGAGCAATAGTCACAGCGATGACCTCGGCTGATGATGCGCTCCCGGTCCTTTCCCTCTCCCTGGAAGATGCCGGACGCGATCTCTATGTATCTTCTTTCCCTGCTCATCGTTACGGCAAATTATTGGTGGTTCTAATTACCCCCTCCTTCCAGATGGTGTAACTGCTGCCGGCGTCGGCGGTGAAACGTCCCTGGCAGAAGGCCCGGAATCCCACGGTGCGCACCTTCACGCCCGCCTTATACTTGATGCGGACGGCCGGTTTGCCGAGCGGCTGGCCTTTATACTCCTGAGAGACGATGATGAAACTCTTGCGGCGGAAGTTGTCAATCAGGCTCTCCACCTGCTCATAGCTCCAATAGCTGGCCTGGAAACTGTCGATGATGACGAAGTGCGGACTCTTGGGTTTCCGAAGGCGGGCCACCACGTCATCGTAGGATTCGCTGACGACGACGCGGAACTTACCCTGCACCTCATACATCCGCTCGCGCTCCATGCGGGCCTTGAAACTCTGACTGATGCCTTCCTCATAACCCAGGTAAAGGACCAGGCCGTAATGGCACAACTCCTTGGCCAGTTGCATGACGAAACTGCTCTTGCCGCTGGCGCTCTGGCCGCAGATAAACCATGTCTCGTTCACTGTCGGATAGCCGAACGGCCCGCTCCATCGCTCTCCCCACGGCAGACACTCGTATTTCTTGGCCGCTATCTCTTTGGGGCTGTATGCTCTTTTCGGCATCTTCCTTACGCTCCTTTCTTGAGTTTCTCAATCTCCGTATAGACACGGCGCAGACCGCCGCCGCAACGTCTGACGATGGCCCCCACGTCGGCACCCTCAGGAGCGTTGACCTCGGCCACGACGCGGGCCTGTTCCAGGAGGAAAGCGTCGCGCTCGCGCCCTTCCTCCGGAGTGACACGGCTGTAACGGCCGCCGTAGCGCGAGAACATCTCGGCATAGCCCACCTTCTGAGCCTCCACGCTGCGCGTAATCTTGGCACGCAGACCGTCGGCGCCCATCATATACCAGCCGCAGCACATCTCCGTCGCGTTCCAGAGGGCCTTCAGTTCCAGGAATGCCTCATACTGCAGGTCACCGGCCTCGTCAAGGATGACGAGCGGACGCTGCATCGAGCGCAGGTAATACACCAGGTCCTCATAGGCGTCCTGGTACTTGCCCGTGACATCGATACCGAACTCGCGGGCTATCTTGCGCACCAGCGCACGCTTGGTCTTCACCTGAGAGCAGTCCACATACACGGCGTTGGCATGCTCACTGACATACCAGCGGGCGGTGAACGTCTTGCCGATGTTCGGCAGATCGCACAGCAGCACGCTCAGGCTCCGCTCCTGACAGGCCGTGAGCTGGGCGGTGATATACTCATACGTGGCGGTCCTGGCGCCCTTCCAGGCGATGCCGTCGCGCAGACTCACGTCCAGCCGTCGCGCGATGCTTATCCAGTTGGCGTCACTCAGGGCCTTCTCCGTCTGGCCCTTCTTCAGGTTACTGTACACGCTGGTGGAGATGCCCAGCGCCGCGGCGTGCTTGGCGTCGCTCGGATAATTCTTGCGGTTGGCTGCAATGGCTGCCAGAATCCGCTCTTTGTTGCCTGTTGTAATCATAATCTAACGGCGTTTGAATGATATATAAATGATATGGATATGCTTATATGTTGCTCACGGCCCTGTTCCTTGTCTGCGCTGCCGTCTCCATGACAACAGGCGGCAAGACCACGTCCGGGGTGATCTCCTTCTCCAGGGCTACGGCGTCAGACGCTCTCGCCGGTTCTTTGGACATCACGCCGACAGACGGCACGTCGATGGAACGCACATACTTGGCCGTGCGGGCAATCTTCTTCTGCTGGTCGATGTAGGCGGCCACGTCTTCGTCGGTCTGCTCGGCCATGACACGGTTGTATGTTACCACGCGTTCCACCTTGTCGATGTAGCGCTCGCCCTGGAACAGGTAGACGTCCGTGGGTTTTCCGTCCTCATCGGGCAGGTAACAGGCCGTCACCTTATAGTCGTTGGGGCGGAGTTTCTCGATGACCTCCGGAGCGCTCAGCCACCACTGCTCGCCGGCCACGGTCACCGTGGAGTTACGACGCACGCTGGTGTCAACGTGCTCGCCGATATACCAGCTCAGCCTTAACTTGTCCAGAGGCTGCAGTGAGGGATTAAGGCGCCCGGTAAGCACGTCCCAGCGCGTCATGCCCGGGAATCTCGCCTGGTCCGGATGCGGGGCGTGGTTCCATTCGTAGCTGTCGCGCAGGTCATCAGCCACCAGCTCGTCCCAGGAGTAATACTCCTTGTCTTCCCAGGTGTCATTGTCCGCGTCGCTGATCTTCTTGGATTCCGTCCGCCATTTTCCCTTACCGTAGAATCGGCCGATGCCCTCGTGGTTCTTGTGGATGATGCTGCGCTTCTTGGCGCCGTTGAGCTGCTCGGCGTATTTCTCCTGGGAGTTCTGCGGGGCGCAGAAGTGGACGAAAGGAAACACGATGCCCGCCTGAAGGAAACCGTCTTTATACTGCGTCATCAGGTGGTTCTCCACCTCAATGCCGGCGGGAATACCCCAGCCGTTGCGGTCTATCAGACGGAACATGTCGCGGAAGCAGTTGACCACAAGCGTCTCGTCCTTCTTGCGGCCATACGAAGCACCGACGACACACTGTGAGACGACGTCGTAGGCATAATAGGCATGGACGCGCTGTTTCGTGTCCCGCAACTTGCGTGTCAGGTCAACGTCGTCCATGGTTATCTGCGACAGGCTCCACTGCCCGCCGTGGCGGTGCACGTGAGGCATCTGCTCGTGCATGAACGAGATACGGGAGCGCTGCGCCTTCTCGATAATCAGCTTGCTCTTGGGCTCATTGAGGATGTTGTTGACGGTACTCTCACTCAGAGAGAGCGGGTCACCGTTCTTGTCCGTGTAGTCGTCCGGATTGAACAGTTCGCCCGTTTCGATGTCATATACGTCCAGTTCGCCGGTGACGAACATGAGATACTGCTCCCATACGCTCTTGTTGTAGGGCTGGTTTTTCTGACAGGCGATACCGATGATGAGACGTTTCACCGCCTGTGACACCTTGCGGGCGCTCTGGTTGCCGAACTTGCCGCTTATCAGGCTGATGTAGCCTTCCCGGCGGTAGAGGGCCACGCGCTTGCGGAAGCGCAGAGGATGCTGCGGCAGCGTATGACCGTAGCGCTCCTTGAGTGTGGCAATGGCGGCAGCCATGCGTGTCCAGTCATACTTGCAGCCCATCAGACGTTGCGCCGTGGCGGCCCTGTCATAGAGCCGGATGCAGGTGTTCAGCACGCTGGCGTTAATCACGCATTCCCGTATTTTGGCCACGGGCAGGTCGATGCCCGTCTGCTTGCGGTCGTTGAAGAAGGCGATGGCCGCCTGGTCCATCTCAAAGTTGCCGGTTATCCAGCCGCGCAGACAGAGTTCGTCGCTGTTGGGATGCAGTTCGATGACCTTGGTCTTGTAATCCTCGGGGAGTGAGTCCACGGCAATAAGAGCAGGCGTGTCCTTACCGCCTCCGCGACGCACGACAGTAAACTTGCCGCGCCGAAGGCCGTTCTTGTAGACATTCTGCGTCATGATATTCTCGCCCACCAGCTCGCGGGCTGAGATGCACACTGCTCCTCCGTAGTATTCCATGGCGATTAGATTCCGGCTGCGAATTCCTGGAGAGCGTACAACTGTCTGATGCTGATGTTGTGCACCTTGGCTCTTACCTTGTCCTTATGGATCACCACCGTGTCACCGGTGTTCTTGTTGACCTCGATTTTCGCGCCATTGGGGAAGATCTGACTCATCATGCCTTTGGCATCGTGGATGGTCTCGTATTCCGGGATGGTCAGTATTATCTGACCGCCCTTTTCCAGGGCAACCGTGCGTATCTTACGCGCCAGATCGCTGTTGGTGCCGAACGACAGTGCCTTATACACCTGCCGCTCGCTTACTCCGAAAATTTTGCTGAGTTCGTCCTTTTGAGACTGACTGAGTCCTGAGATTTTTCTTTCCATAACTATATTGATTAATTAATGATAATCAGATGAGTGCCCGTTCGGTAATCACGCCGTCCGTCTTGGCCACCGAGATAAGATCCACATATCCTCCCTGGGAGGTGTGCATGGCGATGATGTAGTCTCCATACAGATTCGGATCATCCTGGAAGTTCCGGATACAGTCCCGCTCCGCTTTGGTCAGCGACTCATACTCCTGGCAGAAGAACGCATCGTCCCTGCTGTCTCCGACATTGCGGTAGTATGTTGCAAATGTGAAATCTTTATCTATCATGTTGAAAAATTTGCTCGTTATGGTCTTTTTTTGTATTTTTGGCAGCACGTTCAGTACTGAACACGGTGCAAATATAAACAAAAAAGTTTATTAAGGGTTTATTTTGGGTTTATTTTAATTCATTTTTAATGTTTTTTAATAATGACAGGGGAAGAACTTAGGGAAGAGATAAAGAGCAAAGGCATCGCCCTTAAGAGTGTTGCAGAAGAGCTTGGCATGTCTCAACAGGCTTTAAACAAGCGATTGAAGGCCAAGAATGTCAAGGCAGACTTCTTGGAACAGATAAGAGGTATTACAGGAAAGGATTTGCATGTAAAGTCCGAATCAATAGACGCAGGTACACTTCTCGAGATTATACAAAAACAGTCCGAAGAAATAGGACGCTTAAAACAGCGGGTAGAAGACCTTGAGCAGCAGCGGGGGAAAGATGCGTCAGATGCCGCAGATACGATTGCCCATGCCGGATAAAGGTTCTTCATCTTGCGCACATACACCATTGATGGCGCTCTATCAGCCGCCATATTCCGCCCTTTTTCCGCCTTTTCGGGGTGTTACCCCCTTGAAATGACGCCTAAATCCTTCGAGAGCCCTTTATATACGCGTAATTTAATAAGGTAAAAATTATAAAACGGGGGTAATTTAGGGGGTATCTATCGAAACAAAAACTTCAAAAATTAACAAATTTAACGCATTTGCCCCCTTTCAACCTCACCCCCTCAAAACCTAAAATGTGACACCCCAAGTTGACACCCCAAGTTGACACCCCAAGTGACACCCCTCTCCAATTTTTTATCATTTTTGCGGTTTCACGCATAAGATAATTTCAACACCGTTTTTATTGCGTTCTGACGCCGTTTCTTCGCCACCTTCACAGTAGTCCGCAAAACCCGTCAAACGCCTTTAAACAAAAGGAAAAGCAATAAAAAAGCCGCACGATGTAAACGCGCAGCAACCAAACGTAAATCAACGTCAACTTACAGCCTCAACCAACACCCCCGGATGTAAACCAAACGTAAAGCAATGTAAACATTTCGTTTTACTTTGGGGCGTCACCCACCAATCCACCTAACTCACTGTATTCTAATCAATTAAATCCTATTTCCTATCCCTCCTCAAATATACGCTTCGTTATGTGCCCCATATATAACGGTTTCCAATCAAAGTTAACAGCCTTTCTATTCAAAGATTCACTAATACAAACTTTGTGATACTCATCTATCAGTTGCTTAACCTGAGGGTATGAGATACTTTTTTGTTCATCATCATTCAGGATTCGGGATTGTTCAATCCAATCCATAGTTTTTCCTACTGGACGAAGTTCAAAACGAAGGGTTTTAGATAACGAATAAGCGTTAATAAATTGTTCAAAAGTTTTCATTTTTATGTGATTTAAATGTCATACTTCATTTTTAGAACTCACAATATTAATTGTTTTTTTCTTTTGGGAGCTACATCCATAGTAATCCCAAATTGAAAACATTTTATCCCAACAGCAATTAGTGTTGGAATGCCATCTGCAAAAATAATCTTTTCCCATGTCATTTCAAAATCTAATTTGGTTTATTTTGCGGGCAAAGATAAATCTCCGTTGTCCCAAAACACGCTACATGCGGAAAAAAGTTTCAAAAAAAGTCCAACCACCCTGGCTGCGCCAGTCTTCCTTATGATGTGGCCGATGCGGTTAAGGTTTCTTCAGATATTCTCCACTTCCGGTCAAATATCTGTCTTCCTTTTGAAGAAACTCCGCCATGTAAATGGGGAAATAGGTGTATTGGTCATCTTGCTCTACATTGGAGAGACAAAAGATATAGGCCTCGTTAAGTGCATAGTTGGTAACGCTCATCATATTGTCAAGGGCGGCGTGGCGCTTGAAGGCAGTGCCCGATTTCACTTCTATCGGAAGTACCCGGTTTTCGTGCTCAACGAGAAAATCCACTTCGCCAATTTTCTTACTGTTGTAATAGAATTGTTTGTCGAAACCATGCGTCTTTAGAAGTTGGGCAACGAAATTTTCACAGATAGCACCCTCATTGATGTCAAATTCTCCATTTAGGAGGGCGGCCTTCGATGCCGGGGTAAGTAATTCATGCGTAAGCAAACCTACGTCTTCCATAAAAAGTTTTAGGGTGGTCCGTTCCTTGTTCATTTGCAAGGGCATACGCGGTTCCGTGGTGTTGAATACGGGTATGGCCACACCTGCGCTCTCCAGCCATTTGAAACTCAAATTGATGTCGTTACCACGCTTCAGTCCTTCGATGTCTTTCATCTGAAAGCGCTTTGACTTGCTGTTCAGTTCTTCGGGAATGATGTCGAAAATCTGTTTGATTCTTAATTTCTCGTTTTCTGAGGCATATTTCGCCACATCCCTGCGGTTGTAGTTTTGAATGGAACGATGCGCTACAGCGACCTGATTGAAATCGCTACTTTCAACAAAAGATTTCACTGCGTCGGGCATGCCGCCGACGAGCAGATAGTATTGGAACAGCCGCATGAACTTCTCATGAATAAAGTCGTCGACCGGTTTCTTCGCGTTGAAACAGTCACGCGCCCTGTCGATAAGTTCTTGATTTACGTTGTTTGCCCACAAAAACTCCTCAAAGTCAAGTGGAAACATTGTCGCATCTGTCAGGTAACCGACTGGCCAGGACTTCGTATCGGTAAGTTCTACACCCAGCATTGAACCGGAAAAAATATAGCGATATGACCCCTCGTCGACAAGAAATTTGCTCATTGTTACGATGTCGAAAGCGCGCGCCAGCTCCTGAATCTCGTCCATAAAAATGACAGTTTCTCCCTTAATGAGCGGTCGATTGGCGAACGTAGACAATCGTAGGAAGAAATCTTTGGTGTCAGTGGCCTGTGATATTACCTTGACTGCATTTTTGTTTTCATGGAAATTCAAATACACACACGATGTAAAATTCTCCTCGGCAAACTTGCGTAGAATATAGGTTTTGCCGACTTGCCGTGCACCGTCTATTAAAAGCGCCTTGCCGCTTTTCTTCCATATCCGTAGAAGACTTTCAACTTTTCTCCTTAACATAATCTTTCTTTTTCTCGTGCAAAGATAATCATTTTTGCATATTTCCCAATTTTATATGGCTGATTTTTGCACTTTTTTCAATTTGAAAAGTTTTCATTTTTGCACTTTTTCTAAGTTTAAAAGTGCTTGATTTTGCACATTTTCTGATTTTAAGGAGCAACACACACAAGCACAACAACACACGGATTGGGGACAGGCGACCCTTTCATCGCCCCATACAGAATAGTATGTCAACCTGTTTCTCCATATCTTATATTTCACATTTTTGTATGCTGGATTAACTATAATGCCCTTTCGTTTAAATCCGACACCCGCTGTTAGTCATTCCACATGGCAAGGTGACGGTAGGGATAACTTAAGATTCGGTCAAACCGCACCACAAAAAAGACGGGGCGGCGCACAAAAAACGGATGTTTTTTTGGGATTTGCGGCGGTTTTCCTTACTTTTGCAATCGTTATGGAGAAATCGAGAAAAGAAGAAGGCCTGCAGGCGTTAGGCACGAAGACGAAGTACAGCACCGACTATGCGCCGGAAGTGCTGGAGACATTTCAGAACAAGCATCCGGAGAATGATTATTGGGTGAAATTCAATTGCCCGGAGTTTACGACCCTTTGTCCCATTACCGGCCAGCCGGATTTCGCGGAAATCCAAATCGCCTACATTCCCGGCGAGCGGATGGTGGAGAGCAAGAGTCTGAAACTCTATTTGTTCAGTTTCAGGAATCATGGCGACTTTCATGAGGATTGCGTCAATATCATCATGAAAGACCTCATTCACCTCATGCAGCCCAAATACATTGAGGTGACGGGTCTGTTCACGCCCCGTGGAGGCATCAGCATCCATCCTTACGCCAATTACGGCCGGCCGGGCACGAAGTATGCGCAGTTGGCCCAAAAACGGTTTGAAATGAAGGGTATTTAATCTTTTGCACAGGTTTTCCTTATGAGCAAAAAACTGGTTTTGTGCTGGTTGCTTGCGGCTTGTCTTCGACCGGCCCTCGCCGCATCCGATACGGTGACGGCGGTGATGCCCGATACGGTGACGGCGGTGATGCCCGCGGCCCGTCCGCGGGTAGCCGTGGTTCTCAGTGGCGGCGGCGCCAAGGGTATGGCGCACATTGGCGCCCTGAAGGTGATAGAGCGGGCCGGTATTCCCGTGGATATTGTCACGGGCACGTCGATGGGTTCCATCGTGGGCGGCCTGTATGCCGTGGGCTACGACGCCGCCACCCTGGATTCGCTCGTGCGCCGGCAAGACTGGCTCTTCTTGTTGTCCGACAAGGAGACCATCCGCAGTCCGTTCATCAATGACCGGGAGAAGGAAAACACGTATTTCCTGTCGAAGACACTTCATTTCTCGGGCGGAAAACTCCAGAACAACGTCGGCGGATTCATCGAGGGCCGCAACCTGGCCCGCCTCTTCGACAATCTCACGGAGGGGTATCACGACTCCATCGACTTTTCCCGTCTGCCGATACCGTTCTCCTGTGTCGCCACCAACATCATTGACAACACGGAGTACGATTTCCACAGCGGCAGGTTGTCGGAAGCCATGCGCGCCAGTATGTCCATCCCCGGCGCCTTCTCGCCGGTGAGAAAGGGCGACATGGTGCTTGTCGACGGCGGTTTGCGCAACAATTTTCCGGCGGACATCGCCAAGGAAATGGGAGCCGACGTGATCATCGGCGTCACCGTACAGGGCCCGCCCAAGACGGCGGAGGACATCAAGGGCGGTGCGAGCATCCTTTCCCAGATAGTGGACGTCAACTGTAAAAACAAGTATGACGACAATCTGGCCATTACGGATATCCCCATCCGCGTCAACACCAAGGGCTACGGTTCGGCGAGTTTTACTCCCGCCGCCATCGACACGCTCATCCGCAGGGGAGAGGAGGAGGCCATGCGGCATTGGGACGCGCTCGAGGCCTTGGGACAGAAGATGCGCGCCTTTGGCGTGACCGATGCCCGTGCCGGACTGCAAGCCCGTCCCGTCACCGGCGCCTTGCAGGAAAACGAGGACTCCCTGGGCAAATGGCGCAGCCGGACGTCCATGATTCAGGGCAATGTCGGTGTGCGGTTTGACAGTGAGGAGATGGTGGCGCTCCAGCTCAACGGTCTTTACCAACCGGCTCGGTCGCCATGGGAATTCGGCGCCACCATCCGTTTGGGCAAGCGTTCCGAGGCCCGCGTTGAGGCCCAGCTGGTCCCCCTGCATTTCTGCAATATGCGTTTGGCCTATATCTTCCGCCACAGTGACATCAACGTGTATGTGGAGGGCGACAAGGAAGCCAATGTCACCTTCAACCAGCATGCGGTGGACTTCACCCTGTTCAGTTTTATGATTCGCAACTTCCAGGTGGACATCGGTGCCCGCTTTGATTATTACCGCTTTCAGGATTTCCTGACCGGAAGCGTGGCCGAAACCTTTACCGACAGTCTGAAGGATATGCATACCTACAGTTATTACGGCAAGGTGAATTACAATTCCGAAGACCTCTGGTATTTCCCGTCGCGCGGTGCCAAGTTTACGGCGGGCTACGCCTATTATACCGACAACCTTATCGGTTACGACGGGCATACCGGCATCAGCATCATTGACGCGATGTGGCGCATGTCGTTCCCGCTCGGCCGGCGGTTGACCCTCCAACCGATGGCTTACGGGCGCCTGCTCTTCGGCCATGACATTCACGCCATCCTGCACAACCGCATCGGCGGCGACTGGTTCAATCATTATTTCGAAGGACAAATGCCCTTTGCCGGACTGGGTCATGTCGAACTGACCCGGAAACAGTTTGTCGCCCTGCAGCTCAAACTCCAGCAGCGCATCATGGACAACAACTATATCCTGCTCAAGGTGACGGCCGCCCAACGAGCCGAATCCCTCGGCGACTTGTTGAAGCATGGTCCCATGCGCGGTTATCAGTTGGCCTATTATTACAACAGTATGTTCGGTCCGCTCGGTGCCACCGCCGGGTATAATTCTTACAGCAAGAGTCCGTACTTTTTCGTCAATCTGGGGTTCGTTTTTTAGTGGGGAGTTTGCAAACCACCCCGATAAACCTGGAACGGGGAACGTGGCTTTTGGGCAAATGTATATGAGAGATCGGCAAAGTCGGACGACATCAGAAGCCGACGGACGCATGACGCGGTCGGCAGGAAAAGGAGTGATTGGATGCCGTGTAACCGGAAATGACGGGATTATATTATTGTCCGCTTTTTGTTAGGGAAATGGTAACGGTAAGGTATTTTAATGCTAACCGATTTGGTTTTTACCACTCTTTTCCCTATATTTGCCGAAAATATACTACAACGATGAGGAGCATATACTGTCCTATGGTTACCCCCGAGGTTCGCAAACTGTACAATCAGATTGTGGACAAGTACCCGAAGATGGCCGAGCGCGAGGCCCTGTCCCCGCAGTTCATCGCCAATGAGTGCGCCATGTACAATGCCGAGCATGACAAGGACATCAACAATATCCCTACTATGAAGGAGCTTCTTGACTACATTGAGACGCTGCGCAACGCCGAAGGGAAATCACTCCTTTACGCCAAGGATGAGTATGTCATCAAGGATTCTCCCGAGCATAAGGAGATGATTAGCCGTCGGGAGGCACGGGCACGGCATCAGCAGATCAGCCAGGCCCGTCAGGACCTAAGGAACGGCAACATCGGTCAGGCCCTTGTCCGTCTGATGGGCGTCTATCACGGCTCCACGGTCCGCTTCAATAAATTTGACCATTCGTCCGACCCTGCCCTGAATGCCTTGCTTGACGAGTTCCGTAAGGCCGGTATCGAGTTCACGCGTGACAATGAGTGGGCACGTCAAGTCATGGCGATGGCTGATAGGCTGATGGCGGAACCTGAATTGCTCAGTAGTGAAGTCGATAACGCCATCAAAACTGGAAAATGGAGCAAGCAAGCTCTTAATAAAGTAGAAAACTTAGTAAATAAAATAGAAAATGGAGAGATTATATTTAAGCGAAGAGCACAAGAAACTGGCTCCTCGAATGAAAAAGTCAATGGAATCTATGCAGCAGCATCCTTACTCCTTAGAGGACATGAGAAATCAGCAAGCCAGAAATACAGAGATTCAAAAGAAAAATTCAATTCAGAATCTAAGGAAGGAAGAGAGCAAGAAAGAATAATAGAGGCTTGGGCTAAGGCAGCTGATCTTTGGCTTAATGACTATACAGACGAAAATGGCAATAAAGCAAAGTCTTTGGAAGATTTGCTTGAAAGCCAATGGGACTATATTGATCAAGGCTCTGAAGCTGAAGTCAGAAGATTTGATGATAATACTATTATCAAATCTATCAATATGTCTCATTACAATGATAATGTAACACGTCTTATTGATAAGATTGGCATCCATAATCAATTATTTCCCGAAACAGCTCTAAGTATAGTTGGTTTTGGTAGAGACTCTTTAGGACATTTTAGAGTAATAGTAACCCAGCCTTATGTAAAGGGACAACAACTTACAGATGCCGAGTTTGATGATTTCATTAAAAAACATAATCTAAAACTTGTAAATGGTGTAGCTACTTCTATGGATGGTAGTGTTTCCATAACTGATTTAGCTCCGTATAATATCATTAAAGATATAAATGGGGAATATCAGGTTATAGACGCTGATTATCGTTATAATACTGTTTCTGAGGGAGGGAATATTGTTCTTGATAGTACTATTAATAATAATCAAACAGCAGAACAGGAAAATAAAGGTATTAAGTACCTCCGCACCACCGACGGCACCGTCTACGGTTTCACCTACATGGGCAAAATCTATCTCGACCCCGAACTGGCCGATTCCGGTACCGCTATCCATGAGTACACCCACCTGTGGGCGGAGATGATACGCATGGAGAACCCGGAGTTCTGGCAGGAGATAAAGGAAACGATGAAGTCGCTCCCCGTATGGCAGGAGATTCTTGACAATCCCATGTACAAGAAACTGCGCGGCAACGAGGATGCAATAGCAGACGAGGTGCTGGCAACATATAGTGGTCGCCAAGGCAAAAAGCGTATTGATGAGATGATGCAGCGCATTGACCGCGAAATGCCTAATATGTCAGAGCAAGAAGTCGCAAAAGCTGCCATCAACCGTTTGCGTGATGTCTTAAACCGCTTCTGGCAGGCTGTTGGAGAGATGCTTGGCATTAAGGGCCACACCCCCACGCAGATTGCTGATATGGTGCTTCGTGATTTGTTCAACGGCATTAATCCGACGGTGTCATTGCAGACGGGTGATAGAATTCGGATGCAGGCCACTTCCGGATTCACGTAGATAGATGTGAACATCACGCAAAACGCACAAGCCGACAATGTGTTCAACCGTTTTGGTAACGACGCACAAAATGCCCGTGACGCAAAGGCTTACAAAGACGCTTTCAACATTCTTCGCAATAACAATGCGTCTAAGGAGGAAAAGGCCAATGCTACGGCAATAATCAAGAGAATACAGGAACGCCGCAAAGAAGAGATGGTGTCACTTGTGACTGAACTTCTTGACGGACGTGACGATATTATTCTTGAAACCGTCGGTGAGGGAACGGGCGTTTATGATTCCGACAATGGCGTTATTACTGAGTACACGTCAGAGGTGAAGTTGAAAGTTAAGCGAGGTAAGGAACAGGAAGCCAAACAACTGATGGCTGTTCTTGCCGAGGCCTTGAAACAAGACGCTTATATTATGGCAGGCGAAAATGCAATAATTGAAAGAACTAAGTATCTTAAATTAGACGAAAAAACAAAAGAAAGCTACTATCCGACAGTGCAATACGAGGCAGATCATGTTTTTACACCCGAGGAAGTAGCCGAACTCTCGAAGAAGTTAAGTGAAGAACATCTTGGTTGTACGATAATAGGCAACAAGTTCGAGTCAACTAACTATGGAGAAAAGTCGGAAAAAGAGTTCCGGCAAATTGTAAAAGAAATAATAACCGAAAAATATGGTAATGCCAAAACCGAAGCCTCGGACAGCAGAAAGGATCAAAAAGGATCTGGAAGACCCGGAACTGCAAAAAATGATTCGGGAAAATCCGGAGGAGTGGGAATAAAAAACCGATACAAATCAACCGAGTACATAAGTGCTCGAAATGAGAATGATAAATTTATAGACAAAGATGGCAAAGAAACAAAAACAGAACGTTACTACGGGGACATCTACCTCGGAGGACAACGAATGGAAGGAAATGACGTTTCAGTTCAAGAAAAAGGTTTAACGAACGCAGACAAGTTACTGCAACGGATGAAGAACGTTGTTAATAACAAAGAGAAGAAAGTCATAGACCCAGCAGAGGCCCAAAAGAAACTGGAACCAAAGCAAAGGAAAAAGACCATCCACGAGCGCATCGACGAGCATTTCTCCAAACAGGACCAGCAGACGGTCACTGACATGATGGGACACATGTTCGTCGACAAGCTCGATGACTTCTACGGCCGCTGTATGCAGCGCTACGTCAGGCTCCGTAACCGCTATGAGGAGGACTCAATAAACGGCTCATGGAAATCCTTAAGCCGCTCCATCACCATCGATATGCTCACCAAGGCCGAGGCGCAGCCGAGTTTCGCTTTTGCGCAAGTAAGGCTGCGCCTCAGCAATGTGAAAATATATTTTCCATTGCATTCGGCTTGCACTTACTTTGCATGAACGAAGTTCGTGAAACAATTGTAAAAAAATCTCCCCAAAACCTGATTTCGCGCCAAAATTCCCCTTAATCTATGTTAAAAAATCGAGGGTCGCGCGCCCGCGTGACTGCACTTCAGGGATGTACAAAGGGCGGAACGACATTTTTTGAGTCACGCGCGCACGCACACAAGGAGTTTTTCGTTTTTGGGAGGCCACAACACCCCAATAAAAAGTCCGTGAAACATCGTGAAAGGTGAGTGCAATGTCAAATTTATTTGAACATTGTTGAGGCGAAAACCATGTTGCGACAGCGGGCTGTCGGAACATGAGTGAGCCGAAAACAATGCAAAGCAATGCAAAGCATGCTTTGACATTGCCGAACCGCAGCCGATGTTGCGGCGACGAAGTCGACGAAACTCGTGCAAGGTGCTAAGCTTGCTTAAGCATTGCCGAGGCGCAGCCGATGTTGCAGACGCGAAGCGGCTGAGACTCGTGCTTAATTTTTCCTCTCGCTTCGCTCGAGTCAGGACGGCCCCGCTGGGGCCGGGATATGGGGAGGCATCCTATCCGAGGGTTCAGACCTAGCGGTCTTCACCGCCCGGTTAATGGCCGATTGCTTCGCAAGCGGCAGGACGCCGCTCCGCGGCTGAAATAACTCTCAACTATATGGTATCCTCGTTACACGCTACACGCTCCACGTTACACGAAATCCAACCACCTGCCTACGCCACACCTCCTACCAGCAGGAGGGGACTATTCTCGCTACACGCTCCACTCTCCACGTTACACGTTCCCCCATCAGCCCCATAAAACGGGGCCGTCATTTCATATGAAACGAGAACGTAAGATTATTTGGTCCGCAGTTGACTATTATTTGCTTCACAGTCAATAATTGTTTGATCGGCAAATGACTATTATCAGCCCACCAAATGACTATTGATTGCAGGGTAAACGACCTTTTTTAGCAGCGGCGGCACTCTTGGTCAGCAAGACTGCCGCGCTTGGTCTGCAGCGGCGGCGCGCTTGGTAAGCAAGACTGCCGCGCTTGCAGCGCGAAACTGCCGAAACTGAGGACCAAAACTGCTCTGTTTTGGTCCGCGGTGGCTATTGGGGCGGTTGGCAAGTGTGCCGAAACGGTGATTTTGTTGTGCCAGGATGTGTCTTTTTTCGTATTTTCAGGGGTGAGAAATGGTAATGTTTTCTGACAATGTTGTGATAATTTATCTGGTGCTCTTTCTATATTTTTGACGAAAGGGCGGCCCCGGCCTCTATAATCACACCACCCCGGCTACGCCACCCCTCCTACCAGCAGGAGGGGACTATTCTCGCTACACGCTCCACTCTCCACGTTACACGTTCCCCCATCAACCCCATGAAACGGGAACGTATTGGCTATTTGATCTGCTCCACTTTCATCTCCTCCATTTTTATCCCAAATCTCTTGCATTTGGCCTGAAAATTTTGTATATTTGCAGACCGAAAGGCTTTTGTAGTGCGAAAGCATAGGACATACAGTCTAAAAAACGGCGCTCCCGACTGGAGGAGCGGACAATAATTCCCCAAAAACGAATAATCTTCCGGTGCGACACCTCAACAGGTGCCGCACGATACTGGTGTGTGCCGGCCGGAAAACCAACAAACTGGTTGTCAATGACAGCGCAGGCTGACTATGCCTGTCCTGAAAAAGACAGATAACAGTACAGATAAATGAGTAACAAATGTTTACAATATGACAAATAAAATTATGAATTATGTTGACAAAAACCAGGATGAGAACCCGGTATTCACTCTCATCCGCAACAAAGGAGACCGGGAGACGTTCCAGCGCATGAAGGCGGAGCGTGTCGTAGAATGCATCAGAAACGGCCGTTGGCGGACGGACGTGGAGAAGTTGCGTCCCATGAGGCGAATTCAACTAGCAAGTGCAAATTTAATGAATGTTTTTGAAGAACTCCTCTTTTGGTGTTGAAAAGTTTAATTTTTTTCTTGGCCG
>Ga0065708_1040010_pt1 | contig 19550 bp, 17 predicted proteins | sample Hoacrofraction12_2_FD_59095 | JGI IMG/M metagenome (GOLD analysis project Ga0065708, IMG submission 59095) | Hoatzin crop microbial communities from Cojedes, Venezuela, sample from fiber fraction 12 v1 | ecosystem: Host-associated > Birds > Digestive system > Esophagus > Crop | place: Venezuela... | reverse complement strand
TGTAATGTCGTCATATCTTTCTCCTTTTTCTATTCTGCCGCAAAGATAGGTAATTCTGGCGAAACTGCCAAATCTTTCGGGAAGAAATAGTTCGTTGCTTGAGGAAGACTCTGCAAGAAGTGCGCGTTTTGTAGCTTTTTCCGTCGATGCTTTTCTTGTTTCGGGAAAAAGCGTTACCTTTGCATTGGTTTTAAAAGAGAATATGGAAAAAGACGGAGTTATAATAGTTTCAGGAGGGATGGACTCTATCACGCTCCTCTATGAAAAGCTGGACGACATTGCACTTGGGGTGTCGTTCGACTACGGCAGCAACCATAACGCCAAGGAGATTCCGTTGGCAGCACTGCATTGTGAGCGATTGGGGATAGAGCACATCGTCATCCCGCTCGACTTCTTTCCCCAATATTTCAAGTCGTCGTTGCTCGAAGGTGCCGACGCCATTCCTGAGGGCCACTATGCCGAGGAGAACATGAAATCGACAGTGGTGCCCTTCCGCAACGGAATTATGCTCGCCATCGCCTGCGGGATAGCGGAGAGTCGCGGACTGCACAGGGTGTATATTGCCAACCACGCTGGCGACCACACTATCTATCCCGACTGCCGAGCAGGATTCATCGACGCTATGAGTAAGGCAATGACAAGCGGAACCTACGAGGGCGTAGGGATTTGCGCGCCATACACAAACATAAGCAAGACCGAGATTGCGCGCCGTGGCAAGGCTTTGGGAATAGACTATTCGGAGACGTGGTCGTGCTATAAGGGCGGGGATAAGCAGTGTGGCAAGTGTGGCACTTGCGTGGAGAGAAAAGAGGCACTGAGCAACGCTGGCATTGCCGACACCACGGAGTATGAAGATAGTAAGTTTGTTGCCGATGAAAAGAGCCCTGATTACCCTCACGCTGCTTACGTTGTTGTGCGCGTGCAGCCTTGCCGCCAACAATATAAAGATAGGTAAGCGGTACGGACTGATAATCTATCAGCCGAACTACAGTCGCATCGACCTCGTATGCAAGGACATGCCGAGTACGAGCAATCGGGCGGTGATAATGTGTTGCGAGGCAGCGTTCACTGGTAAAGAGCGGCTTAGCTCCCCGTCGTTTCGGCACTCGCACATAGCAGGCAACCATGTGTCAGGCGGCAGACTCTACAAGGGTTACGCGTGTCGAGCCAACACGGGTTGCTTCGCTTATTATAAAGATAGTGGAAAATGGGAGTTTGCCTTTAACCGCTATTCGCAATGCTTAGACAAGGCGGTGAAGGCGCACGGTATGGCCTTCGGGCAAACAATGATAATATACAACGGAAAAGACGTTCACGGACGCAGACCAGTTCGCGACACGTCGAAGAACATCTATCGCGCCCTCTGCGAATGGAACGGCAAACTGTGCATCATTGACTCGGAGAAGACGATGACTTACGCCTCGTTCATCTCTGCCCTGAAGCGTCTCGGCGTAACCCACGCCCTCTATTTAGACATGGGAATAGGCTGGAACTTCTCCTTTTATCGCGACAACAGCAATACTCTGAGATACATTCACTCGCTTCGCATTCCCGTAACCACAAACTGGATTACGTTCTATAGGTGAACTGTCAACGATGGCGCAGTCTCCAAAAGAAATGGTAAATGCGGAAAAGGGGTTCCGATAGGCATTCTCTTGGGAAATACTTGAGGAATCTACAGTCTCGCTTTAGTCTTTGTAGGTTGTTGTCGATGGCGGTGATACCTGTGATTGAATGAACGCGCTCATCGTATTGCCCGAAATTGCCCGCCTGCATTATTTCGGAGAGCATCAACTTGCCACGCCTTTCATCAGGTGGCAGAAGGAAATAACGCTCTTCAAGACCGAAGGCCTCGCTTGTCACGTACATCACCGCGGCGGCCATCTTGTCAAGATGAATGCGTTTGAGGTCGGCGACGGCCTGCCTTCTTACGTCGTCAGGGATGTTGCTCTGAAGGAGATAGTAGTAGTCGAGCAGTTGGCGCAGTCCGATGCCTTCTTTCAGCAAATGATGGGTGATGTGGCAAATCTCGTAAACAAGGTTGAAGTCGGGTGTTGGCACGGCAATCTCGCCCTCGGTGCCAGGCAGTTGCTGCTTGTTGGAGAATTGCGCGTCTGCCTTATCCAAGAAAAAGCGTTGCAGACGGCTGTTGTCTGCAAGATTGTTCAGAAAACTCGGTCGATAATGCACCTCCACTGGCACGCCGTCCTTGCTCGGCATCTCCACGTGGTGGTAGATGGCGCGTCCGACTTTGCCTTTGAGTGCCTTCAGCACGGCGGTGTCACCTCCTTCCACCCAGATGTCGATGTCGCCCGAAGTGCGTTGGTACGGCTTGGGATAGTGCAGCGTGTTGCCCTGTCCTTTCAGCAGACAGGTTCGGAATCCGCGTTTGCTGAAGTCGTTGGCCACGGCGATGGCTGCCTTGTTCACCTCCTTGTTCCTCTCCTCGATGCGTTGCAGTTGTGCGAACCATTTGCGCGACACTATTTTGTCTGGTCGCTGCTCCGCAGGCATTCTATTCATCCCCTCGAAGACCACGCCCACGAGTGCCTGTTGCTTTGCCATCTCATATAGCATAGGCCAGTCATCGGTCGTAATCTCCCCTGGTGGCACGTCCGCCGCCCCGATGGAGTAGCGCAGCAATGCAAGGAACTTATCGCGCAAAGTCACAAACTAAAAAAGAGGTTGAAACTCATAAATAATGGAAGTTGCAGAAACCATGAATAACAATGAGCAACAACCTCTTGTAGCGTATGTTTTGTTTTTATTCTTTAAAAGGATTCTTGTATTTCCCAAACTTATCCTTTATAAGTTGCAGCAGGATGGGTGGGTCGTCAATGAGATAGCGTTTATACATTCTTTTTGGTTCCGCAAACAATCGGTAGAGCCATTCCGTAGCCGTCTTCTGGAAGATTTTAGGCGCACGCTTCACGTTGCCTGCCTCGAAATCGATGGTCGCTCCGAGTGCCATCCAGATCTTCACGTTGGGCATCTGAGCCTTGTGGGCATCAATCCATTTCTCCTGCTTGGGACAACCTACTCCTACCAGCACCACATTGGCACCGCTCTCGTTTATCATCCTGCATATTTGCTCGTTTTCCGCTTCTTTTTTCTCAAATCCAAATGAAGGGGAATAAGCACCGATTACCATGTCGCCCAACGCCCTGTCTCGTCCGCCTTCGGAGTATAATCGCTCGTTGATCACCTCCATGGCTTTGTCGGCCACGCCGTCCTTTGCCCCGAGCAGAAAGATTTTCATGTTAGGGTCGTCCTTGTGGTACATATAGAAGTGAGGGAAGAAGCCTGACCCCGGAATAGCCTCTTTGAGCGGCCTATTCAGCAATTTTGATGTCAAAAAGATGATTTTGCTGTCGCAAATCACCCATTCGGCCCGATTGACAATGCCGTAAAAAGATTCGTCTTTCTGCAACTTTGCCAAATGGTCAATGTTTGGCGTAACCAGAACTCCCTCAGTCAGTTGTTCCAACAGCTCTTTTTCAGAGATGTTGTCGAACTCTACGTTTAATATCCTTACTCTGTTCAAAACGTAATAAAATTATATTAGACTTGTGCGGCTACGGATAGATGTTTAAACTATTTAGGGTTATTACTAAATATATTTGTTTAATACCGTAAATAGTTTTATAGAAACGTTATTTTTTTACATAACTTATTGTTATATATCCTTATTTTTCAGAAATTATAAGATTATATAGAGAATATAATTTATCTGCAACGCTATGGTCATCCAATCCCATTAGTTTTAACTTTTCACGTCCAGAAACGCCATCAATATTTTCAGAGAAACAGCGATACATTGCATCTGCAATTTTTTCAGAATCGAAAGAATCCACGCAGGCACATCCTTTAACGCCGTCAAGCACATGTGCCACATCGCCTACATTTGTTGACACGACAGGAAGATTACAACTGAGAGCTTCCTTAACAGCTTGTGGTGAACCTTCTGAAAAAGAAGTCATAAGCATCATATCAGAGTGTTGTAGTAATGCTTTTACTTGCTCTCTTGATAAGTTATTCATCTCTTTTTCAACGACTTTAATATTATACTTCTCATAAAATCTCTTTACTACTTTAGAGAACAACGGGTAGTTTTTTACATTTCTTGTCTTATCGCCAGGGAATATTACAGTAATCTCATCCTTATCTTTCATCGCACCCCTGTCCTTTGAACAAAAGAAGTCAGTGTTTACAGAGCAAGGAATCTCAACCGTTTTTCTGGCATATTTCTTAACGATATTGTCCATCCTGTCATTTAGTGTAACAGCACAAACTGCCCGCTTAAGAATCTGCTTTGTAAACCATACTTGGAGTTTTTTCCCTTGTTCTACTTGAATATCTCCACCATGTAATGTAATTATAGCAGGTGTTTTTTTTCTAAACGGATTTAACAGGAAAAGGCCAGAAAAACCATAATGAACGTGAACGAGATCATAATTTTCTTCTTTCAACTTTCTCCCAATTTTCCAAATAGACTTTATATAGTTTTTTATACTTTTGCTATATTTACCATCATCACCGCCACCCTGAATGAAATAGATATTGTATTCCACATCATGGTGGTGTCTTTTAATGGCCTCTTCCTGCTCCTTAACAAAAATACCATAATACGGTTTTTTGGCACATGGATACATGTTTGTTACTAAAAGCACTTTCATTTATTCCGAGTTTTTCGTTCTTTAATAATTTTTGCAGGATTTCCTCCAACAATTGTGTATGTTTGTACATCCTTTGTCACCACAGCTCCAGCACCAATAATAGATCCTTTACCGATATGATGCCCTGGTGTTAATATAGCTCTTAATCCAATCCATACGTCATCCTCTATAATTGTAGGAGATGTAATTTCATAACCTTGAGTACACATCGGGACTGTTATATCAGAAAATTTATGATTGTTGGTTAGTATGTGAACGTCTGGTGCCATCATTACATATTTACCAATAATTATATTATGTGGTATAACATTTCTTTCACCAATACCACTAAAATCTCCAATTTCGACATCTTTACCATTACCAAAGTATGCCATTCGGTCTATTGTGGATATTCTGCCTGCTTTTTTAAAAATGCGTTTACATAGAAAAATTCTCACAGCATTGCTGATCTTACCCCATACAGGCGCATAAGAACTTGGTAAATACCGTGCAAAACAGTAATAAAGTATTAAATAAATATTTCTCATTTGTTCATGTTGTGCATTATGTGTTATGGTTTTATTGAGGATTTTATTTGGGAGAGTACGCGCATCATTGGAGTAACGAACATCCTAAATCTTAGCAATCTGACAAATATTTGCTGAATCAAGGAAAGAACCTCTCCATATTGTTTGCATAGTTCCATAGCTTCCTTGCTTTTGCGTATATAAAACTCTTCGTGACCAGACACCTTACACACGTCCATCAGAGCTCTTATATCGCCACGCAACTTTGCTATATTGCACGCATCGACAAATTCTTTTCCTTTGTCCTTGAAGAAAGACCACAGAATGTCATTTGTCCTATCATTCATATCCCAGTTCCTCTCATTGAATGAACTCGTGTATGACTGCTCATTGGTTTTATCATAATGATACAACGGCTCATTAACAAAAGCTATTTTCTTTGCATAGAAAGAGAGTTGCGGTGTTATCTGATAATCCTCCGAGAAATTGCAACCGCCTCTGATTTTTATGTCGTTATCCACATAGAGAGAACGTCTGATCATCTCGCCCCAGATACAGTAGTGGCTTTCCTTAGACAGTTGTGTAATGCAGAAATCGTGTGGGGATTTATGTGGTTTCAGTTGGTTCAATATCGTTTTGTCTTTATATACTTCTTCGTATTCATATACTACGATATCCGCCTCTGTTTCGATTTGTTTGCGCACGCACCTCTCCACTGCGTCTTTTGAAATGTAGTCATCGCTGTCAACATGGATTAAGAACTCTCCCTTTGCATTTTCGACCGCAGTGTTTCTTGCCATTCCCAATCCTTTGTTTTCTTCGTGGCGGACGATTCTCACATCTGGTTTTCTGCTTGGATATTGCTCAATGACCGACTCAAGAATTGGTATGCTTCCATCGGGAGAACAATCATCTACGAACACATACTCAAGGTTTTCGTATGTCTGTTCAAAAAGACTTCTGGCGCAACGCTCTATAAAGCGTTCAACCCCATATACAGGAACAAGTATCGAAACCTTATAAGGTTCTACCCTTTTCATTTTGCTTGCTTATTGTATCAAAGATAGCGTCGATAATCTCAGGGTAAGAGCTACTGAACTTTCGCGCAAATAGTTTGTCCGAACTCATTAACTGCTCATAATCGTTCTTTTCTTGTCCCCAAACATAAGGAAGCCCACGTTTCCAATCTATTTCGCGCATACATCCCGTATGTTCATCTTGCAGGCTGTAAATGCGATCCTTAAACTTGCTGTTCCAGATAAGCGTTTGCCATATCAGTTCGTCAACACAAACGGAATGGTCAATCCTATGAAATATCTCTTCTTTCTTGTCTAAGGCGAATCCTGCAAACTCCTTAGAAATGCTCACCCAGACCTCTCCTTTTTGTATCTCAACATCCTTATTTCTTTCTATACCCAAAATATCTTGCGGTAATAAGAAAAACTTGGAAATCTTATCATAAATGAAATGATGACGCGACAAGGAGCAGAGGAAATAATATTTCCGAAGCCTTCGTTCGTAGCCTTTCTTTTGTGAGAGCGGGGCAAATCCCACGAACTCCCTCCCCTTGTTTTCCTCGAAAAAATGGTGTATGTAATCATTGCTCTTTATTGGCATATCCACGCCAGATAAGTAATGGAAATAATCATACACACCACTTTTATAAGCAAAATCCAACACACTAAAGTCGGCGTGAACCTGTGAGGATGTACCCCATTTAACATCAACTCGCATATCGTCTGGGACGAGCATCAGTCGCGACCTCTGGCTATGTAGTTGAGGATAATTTTTCACCTTCTTGTCAACATGGACGAATATGTCATTTCGCTCATCATCAAGAAGGGAGACTAAATTTTGCAATAGTCGCCACTCATTGTGGGCTAATATCAGATATGCGTGCTTCATTTCTTTCTTGCATCTTTATCTTATAATATTGCCTGAGAACGATTATAATGCCGCCATACATGGCGATGTTGCCTATACCCGTTGCAGTCTCATAAACGATAGAGCCTATAATAAATGGTACCAATATCTTATTGGGGATGTATCTTTGGCGCATATATATGTAAATATAAAAATACACGTACACGACCAAACCAACAAGTCCTCTCTCTACGCCGAACTGCATCCAAACACTTTCGGCACCCAAAAGACCTGCACTCTCGCCTGTCTTGTGGAAATAACCTAATGCTCCCAACCCATTTCCGATAATGGGACTTTCCGCAAACAATCGTGCGGCAACAGCAAACTGCACTTTTCGACCTTCCACGGAACTTCCGCCTCCTTCCTCGGCCAAATTTTTGTCAAATAAAGAAATAAAGTTATCTACATAACCCGGAGCCAAGAATATCAAGGCGAGGATGCCAGCCACTAAGAACATGAATACTTTCTTGTTGAATATTTGTTTGCGTGTAAATATAGCAAACAAAAAACACACCAACGCAACTAATGGGGCCTTTGAATTACAGAGGAAAGTTCCTACGATGGACAGCATCAATGCCCAATAAAGATGCTTCGGTTTGACGAATGTTGTCCTTTCTCTATACATAACGCCCAAAAAGTAAGAAAGATAAGCACACATCAGTCCGAAAGCGATATGAATTCCGAAGAAAGAATAGGCACGAGCCAGACCATATCGCATAGAGCTATAGTGTCCTGCCGAAGGTGGACGATAATACATCTTATCCCTATTATCAGGAGACAATGGGTCGGGACAAGTGTTGTATACATAGTCTAATATGGGATTGTCCTTAAATATTGTTTCATACAATCCCAACGAAACGATCATAAATGCAATGACAACACATGTTTTGGTGAACAATTCTATATCCTTCTTGTCATTAATACATTTTTGAAAGAAATAGAGCATTACGAAGTTTGTCACAAAGAACTTTAGCATTGAGTTGACATAAGCTCCAAAAGTCACCCTGCTGACTATCATTGACAATAAATAGGAGAAAATGTATGCAATGAGCACTGGTTCAAAGAAGAATGGCGACTTATTAAACCTTTGAGGATTTTTTCCAAGTCCTCTAAGCATAAATATCACCGGCAGCAAAAAGTTCACGGCAATATGTATTGTCAGGGCTGGAGGTGAAAACTTCAAAGCTACCATGGCGTTGAACAGAACCTGCGCTGGAAGCCATACAATAATGGCTTTCTTGCAGTCATACCACCATGCGTATGCTATGATTGAAAGAAATATAATCCAATATAATATCATTTCACAATGTTTTCAAGGAATCTTTAATTAACGATTCCAAATTTTATTTCCAATATGCATTAAATCCGTGAATATGTCGTTGGTCCTCTGGTGGCAGTTGCATATAATTCCCAAAGATATTTCTTAAATAGATATCCCATCCACAAGGTGCAGAATATTTCCGTCCCTCAAAATCGACACGAATAGTTTCTTTGTAAATCTCATTGGGCATTATCTCTTTTTCATCATAACCACAAGTTAATGAAGCCTTATGAGTTGAAGGATGATATTTATTTGCATCCTTTGCGTTTTCATCTACAGATCTAATACTTTCCTCTAACGAGCCGAACAAACTCTTTATTAAAGTAAAGTGAAGTAATCCCCCCAAAACAGTTTTCTTCTTGCGAGCCCCGTCAAAATATCCTCTTCGTAAAAGATGAGCCCCAGATATACGCCCCAAAGACTTCCTTCGCTTAAATATTTTTCTCTGCAATCTGACATCATCCGGAATATTATCAATGGGGAATATATCCACATATACTCCCACATTATACTCACCCTTTAACTCTGTGTGGGTTCTCGTGTCTCCGACCTTAGCAAAAGGATATATATAATCTTTTTGATATTTATAATGATAAAGCCTATAGCACGAGGCATCAAGTGACGGATATTCATTTATGAATTTCTCATAATCTTCCCTCAACATCATTATGTCTATATCATCATCCCAGGGAATGAATCCCTTGTGTCTTATCGCGCCCAATAGCGTTCCTCCACAAATATAGTAGGTTATGTTGTTCTTCTTGCAAAACTCATCGATGTGGTCAAGAATGGCCAACATAATTGATCGCAATTCTTCTATCGTTTCTATTTTACGCATATCATTATTTTATTCTTACTTATTCAATTGCCTCGTAAAATACTGGCACGGTGTCTGTTATTTTTTCTCCTTTCTTGAATATCCCTGACGTGCCACCCACAAACATGTCCGCGCCAAGCGAGGCCATATAGCTGGCTCTCTCTGCGGAGACGCTGCCGTCAACAGAGATTAGAATGTTGTCGTGACCATGCTTCTGCAAGTATTCCTTCGTCTGCGCCACCTTCTCCATCATGCCGTGAATCATCGTAGAACCAGCAAAACCAGGCACTATCAACATTAAAAGAACCACATCGGTGTATGGCAGATATTTCTTCACTTCCTCAATAGAGGTGTCGGGGTTCAGCGCAAGGCCGAACAGTGCCTTTTTCTGCTTCACGAAGGCCACGTTCTCCATAATGCTCTCCTTGCACTCGCTGTGTATCGTCACTATGTCGCCCTCGCGGATGTCGAGCGAGCGGATGATGACGCGCGGATGCTCCATCAGCATATGGATGTCGAAGGGTATGTTGGTAATCCGTCTCATAGCATTCACCGTGTCGGGACCAAAGGTCAGGTTCGGCACGAAATGGGCATCCATCATATCGATATGCAGATAGTCCACGCACAGCGACTCCAACTCGCGTATGTCGCCGGCAAGGTTTACCAAGTTGGCGCACATCATAGATACAGACAATTTCCTTTTCATTCTTGCTTAGTTTACTATCATTATCTTGTTGGAATATTCCGAATGGGTACGCATAATCTCCAGTCCCTTGAACAGTTCAGCCAGCGGCAGGCGATGGGTGATAAGATCCTTCAGATTGAGACTCTTGTTGTGGAGCAGCACGAAGATGTCGTCCCAGTCGTTGCGCTTCAGCCCGAAGGAGGAGTTCCACGTACCCTGTATTCTCAGCTGCTTTCGCAAAAGTTTCCAATAGGAGGTCTTTGTCAGATGCATATCGTCGTGGGGATTGCCCATTGCAAGTATCAATCCGCTGGCGCGTGTTACGTCAAGGCAACAGTTCATCGTTGGGCCAGCGCCTGTGCCCTCAAAGGAAACGTCCACGCCCCTGCCGTCGGTCAGTTCCTCGATATACTTGTTCACATCGGTATCGGTGGAGTTGCAGACATATTCCACGCCGAGGCGTTCCTTTGCAAAGTCGAGTTTCACTTGGCTGCGTCCCACGAGTATCACCTTCGCTGCCCCCGCCAGCCGAGCCAACTGCGCTAGTATCATGCCGATGGTGCCAGGCCCGAATATTGCCACGGTGTCGCCGATACGCAACCTACTGCGCTTCAGTGCGTGCATGGCCACCGCCGACGGCTCAAGCATGGCGGCCTCCTCAAAGGAGACACCTTCGGGAATGAAACAGAGGTTCTGCTTCGGTACGGCCACATACTCCGCGAAGCCCCCATCGCAACGTGAGCCGAGATAGTTGTAATGTGAGCACATCTCATAGTTGCCCTCCTTGCAGTTGTCGCATTCGTGGCAGGGTATCAAGGGAAAGATAGATGCCCTCGCCCCAATGAGATGCTTGTCGTCATCGGAATAGGCATCGACCACCTCGCCAGAGAACTCATGGCCAATGATGGTGGGGAAATGATATGTCCCATTAACGAACACCCGTGGTACGTCGGAGCCGCATATTCCGCAGGCACGCACCTTCACGAGCACTTCTCCTTCCTTCAATACGGGGTCGGCCACATCCTCAAACCGCATGTCGCCCACATTATGTAATACGTTTGCTTTCATCTTACAATAATTTGTTTGAATCGTTCCAAGTCGTCGGGAGTGGTAATCTTGAAGTTCTTCTCGTCACCCTCCACAATCTTTATTCTCTGGCTGGCCTTGAACGCCAGTTCCGTGCTGCCGTTTATTTTCAGAAGTTCCTCTCGCGGCATATTGTCGTGCAGGGCGAGGTAACTGCCCAGTCGGAAACTCTCAGGAGCCTGACCAGCCCGTAACATATTGCGGTCAAGCAGTTGGCTGATGATGTTCGTGGCATCGCTCAGATAAATGGTGTCCTTTACCGGCAGTGCAGGCAGCACGCCATCGAACCCTTCGCCGATGCCGCTGATGCACTCGTCGATAATCTTGTCGGAGACCAGCGGACGAGCCGCATCGTGTATGATAACGATGTCATCGTCGGCGTATCCCTTTTCCGTTGCCACCTTCAGCGCATTGTAGATGGAGTATTGTCGTGTCTCTCCGGCAGGCGAGAAAAGCACCTGTTTGCCACAGTCGGCAACGTGTGTCTCCACATATCCCTTCCATTCGTCAGCCACTCCGATGATGACAGCAGAGATGTCGTCGCGCCTCGCGAACGTATCTACGCACCAACAGATTATCGGTTTGCCGTCAATCTCTATGTATTGTTTTGGCACGTTACTGCCCATGCGTGAACCCACGCCGCCAGAAAGTATTATTGCTATGTTCATAGTTTGCTATATTCTAGAATTATATCACTGGTTCTTTACCAAATATTTTCATTACCAATTTACTAAACAGAATATACGCCCAAAGCATTTTATTTCTAAAAAAGAACCGAGAAATGCGTGAACGATAGCCGTTTGGCTTAGAATTTGCGATTACCTTAACTCCATCAGCGTTTTTGTTGATAATTTCTTTTATTTTATTGTAATTTTCTTTTAAAGGAAATGCATAACAACTAACTATTAAATTGCGTAAATCCCACTCCACAGCATTCTCCACCCAAAAAAGTTCCTCGTCTTGGATATTGTATTTTTCAAATAGTTCTCTTCTTGAAGACAGTATGGTATAAAAGGGTTCTAAGGCCTCGTCATACGTATAAGTCCTTTTTGAAACAGAATTATCACTAAATTCATACACATAATCATATTCACTTACTGTCGCGATTCTATTCACATACAATAAATATCTATAGATAAAGACCTGGTCCTCGCTGTATATCAAATTTTCAGGAAATCTAATTTCATGCTTTCTTATTATTTCCCTATTATATAATTTTGACACATCGGTTCCTGTCGTAATTCTTTCTATTTTAAGCCCCTTATCAATAGTGTATATGCTATTATACATTATTTGATAAGGTTCTTTGTATAATTGTCTTCCCCTATTTCCAACAAACAGAATTCCAGATACATATAAAGTTGGGATATCTCCATATTTCCCAATCAAGTCCGTCAACGACTGAATATAATGCTCAGAAACATAGTCGTCGCTATCCACGAAACAGATCCACTCACCTTTGGCATTATCAAGGCCAAGATTGCGTGCCGAGCTCACTCCACCGTTCTCCTTATGCAGCACCACAATACGGTTGTCTTTTTTTGCATATTCCTCGCATATCGCCAGCGACCCGTCCTTGCTGCCATCGTCCACCAGTATCAGTTCAAAGTCCTTAAACGTCTGCCGAAGGATGCTCTCAATGCATCGAGCTATATATTTCTCCCGATTGTATATCGGCACTATCACCGAAACAGTGGGAGATGATGTATTCTTTGTATCCATTTTACTTAAAGAAGTTATTTGTACTTTTTAAGATTAAACATTGAAAAAACAGCTAAAGATAGCAATTAAGTGTCCAAATAAAGAACTCGATTAGAGCCGTTAGATCCATCCATTTTTACAGTAGTGGCTGTTTATTAAACAGATCACGTATAACAATAGGCTCCATTTGTTTTAAATCTTCAGACTGGTTTCCCGCAACAGTAAGTCTATTGATTAAGTATACAATATTATCCATTTTTAGAGGCAATGGAGAAATGAAATTTAATAATGTATTTATCACTAAATTCCTATCGGAACGAATTAACATTTTGGGAACATCTTTGTTTTTATTCAGAAAGTTTATCAACCCATCAGATAAATTTGAGTCAATAGTATGTATTCTCAAGTGATTTTTCAACATAGCAGACCAATCACCTTTATGGTAATTTTTATAGGCGATTGTTGAAAAGATTTGGTTCATAGCTCTTTCACTAGTTTCAAGCGTTGCATAAATACCGTTCAACATTCTGGACTCGTCTGTACATTCATTCCACCACTGTTCGTCTTTTGTCTTATAACGCAAATCATGTTCTACTTCATGCCATCCCTCTGACAAGACAGTACGCAACTGTATCTCATAAGTTGAATCTATCAGTTCTATTTCAAAGGCAGGATTAGATATCCCCTGCAAATGTCGGTTTAAATTTTCAGCATCATTATCGTCCATTCTGAATACAAGGTTTAATCTTGTAGGCATAAATATTTTATCAGTAAGATTGTCAAAAGCCCTATTCTTCTCTTGATATTCCTTAAGTTCCTTTTGCGAATCAGAATCACTTAAGTAATACTCATCATTATGAAGATGCTTATTTATTATATCAACGTCATCTAAAAAGTAAAAGACAATTCTTATACCGATCATATCTTGCATCTTTTCACCCTTCTGCCTGTATTTTGACGCTTTTAATTTCAACTTACGAGATATTGATTTTTCATCTTTCTGGCGTGCAAAAATACGATAATATATGCCGGCATTATCGAGCATTTTCTTGAGATTCTCCACAAGAGGGTTAATAATATACGACAATTCATTCATACTTTTTTTCGTTATAAAAGATTATACCTGCTCTAGTTATAAAAGACATATCTCCATTTGTTTTTATATATTTATTTGTCATTGCCATTTGAAATATCTTTTTGAAAATCGCATTATCAAATGTGTCCTTAATCCTTGAAATCATTTTCATTTTTGTTGTTTTTTCATCAACCTGAAAATATAATCTAAGTAAGTCATGCATATATTCATCATCGCTTTTCTCATTTGGTACATTAACTTCAGCAACGAAATTATCGATAAAAGAAGAGTTACTTAAATCCGTGCATCCATAAAATCCACAGTTATTATTGTTTCCAACTTTGCCACAAGATTTAAACCTGCAATTAATAAAAGCACAATCATTTATATAATTAAAATCAAATGTACAATCAATAAAATCCATATTTGAAAAACTGCAATTTTTGATTGGATATTCCTGAAACCCCAATTTAACGCCTTCCAAATTTCTACCATCTAATGATATATTAGAATAAGAATGTGAATTATGGTCTAACAACAGAACGTCACTCCAAAATTCTAGTATTTTATTTAAAGTACACCTTTTTTCTAATTTGAGCCAAAAATTATTCCGAGACTCATCATTAAAAATAGAAGCCGCCACAATAGATTTCTCTAACATACTATATGAAGCACCTTTTAAAAAGTCATCATAAAAGTTATCCGTTTCATCTGTTATGCTATACATCAAAAAAACGCCTAAGATAAAATCATTAATAAAACCTATACTAGTATCGTTCTTTCTGTCAAGGAAAGCATGATTCGCCAATGTGTTTGACAAATTTTCTACATTTCTTTGGGAGGTTGCTTTATCTTTTAACAATTCGTTAGAAGTCTCCATGAATGTATCTTTCAAATCAGAACGAGAACAAGATGACATATCAAATCCCGCAAAAAAAGCCGCTAATCGACGCAAAATTATTACCTGCTCCTTTTTGTTAAAAGGCAAATCTTGTCTTACGATCTCTCTATCCAATATTGACTCTATATAATGCCTTATCAAGGAATCACTATGAACTGCTTCGAGAAATGTTTTATCATCCAGGTATCTTAAGTACCCTAATAATACAGGATTTGATATCTTTTCAAAATTAGAAGGCAGTTTGTCTACTCTGTCTTTAGGTAACCAATCGTTAATACTCGGCGTTTGCAACTGATAACGTGATATTTTAAAATTGTAGCCGTTCATCTTTAACTGAGTATACCACTCATAAAAACTCTCCCCTGCAAATATCGCTGTTTTTCTAGTTGTCAAGATTACTTTTGCATTGTCCATTAACAATTCTGCGATTGTTGACAACATGGTCTCAACTTTTTCAAATTTTGCATCCATTTGACCATTATCGAGGTCTTTACTTAAGAGTTCATCAAATCCATCAATTATTAAAGGTATATATCCACGTTTTATGTTGTACAAGACTATCTCGCTATCCAATCTCACTTTAAAATTCTTGTCTATCTGAGAAAGTAACAGATAGCGAAAATTTGAAGCCGTTCTATCTTTGGAAAGTTCCATAAAGAACGGGCGGACATTCTCTGTGACATTCTCATAATCTTTTAGTATTTCATAAACTGTAGAAGTCTTGCCAAAACCGGCTCCAGCTTCAATGATTATTAGTTGAGGTGAAGTTTCTTTAAGATCTGCCCTAATATCGTTAAGAAGCCCTATATTCTGTTTCTTTTCTTCAAAATCACGTTCGCAATTATATGGAATTTCTATATAACTATATTTACCGCTGGCATCATTGGCTCCTTGAGTAACGTAAGCCCGCATAATAGATTCAGCATAGTCGTCATACTGTATTCTTATACGAGAATTCGTATCTTTAACTTGAAAGAACCAATTAAACAAATAATGTTCAATTTCTTCAATGTTTTCTTCGTTGCAAATTCTTACAGCATATCCAGCTTCTGAATAGTTTTTTCTTTCCTCTTCAATTTCGTTATCACAATCCACTGCCAATTTTACTATTTCAACTGCAGGATACATACTTGTCCCTGATGAAAAGATCATATACTTCTCATCTTTTTTATCAGAAGCAACATCGTATCCATATTTTGTGAAAAGTTCTATTAATCGCTCCTTGTTTATCATATAATCAAACTTGATTTTTATCGCTTTTTTCTCATGTAATTACCTTTTGGGTACTTTTATGAAAAAAACTACGTAAAGCATTTTTGCAAAACGTTATATTAAAATCTTATTCGTTTTCTTGGCATTGCATTCATAAACGCCTCAAGTACATATCTAAGGTTTATATTATATCTATGCTTCTGCAGGTATTCCTTCATCTGCGCGCCGAGCTCACTCCACCGTTCTCCTTATGCAGAACAACAATGCGCACGTCTTTCTTGGCATACTTCTCGCATATCGCCAACGAGCTATCCTTGCAGCCGTCGTCAACCAGTATCAGTTCAAAGTCCTTAAACGTCTGCCGAAGGATGCTCTCAATGCACCGAGCGATATATTTCTCCCGATTGTATATCGGCACTATCACCGAAACAAATGGATTTGATTTTATAGTTTCCACTTATCACTTTATTGTATCATGCAAAACACCTTTTCAACGATGTCGTCCATGTCATAATACTTATATTCGGCAAGACGTCCACCGAATATGATTCGTTCTTCTTTATCAGCCAGTTCTTTATACTTGGCGTATAGTTGGGAGTTTCGCTCGTCGTTCACAGGATAATAAGGCTCCATACCATCTTTCCACTCTGTGGAATACTCTTTTGAGATAACCGTCTTTGGACAATCATATACGTCCTGACCAAACATCTCGAAATGCTTATGCTCAATTACGCGTGTATAAGGAACTTCCCTTTCAGTATAGTTTACCACGGCATTGCCTTGATAGTTCGGTTTGTCTATGATTTCCGTCTCGAATCTCACGGTACGATACTCCAACTTTCCAAACCTATAATCATAGAACTCATCTATCTTTCCCGTGAAAACGATTTTATCAGCCAATTCTTCCCAATGGTTCCTATCCTCGAAGAAGTCCACATTAGTTTTTGTTTCCACGTCATCGAGCAATCCATCAATGAGTTTATTGTAACCACCGATGGGTATTCCTTGATATTTGTCGTTGAAATAGTTGTTGTCAAATATCAATCGCACTGGTAAACGGCGGATGATAAAGGCTGGCAGTTCAGTACACTTGCGTCCCCATTGTTTCTCTGTGTAACCTTTAATCAAGGCTTCGTAGATGTCCTTCCCAATAAGAATCTGTGCCTGTTCCTCAAGATTTCTTGGTTCGGACACTCCTTCGGCTTTCATTCGTGCCACGGCCTCTGTCTTTTGCTCGGCAATCTTCGCTTGCGCCTCCTCCGGCGTTGTTACTCCCCACATCTGATAAAATGTGTTCATGTTGAAAGGAAGATTATAGAGTCTTCCCTTGTAGTTGGCCACAGGGGAGTTTGTATAGCGATTGAACTCGACGATGGAGTTAACGAAATCCCATACTTTCTTATTAGAGGTATGGAAAATGTGTGCTCCGTACTTATGCACGTTTATCCCTTCGATGTTCTCGCAATAGATATTACCACCGAGATGTGGACGCTTGTCTATAACAAGACTTTTCTTTCCTGCTTTTTTTGCAAGATAAGCAAATGTGGCGCCATAAAGTCCCGCGCCTACTATCAAGTAATCGTATTGTTTGTTCATTTCTGTAGTGGTTATTTAAACGGCTTGAGCAACTTGTTCTTTACATTGCCAAGTTTTGTGGCTAATTTAATAAGCCAACTAAAAAAGCGTGGTGAAGCGAACTCAAATTTCTCCCAAAACCATAGCACAGGTACATGTCGAAAATATCGGTTCACCATAGAGTATAAAACAGGATCCTTTCGCTTCGTGATGGAAAGAATTGCGTTCAACTTATCTTTATATATATTTATTCCCTTTTTGTCAATCTGTAACAATGTGATGTTCAAAGCGGACCACACAACATTTTGCATCAGTCCCCTTTGAACATTTAGTAAATTAGTATGCCTTTGCTCAATGTCAGTGAAGTGATATGGAGATAAAGTCTCTATGACCTTGTAGAGGTCACCTACATGTTTTTTTCTTGATTCTGGATCCATTGTCTGACCCTCTCTGCCAATATAATATTGGTAAAGTTCCAAGTCGAACACAACAAACTTTTTCACATATTGTAGCGGTATGTAAACATATTCCATGTCTGTATAGCTGATACCTTCATCATGGCGAAGTTTAGACCGCTTCAGTATCTCCATGCTATAAGTGGTGTCGTGCATAGGCAACGACATTACTGGAGGATAAATAAAATCATATAGGTTCGTTTCTGGAAGGTCATAAATCTTATCGTAAAGGCATCCTTTGTTAAAGGGATGGCGAACAGTCGTTCCATTATTTGTGTAGATTGTATTGTAACTTGTTAGCACCATATCTACGTCAAACTTCAACAGCTTTTCCACGAATATGGCAAACGCCTTGGTGTCAAACCAATCGTCGGAGTCTAATAGTCGAAAATATTTGCCTGTTGCCTCCATAAGTCCGCGATTTACGCACGACCCATAGTTTCCATTTTCCTTGTCTATCACACGGAATGTATGTGGATATTTCTTTTCATACTCATGCGCAATCGCAGAAGACGTATCCTTACTTCCATCGTTGACCACGAGAACTTCAAGCCTTTCCATAAGTTCCTTGTCAATTATAAGCGAATCAAGGCATCGTCGGAGATACTTCTCCATATTATAGGTAGGTATGGTTATTGTTAAGATTTTGTTCATACATTTTTTATTATTCGCTTAATTCTTCCCTTTATTGACGTCTTTATTTTAAAATACTTCATAGTGATTCTATAAAACACTTTATGTTTCCTAAACAATGGGACAACTTTTATAAATTTCCCCATCCGCACGTCATTTACAGCGTGTTTGTTTAGATCCGAATGTCTTTGTACCATTTTATCCATCGTTTCTATCCAGGGATAGTCTTGAGGATTCTCTCGTATTACGCCTAAATTGTAAACGACTCTTACCAAATGATAAAAAACAAGATACAATTGATATGGGTAAATCGCACTACTTTTGTTACCGTTATCTATAAAATCGCGAAGAACTTTCAATGTAACAATCTCATAGGAGTGCATCGTTTTCTCCCCCCCCCATTGTATTGACTGCCCTTCGCGTCCGACCCAATAAATATACACATTGTGCCGCATGAAACGAATGGTCTTAACCAACTTGGTAGGGAAATAGTCAAACTCGTTGTCCGTATAGAACACGCCCTCTGACCATGTAAGTCCCGATTCTCTTATGAGAGATGTCTTGTAACTGATGGCACTTACAAAAATATTCTTACGAATAGACGTATTTTCCCAATCCACATCCGATATAGGAATGTCTTTGTCAACCACGACATTATCATCAAAAGTTAGATAATTTGTCTCATTCTTCAATGAATAAAAAACAGTTCGCTCACTTAGCAACATATCTGCATCAGTTTTTTCAAGTTCCTCAAGATACGCGCCGTAGCCTTTCGTATCGAACCAATCGTCAGAATCCAGTGTCCGGAAATATTTGCCCTTTGCAACCTTCAACGCTGCATTCATGCAAGATCCGTAGTTGCCGTTAGCCTTATCGATGACCTCAAAGGTATCCGGGTACTTCGCTGCATACTCTTTAGCAATGCGCAATGTCCCGTCTTTGGAACCATCGTTGACCACGATGACCTGAACTTTCGCCATAAGT
>Ga0065708_1040009_pt1 | contig 19569 bp, 11 predicted proteins | sample Hoacrofraction12_2_FD_59095 | JGI IMG/M metagenome (GOLD analysis project Ga0065708, IMG submission 59095) | Hoatzin crop microbial communities from Cojedes, Venezuela, sample from fiber fraction 12 v1 | ecosystem: Host-associated > Birds > Digestive system > Esophagus > Crop | place: Venezuela... | reverse complement strand
TGGTATTTAAGCTTGCTTGTGGGCGAAAATGGCAAACTTTTTTCACTTCAAGCAATAAGGCGGGTAAAAATTCGTTAAATAGGTTGAATGGACCAAACTAGGCTACGACATATATGCTTGTTGATGCTGTTGCTGTCGCTATGCGTCGGCAAGAGCTTTGCTGCAACACACGACAACGACAAGGTGCTTAACCGGCCGTATGCCGATGTGAAACGCTTGCATTTTGGCTTCTCGGTGGGCATGAATTTTCAAAACTTGGCGATTACCAACAACGGCTTTATCACCGACGATAATGAGAATTGGTATGCCGACGTGCCTGCCCAGTCGCCAGGCTTCAGTGTGAACGTGCTGGCTGACTTGCGCCTCGCCGAGCATTTTAACCTGCGCTTGTCGCCAGGCATGTACTTTGGCAACAAGGTGGTGCGCTTCCTCAACAACTACGGTGACCCCGAGTGGGCTGACCAGACTCACTACAAGCAGCGTCAGAACATCAAGAGCACCTACATCGTGGTGCCGCTTGATTTGAAGTTTAGTGCTAAGCGTTATCACAACATGCGCCCCTATTTCACGGGTGGCTCCATGTTTGTTTATGACCTAGCCAAAGACCACAGTGAGCAGTTGCGCCTCAAGCGTAGCGACGTGATGCTGACGGTGGGCATGGGCTGCGATTTTTATTTGCCCTACTTCAAGTTCTGTCCCGAGATAAAATTCTGCTTTGGCTTGAAGGACTTGTTGGAACGCAATCGTCCTGACCTGGAAAATGACCAGGAGAAGATACGCTTCACCCAGAGCGTGAGCAAAATCAAAAGCAACATGGTGGTTGTGACATTCTATTTTGAGTGAACGAGAAACGAACAGATGATGATACCCGCATGACAATCTTTGCCTCACACATAAGACGCTTGTTAACCCTCACCGCCGCAGTGCTGGTGGCGTGGGCGATGCATGCTCAGCCCGATGCAAGCTTGTCACACTTTTGGGTGTCACCCACCTATTATAATCCTGCCAGTGCAGGCTCGCTAGACGCGATACACCTGACGCTGGGCTCCCGTTTGCAATGGGTGGACATCAAAAATGCCCCCATGAACTTTATGGTGATGGGCGATATGCCTTTCCGCTTTATGGAACAACGGTGGGGCGTGGGTGCCAGGGTTGAGGCAGAGCGCATCGGTTTGTACACCAGTACGCGTGTCGGTGCTCAGCTAGCATGGAAGCGCAAGATGCTGCGTGGCACGTTGAGCGTGGGCATCCAGCCAGGCATCATTTCGCAGACCTTCCGTGGCGAGGAGGTGATTATCCCCGACGATGACGCTCACGACAGCAGCGACGAGGCAATTCCCAAGCAGGCTGTGTCGGGAACGGTGTTTGATGCCAGTGCCGGCATCGCGTTCACACGCCCTAGGTGGTGGGTGAGTGCCTCGGTGACGCATCTCACCGCACCCAGCATTTTGCTGAGGGTAAATCGTGATGCACAGGACTACTATGAGTTCAACGTCAGCCGTGGCTATTATTTGATGGGCGGCTGCAATATTCCGATTAAAAACACGTTATTTGAATTACAGCCCGCTGCCATGGTGGGTACCGATTTTAACGCTTGGACCATGCAGGCTAACCTGCGTGTGCGTTACAACCGCTTCTTGAGCGCAGGCGTTGGCTATCGTCACAACGATGCGGCGACAGCCTACATCGGGGTTAATCTCAAGGATGCCTATATCGGCTATGCCTATGATTACCCCATCAGTGCCATCAGCAAGGTCACCTATGGCAGCCACGAGGTGTTTATCACCTATAACGTGAAGCTAGATATGAAAGAGAAAAACCGAAATAAACAAAAAAGCATACGCTTAATGTAATAATAACACATGAAGAAGTATCTGATCATACTGCTGGTCGCTGTGGCGGCTACATCGTGCGGCTCGCTGCGCCGTGGTGGCGGCAGCAATGGTGGCGAGGTCACCGGCGTGGGTGCCACCGTGTTTAACGAGACTACCCCATATGGCATGGTGCTGGTTGAGGTGGGTTCGATGCGCGAGGGTCCTGCCGAGCGCGACAGCGTGTGGGGAATCGACTCCACTGCTCATGGAGTGTCGGTCGATGCCTTTTGGATGGACGAGACCGAGGTGAGCAACTCCAAGTATAAGCAGTTTGTTTACTGGGTGCGCGACAGCATCATCCGTGAGCGTCTTGCCGACCCTGCCTATGGCGGCAACGAGGAGTTTAAGATTGAGGAGGACAAGGAGGGCAACCCCGTCACCCCTCATCTGGATTGGAGCAAGAGCATCCCCTGGAAAAACCCCAGCGAGGATGAGGAACGCGCCATCGAGAGCGTTTACCGCATCAATCCTATCACGGGTGTCAAGGAGCTAGACCCCACGCAGCTGAACTATCGTTATGAGATTTATAACCTCACAGAGGCTGCCAAGCGCAAGCATCGCTTCGACCCCACACGGCGTGACTACAACACCGATCATGAGGTGGACTATACTGCTCCGACCATCAGCAAGGACACTGCCTTTATTGATGACGAGGGCAACATCATCCGCCAGACCATCACCAGGCCGTTGTCGAGCGATTTTGACTTTGTGAACACCTACATTGTCAACATCTACCCTGACACCACCTGCTGGGTCAATGATTTTGAGAATGCCTATAACGAGCCCTATGTGCGCATGTATTTTGCCAACGGCAACTACAACAATTATCCTGTGGTGGGCGTGAGCTGGGAGCAGGCCAATGCTTTCTGCCACTGGCGCACCGAGTTTATGCGCCGCTCGCTTGGGCGTAACGGCGCCTACATGGAGCCTTTCCGCTTGCCTACCGAGGCTGAGTGGGAATATGCAGCCCGTGCCGGTCAAAACAAGAACAAATATCCGTGGGAGGGCGACCTGCCGCTGACCGTTGACGAGGGCTGTTTCTATGCCAACTTTAAGCCTGACGAGGGCAACTATGTGAAGGATGGCTACATCATCTCGGCGCCCGTGGGCAGCTACGAACCCAACGACTTTGGCCTGTTTGACATGGCGGGCAATGTGAGCGAGTGGACCTCGACGGCATACACAGAGAGCATCGACAAGATGACCAGCGACCTCAACCCAGAGTATCGCTACTATGTCGCCAAAGAAGACCCCTACAAGATGTCGCGCAAGATTGTTCGTGGCGGCTCGTGGAAAGACGTGGTGCACAACCTGCGTAGCGACCTGCGCATGTGGGAATACCAGAACGAGCAGCGCTCCTACATCGGTTTCCGTTGCGTGCGTTCAAAGGTTGGTATGACCAAGGGTAAACGCAAAAACTGCTGCAAGGACTAATAATCATTATATTTTCAAACCGTCAACACCATCACATTTATCTAAGCAACAATGGGTAAAATCAAGAAATATAAAAATGTAGTTGAGCGTTTCCTGTCGGGTGATAGCGGACAGCGTTTCTTCAACTTTGCTTACAGTATCGGTGCCGCCATCGTTATTTGGGGTGCACTGTTCAAGATTCTGCACCTGCCAGGCGGTAACACGCTGCTGTGTATTGGTATGGGTACCGAGGTGCTCATGTTTATCCTCACGGCGTTTGACAAGCCTGAAAAAGAATATCATTGGGAAGAAGTGTTCCCCGTACTTGCCAGCAATGACCCCGAAGACCGTCCCGACTTTAATGGCGGTGGCGGCATCGTGATAGGCGGTGGCGGTGGTGGCGGCTCTGTAGCCACTGACACCGACGGTGTGAGCGCGGCACAAGCCAAAAACGCTGTCGGGCTGCCCTCGGGCATTGAGCTGAGCGAGGACGACACCCGCTCGTTGAGCGAGAGCATTGCCAAGATGGCTGCTGCCAGCGACCAACTGTCGCGCATGGCAGAGCTCACCGATGCCACGCAACAATATTTGAGTCAGATGGCTGATATCAGCGAGCAGATGCAGAAGCTGGCTTCTACCACCACGGCACTTAACCAGGTGAGCGAGACCCTGCTGCAAAGCTACCATGCCATCACCGACAACAGCCAGAGCATCACCGAGAGCTCAACGGGCTATGTGGACCAGATGCAGGCACTGAACCACAACATCAGTGGCTTGAACACCATCTATGAGATTCAGCTCAAGAGCATCTCGTCGCAGCTTGAAAGCATCGACCGTGTGAACCGTGGTCTGAAGGACATCCGCGACATGTATGAGAAGAGTGCCGCCGAGAGCGCACACTACTGCGACGAGACCGAGAAGATGGCACGCTACATGAAGCAGCTGAACAGCGTCTATGAGAAGATGATTAAGGCGATGACGGTGAATATGTATCGTCCCATGCCTGGCATGCCTGGCTTTGACTCCAGTAGCGATGACGGTCAAGATTAACCACACGTAGTTCATCGTTACAAGTCTCAACCTAACGAACTGTTAAGTAGAACAAAAAAACAGACACCAAGTTTTAGAATACAACATAGATGGCAACCGCTAGAAATCAAACCGTCGCGCGCATGTCGCCTCGTCAAAAGATGATCAACCTGATGTATATCGTGTTGACGGCGATGCTTGCGCTCAACGTCTCGAGCGACGTGCTCAACGGCTTCAGCCAGGTGGAGGACGGTTTAACACGTTCTAACCGCACCATCTCGGCTCGCAACCAGGCCCTCTATGCCCAGTTGCAGGAATTTAATAACAAGAATCCTGAGAAAGGCAAGCTATGGCTCGACAAGGCCACCGAAGTGAGGGGCGAAACCGACAAGCTTTATGCCTATATCGACTCGCTCAAGTATGCCATTGTCAAGGTTGCCGACGGCGAGGATGCCGATGTCAGCAACATCCGCAACCAGGACAACCTGGATGCCGCTAGCCAAGTGATGCTGGCTCCCACCGGTGGCAAAGGCAAGCTGCTGCGTGCCCGCATCGACAGCTACCGCCAGTTCATCACATCATTCATCGACGACACCGTCAAGCGCAACAATCTAGAGAGTGCGCTGTCAACGGCAGCTCCAAAGTCGGCTGACAATGATGCCATGAGCAAGAAGACATGGGAGGAGGTCATGTTTGAGAACATGCCCACCATCGCTGCCGTCACCCTGCTCAGCAAGGTGCAGAACGATGTGCGTTATGCCGAGGGTGAGGTGCTCAACCAGATGATTACCAATGTTGACCTGGGCGACTTGCGCGTTAACTTGGTTAATGCCTTTGTCGTGCCGCAGTCACGCATTGTCATGAGGGGCACTAAGTACAGTGCCAACATTGTGCTCGCCGCTGTCGATACCACCCAGCGTCCCATTGTCTATGTCAATGGTCATCAGCTAGGAAACAACAAGGGCCTCTATGAGGTAGGTACAAGCAAGGCTGGCACCTATGACTATTCAGGTTGGATTGAGGTCATCGGTCGCGATGGCAGCACCACTCGCCGTGACTTTAAGTCGAGTTACACGGTTATCGACCCGCTGGCAACCATCAGCGCAACCATGATGAATGTGCTGTATGCTGGTATCAACAACCCCATTTCGATTGCTGTGCCTGGTGTTCCGCAGGGTAGCATCAGCGCCTCAATGACCAACGGCACGCTGACCAAGAGTGGCGATGGCTGGATTGCGCATCCCTCCAAGGTGGGTGCCGAGTGCGTTATCTCTGTTACCGCCGAGATGGATGGGCAGCGCACCAATGTGGGTAGCACCACCTTCCGTGTGCGCAAATTGCCCGACCCGATGCCCTTTATCGCCTATAAGGATGCTAACGGTCACGTCAATCGCTACAAGGGTGGCAAGCCGTTCTCTAAGGCATTGCTGCTGGCTGCCGGCGGTGTGTCGGCTGCTATCGATGACGAGATTCTCAACATCGACTACAAGGTGGTTTCGTTTGAGACGGTATTCTTTGACTCGATGGGCAACGCTATTCCCGAGGTGTCGAATGGCAGTAGCTTCAGCGAGCGTCAAAAAGCGGCGATGAAACGTCTGCAACACGGTAAACGCTTCTACATATCACATGTTAAGGCCGTGGGTCCAGATGGCATCACCCGCGATATCTCGCCTATCGAAGTCATCGTAAACTGATTATAACACATCACAACAAGCAAGTATATGAAAACGCTAAGATTAATAGCCATCCTCCTCATGCTGGGAGTTGTTGCCGGCACTAACGCGCAGGTGACCAAGGCCTCAGGCAAGAACAGCAAGAAGAAAGACAAAGACAAGTCGGGCGCACAAATCACCGACCGTCAGCAGTCTTTTTATGAGGTGAAGGAACCCAGTGATGCCGATCTGCAGTGGATGAAAGTCATCTACCGCTCGGTGGACCTCACTGTGGACAAGAACCCCGCGCTCTATTATCCTGAAGAACCGAATGCCGACGGGCAAAACCTCTTTTTCATCATCATGCGCCTGCTCGCCAACGACCAGATTTCGGCTTACGAATATCTGGACGGACGTGAGATGTTTACTGATGAGTATAAAATCAAGGTGGACGAGATGCTGGACCGTTTCCACATCCTCTACACGCCTGCCAAGGGCAGCAATGCCAAGCATCCCACCTATGAAATTGAGAATGCCGACATCCCGTCGAATGAGGTGCTGAGTTACTACATTATTGAGAAGTGGGAGTTTGATACACGCAGTAACCAGATGAAGGCTCGCGTGGAGGCTCTGTGCCCCGTGCTGCACCGCATGGACGAGTGGGGTGGTGAGGCTGTGCGCTATCCCATGTTCTGGGTGAAGCTGAATGACATCCGCCCCTATATGGCTCAGCAATATGTGTTCACCGACGACGACAACAATTTGCCGCGTTACAGCCTGGACGACTTCTTCAAGCTGAACCTGTACACGGGCGAGATTTATAAGACTAAAAACCTGCGCAACCTGTCGCTGCGGCAAATGTACCCCGACGATGAGGCCTATAAGCATGCACAGGATAGCATTGAGCAGCGCTTGCGCCGCTTCAACAATGAGCTGTGGGTTCCCTCGCTTGACGAGCTGCAAGCTCGTGCCAATGCCGAGGCCAAAGCTCGTGGCGAGGTCGTAGAGGGCGAAGAAGGCAGTGAGGAAAGCGTTGCCGAGGGCGACAGCGAGGAAACCGAACAGAAGGTGACTCGCACCACTAAGCGTGGAAGCAAGAAAAAATCGTCATCTTCGTCTAAAAAGAAGAGTTCAAAGAAGAAGACAAAGGTTAAGGAACGAAAAGCCAAAACCAGCAGTTCCAACACCTCGGGTGTCCGCTCAGTGCGCAACCGCAAAAAATAAGACTGAAAGCGGAATAGAACATCAAGGTCATTTATTAAACACAATAACCACTAGCAAGTGGCAAAGCGGACAGGAAGGCAAGCACCTGTCCGCTTTGCTATGTCCGCTTACTCTGTGTGCTAAAAAACTTGAAAATGGCTTGAAATTCATTAATTGTTATTACCTTTGTAGGAGATGAAAAGTTTAAGGACAAAAATGACCTGCCAGGTGGTGGGCATACTGCTAGGTGTGCTGGCTATCGCTTGCACGGCTCGTGCTGAGGTGAAGTCGGTCAAGGTGCTAGCCGACAGCAATGCCTATTTTCCGCAATTGAGCGACGATGGCAACTGGTTGCTCTTCTCGTCATGGAGTGGGCGTCAGTTGTATGTGCGAAACCTCTTAACTGGTGTGGAACGCCAGGTGTCGGGCGAGGGATATCCAGGTTATGATGCAATATGGGGAGCTGACGGCAAGGTGTATTATGTGACGCAAGAGCGCAAGTCGCGCACCATGCTGCTGCATCGCTCAGTGCATTGCTACGACCCAGTGACGGGCAAGTCGCGCCGTGTGCTCAAGGGGCAGCATGGTCGTGTGCAGGTGGTGCGCTCGGCTGGAGCCATTGTCGCCTGCGGTGAGCGGCGGACCTATCGCTCGCATGACCATGTGGGCACCTACGTTTATACGCGCGACACCACCCTTTGTTTGGTTGATGCGCAAGGCTCTGAACGGCATTTGCACCCCGTGTCGGGCAGCAATGGCTATCTGTGGGCATCGTTGTCGCCCGATAGCAATCGGGTGCTGTTTGAGGCGGCATCGCGCGGACTGTTCATTTGCGACTTGCAGGGCAATGTGTTGCAGCGATTCGGGACATTCTCGATGCCCTGCTGGTACAATGACCAATACATCGTTGCGATGAGCAACGACGGGAACCGTGAGACCGCAAGCGACCGCATCTGGCTGCTCTCGACCGATGGTCGTGTGGTCCAGCCCTTGTCGCCCGATGGCGAGCGAGCCATGATGCCGATGGTGGCTGCTGGCAGCATCGTCTATGCCACAAAATATGCTGGCGAGGTGAAACAGCTCACCCTTGACATCCCTGCCGCAGCACCGCCTGCTGTGCCAATGAGGGGCAAGGCAAAGACGGTGAATGTGGCAGGCGCGAGCCACAAAGACGCACCGCGCGTTTATATTAATCCTGGACACGGCGGGCACGATAGTGACGACCGCCACATGCCTACCTATGTGATGGGTGTTGGTGACACCCTGCATTACTACGAGTCAAATTCTAACCTGGCCAAAGGGTTGGCATTGCAACAAATCTTGCGTGCCAAAGGTTATGAGACAGCGATATCACGGGTGACTAACTTGACTGCCGACGATTTAGATTTGTTTGAAATAGTAGCACTTGCTGCTAACAGCGGTGCCGATGTGTTTTTTGCCATTCATAGCAACGCCACAGGCACGCAAGGGCGTGTGAACTTCCCGTTAGGATTATATCGCGGATGGGATGACGAGGAGGCGGTTGAGGGTAACCGAGCATTGAGTGATGCCGTGATGAAGCATCTGGGTGAGTGCCAAGCCACCGTGTGGACCGATGCTCCTCGCAGCCGAGGCGACTGGTCGTTTTATGATTGGGGCTACCGTGTGGGCTTGGGCGTATTGCGTTATAACAAATTGCCTGGCATGCTGAGTGAAGGCGCTTTCCACGACTATCTGCCCGAGCGCGAACGGCTCTTTAACGATGACTACTGCTGGCTAGAGGCATGGAATCAGTCGTTGGGCATCGATGACTACTTTAAGCGCAAAGGCAAAAATCATGACGGTGGTGTGATTGCCGGCGTGGTGCGCTTAGCGGGCACTAGGCGTGACGACATCGACCAGCGTTTATATGGGGCTGACACGTTGCGCACTGCCAATGGCGCTGTGGTTAGCCTGCTAGACCCCAAAGGCATTACCGTCAGCCAATACACGGTGGACAATAAGGACAACGGTGTGTTTGTGTTCAGGCGCGTGCCCGCTGGCAACTATAACATTCAGGTGACTTATCGTGGGGTCACCACCAGCAGCGGTGAAGTGCGTGTGCGCAACAACCAATCTAGCTATCAGAATTTTATCATAACTCAATAGACTATCAGTGAAGATATGAAAAAAAAGATGTTCATATGGTTGATGGCAATGGCTGCCATGCTGCCTGCTGCCAGTCAGGAGGTGAGTGTTGACTCGCAGACGCGGCTGCTAGAGGGCGTTGAGGGTGCTGCCTATTATCCCGTGCTGAATGCCACTGGCGACCGGCTGCTATTTAGTGCCGGCGAGAGTGGGGCATTGCGGTTGTATGACTACAAGGATAACGTGGTGACAACGGTCACGAGCGACTATGTTGCTGGCAACGATGCTTGTTTTGGCGGTGATGGCAACATCTACTATGTGACACAAGAGCGTGGTGATGGCAACCTGATTTATCGCACAGGGTGCCGCTATAATCCTGCAACGCGCACATCGTCGGTGGTGACCGCTGCCCAGCATGGAGCAGTGCGTGCGGTTGCCGGCACACGCGGTGGTGCGCTCAAGGCACCAGCGGGCTCCTATGCAAGCAGTGATGACGTGGGCACTGCCACATGGACCCAGGGCAGCCGCGTGTTTGTGACCGTTGGCGGTGAGGAGCGTGTGTTTGCGCCCGTTGACTCGTGGGCTGGCTATCTGTGGTCTTCGCTGTCGCCCGATGGCACTCGTGTGGCATTTTTTGCCGCGGGCAAGGGCATTGTGGTGATAGATTTGCGTGGTCAGGTGCTGGCTATGCTGGGCAACTATGAGATGCCGTGCTGGTATAACAATGACTACCTGGTGGCGCAGCATGCTGCCGACGATGGTCACCAAATCACCTCGTCACAATTGCTGCTGCTCAAGGCCGATGGCACATGGAGTGCGCCGCTCACCACACCTGCGTCGATGGCAATGCACCCCACATGTGGCGGTGGCAAGATTGTCTATACGAGCATCGATGGGTTGCTCTATGAGATGAAAATTACCATTTATGAATAAAACGCCCACCAAAACAGTCATGAAGCAAACAATCATAAGAGTGATTATGGTGGCGGCAGCAATCTTTGCTACGTCGGCGGCTTATGCCGACGATGCCCCACACGTTTACATCAACCCTGGGCATGGTGGCTACGATAGCGACGACCGCAATGTGGTGATTTATCCGTTCACATTGGGCGACACGGCAGGCTTTTGGGAATCGAAATCTAATCTTAAGAAAGGTTTGGCATTGCAAACCATATTGGAGCAGAAAGGCTACACCACCAGCATCTCGCGCGTGACGAACACCACTGACGACGACTTGGCACTGTCAACGATTGTTGCGTTGAGCAATGCCAGCGGTGCCGATGTGTTTTATGCCATTCATAGCAACGCCTTGGGCACCACCGACCGTGTGAACTTCCCGATGGGCATCTACCGAGGCTATAGCGGCTCGCCCGTCGTAGCAAACAGTGATGTGCTTGCCGAGAAGTTAGGCCCTTACCTGCTCGCCAACCGTTCGACGGTGTGGACCAAGGAAAACTATGACATCTATGGCGACTGGACCTTTTATCCCTCGTGGGGCAAACAGGGTCTGGGTGTGTTGCGGGGCAACAATGTGGTATCGATTCTCAACGAGGGCTCCTATCACGACTATGTGCCAGAAGCTTATCGTCTGCTGAACGAGAATTATTGTTGGGTCGAGGCATGGAACTTCTCGCTGGGTGCCGACGACTATTTCGGCAGACTCGACTCATTTGGTCAAGGGCATATCACGGGTAATGTGCGAGACGACCGGCTGGCGCGGTTGCAGGAAAATCCGCAGAAGTTCATCGTGTTTGGTGACGACAACTTGCGCCCCATTCACGGAGCGACAGTGCGCCTGCTTGATGCCGACGGCAACGAGTTGCAGCGGTGCGTAACCGACACGTTGCGCAATGGCATTTACCTGTTCCGTTATCTGGACCCTGGCATCTACACGGTCGAGGTGAGCGAGCCCGCCCGTTACACCCAGACCAAGCAGGTAGAGGTCACTGCCAACATGCCAACCTATCAGAACTTCTATCTCAAGCGAGTGCGCTCCACTGCCCCCGAGGTCATCGCCTACAGCCCCATGTGGAGTGACAATGACCCCGCTGTGAAGTGCAGCGAGGTGATTACACTAGACTTCAATTGGGACATGGACACGGCAAGCACCGAGGCGGCGTTTACGCTAGACCCGCCTGTTGAGGGCAAATTCACATGGCAGGATTCCTACTTTAGGCTAGTGTTCACCCCCGACGATGCCTTTGATGTGAACACGCTCTACACCTTGACGTTGAAAAAATCAGCCCAGCACGCTGGTGGCATGCCGATGGCAGATGATTTCACCATGCAATTTTACACGCAGGGGAGAAAACATTTGACCGAATTAGCCGTGTTCCCTTACGAGGCTGCCCCTGTTCATCTCAAGAGCCCGACGGTGGAGTTTCGTGCCGACTCGTTGCTGGACAACTATAACATCATTTCGCAATTGCGGGTACTGGATAGCGATGGCAACGAAATGGCTTGGAACAAACGCAGCATCAAGTATAACAAGGATGGCGACGATTACGGCTCGATACGCATCCCACTGGTGAAAAATTTGGTAGAGGGTGAGCATTACACGCTGGTGCTCGACCGGTCAATCGCCGACACGGCAGGCATTCATCTGTCGACTGAGCGGTTATATGATTTCGTTGGTGTAGATGCCGGTGCCGAGAAGCCTGGCACGCAAGTGGTTGCCGACTTTGACGATGCCGATGCTTATAGCGTGTCGGTGCAAGATGACCAAAATAGTGCGGCACTGACTGCTGCCACCGACTGCCTGTTTGGTGACCATTCGTTGCAGGTGTCTTACACCCTGGCATCGGGCACCGATGCAGCATTGTCGATTAACGCGGCTCAGCCGTCGTCATTGGCATTCACGCGAGGTGACACATTGGGCATCCACATCTGTGGCGACATGAGCTATAACCGTGTGGCAGCGTTGCTTACGGCAGATGATGATGCCAATGCAGTGGTCACCGCTGATTTGGGGCAGGTTGACTATCATGGTTGGCGTTATGTGTCGTTGCCATTGACTGATTTGCAGGCAGGCTGTAACTATCATTTTGTGGGCATCACTGTCACACGGGGCGATGCCGTGATGGGGCGCAGTGGCACCATCAAGTTTGACAACTTGCTGCATGCTGCTAGCACGGGCATCCGCGAGGTGGCAGTGGCAGGTGTGACGGTTACCTGCTCGCACGACTATGTGGTTGCCAGTGGCGACGGGTTTATTCAGGGCTTGCAGTTGCTTGACGTCAATGGACAATCAGTGACAGCTGCCAGTGGCAATGTGCTGAATGTGAGTCATGTCACACCAGGCGTGTATCTGGTACGGGTCTATCTCAACGTCTGCGTCAGCACCCATAAGGTGCTGATTCAATAGGCGATGTGCCACGTGGGCTTAGGGCTTAAGCTGTAAGGCTTACGGTGCTTTAGAAACATTTGGCACGGTTATTGCATATATAGTAATGAGTTCATAATGTTTGGTTTTTAAGGGTTAATAATTTCGCTTGCCGGTGGCCTGATGACGGGTCGCCGGCAATCGTTTCAGCAGGGGCATATAGCCGAGTCAGGGGGCGCGCTCGCAGGGCAGGGTTTTTACGGATTAAACCATTTTTAATAAAATTTGGCTTGCCGTTATGCGAATTTCAATTACCTTTGCAGCCGTTTTTAAATAAGTTTCAAATAATAACTAATTTCTAAGGAGATGAAAAAGTTTATGTATCTTTTTGCCATGTTGGCAATCGCAGGTGGTCTCACCGCTTGCAGTGATGATGATGACAACAAGAAGGACGACATCACCACGTTCAACGCCGAGTTCAACGTGCTGAGCAACCACCTGAGTGGTGATACTTACAGCTCTGTTTACTCGCAGTGCACCAGCAAGAATGCTGAGCTCAACTATACCCAGAAGACGTTGAGCATCACCCTGACTGCTAACCTGAATGGCTCATACAGCCACACCATGAAGTTGACCGATGTGAAGCTGACAAATGCCACTAGTGGCAACACGGGTTGGTATGAGTTTAAGAAGGATAATTTCCAGGATGAGGATGGTAACGCCATCTCGGACTTCAAGGGTTATATCGACTTTACCGAGAGCGACAACAATATGTACTTCTCTTACACCGTGACTGCCGCTACCACTGGCAGCCCCAAGTACTATGTTGAGTGCATCAGTGGCTTCACCTATGGTAATGCTAATACTGAGATTACTGTCGTTGATGGTACTTCGGAGTCATACAGCGGCATGAAGTATCAGCTGACCCCCGATGCAACGGGTAAGACCTGCACCCTCACTATCTACAACTTTGTTGAAAGCCTGGGTCTGAATACTAGTGTTGAATCAGGCAAGACTGTTACCTTCAAGGGTCTGCCTCTGAACACCACTGCAGGCAATTACAATATTGTTATCGATGGTGACAAGGAGTACAAGTCAACCGATGGCAGCTACACCATGTATGGTGCCCACCTTTATACTTACAAGAATGGTCTGAAGCTCGGTTGTGCTGATATGAACATCAACTTTATTCGCTACAACTTCCAGGATATGTTGCTGTTCGGCTCATCTAAGCTGAATATCTAATAGTTGACTCTAGAAGAGAGTAGAACAAAATAACACTGCGAGCGCGTTGATTACAAACGCGCTCGCAGTCTTTATAGTATTCACCCAGCATGGGTGCGCTCTAGTGGGTGCAAGTCCCTAACACACCCTAATGGCGGAAAATGTACGGCTGAGGTTAACTCATATTACTTCAGCAAAATGCGGTAATTAACCATTTAGGAGGCATACGCCTGAATGCTTCTATCAATCGCTCTCGACATAGGTGAGATTTTGCCTTCGTGCTTTGCTCGAAGTGGCGAATGAAGAAGCTGTGGCAACTGAATGATGTACTTACTTTCTGGCAACGATGCAAGCGTACACCAATCGCCGTTCTATGCTCACGCTACTGAACCCTGCTGCCAGGAGGTGTTCTTTCAGGTATTCTGCATCATAAGCATGCATTCCCTCCACGTGGCGCGACCAGAACTTTGCTTGTCCCTTGGTACCGGCTTCGAGAGCGATAATGAACCATCCATTAGGTTTCAAGCAACGATAAACCTCTTTCAACCCATCATCGATGGGATCCCAGAAATAGGCAGTTTCTATGGCGGTGGCGGCATCAAAGAAATCGGTCTGATATGGCATAGCTACCACATCGCCCAGTGTGACCTCACAGCGTCCGTCGGCAACTGCCTTAGCATTGTAATCGCGGCTTTTCTCAACGCTTGCTTCCGACACATCTAGTCCATAAACACGAGCTGTGTTCCATGTCTTTAGCAACCGGCTGAGTGTCCATCCACCACCACAACCAATGTCGATAATCTCCTTGAAATCGGCATTTTTAGGCAGCATGCTCATTGCCCACTTGCTAATATTCCGATGTCCGAAATTCATCATGCGTAGCAGCAGGCGACCGAAAAAGTTGTCTTTCGGCGATTGAAAATTTGAGGTAATCTTTTCTAACATCATCTTGCCCCTTTCTCTTTTTGAGGCAAAGGTAGCAACACCTGCACAGATACGCAATACCTAAAAATAGTTATTTCCCTTCATGGCAACTCTCATAATTGGTGAGACTTGTTCGCTTAGCTCCTTTTTCATAGTATCGGTTATTGGCTAGTTGTGTGACGTAGAGGGTGGTGTTGTTAAAATATCTATAAGAGAATGGTTGTATATGTGAAAAAATATGTAACTTTGTCGCCGTCAAACTAAGGCATACAGGTTCCTGGGGCTCGTGCGTGAGCCGATGGAAGAGAGAGGGAACCAGGTGTGAATCCTGGACAGTACCCGCTGCTGTAAGTCCTCAGATAGTCACTATGCGAGGGTGACAGGTGGTTTCACAATCTTGAGCCACTGGCCTCATGTGGGGGTCGCGAGAGCGACGCCCGCGGGCTGGGAAGGCGTGAACACCACTGGGGGATAAGTCAGAAGACCTGCCTGCATTGCCCAGACATGAAGCCTGTGTGTGCATCACACCAGAGCGGCGGCACCTGCGTGCCGTGGCGTGAGCACCACAATGATGGTTCACGTGGCATTTGGACCAGAGGCTCAAGAGTTGATAACAGCGCGACCCGCCGAGATGGTTGCGTGCCGTGGCGCCAAACGCTGCGCCATGGGGTGGAGTAAATGAGTGTTTTAACCATCATTTATTGTTCTCCTTGCTCTTGTTGGTCTATGTGCCAGTGCGAACAGATGCAAACCGACGCGGAGGATGAACAAAAGAAAATTTACTAATGGTTTAATTAACACTTATTTATTAACAATGAAAATGCTTAAGATTTACTCAGCAATGATGATGCTGCTGGTTGCCAGCAGTGTCATGGACGCGTGGGCGGCAGGCCCACGCCGCGCCTGGAGTGAAAGTGACGGCGTGTTCTACCTCAAGACCGGCGATGGACTGGAGGAATACACCGTGGACGGCACCATCACATTCAAGGCGGTAGCCGAGGGTAGCACCATTCCCACCTATCGTGACTGTGGCGTGGTCTTCGCGCCAGCCAACGAGGGTGAGGTGCTGCAAATCACTGTGAACAGCATCGACCTGAGCGGGGAGAACTACCTGCTGCTCTACGACGGTGCGATTGAAAAGATTGGCTACGGTGTGGGCACTGGTGACCAGTCGAGCTATCTGCCCGATGGTTATGTCAAGTGGTACACCAGCGAGAGCGTGGGCGAGACCTACACCTCTACTTCGAGCGACGGCAAGTTGTCGTTTGGATTCCACAGCCAGCGTCCGCAGGGTCAAACGGGATTTGACATTACCATTACCAGCATGCCGCTCAAGGACATGGAGTACCGCAGCACTAGCGTGGTGACGGGCTTGAGCAGCGTGAACCGTGGTGCCAAGAGTCAGGTTATCTATGGCGTGGATGTGGTTACCGACGGTGGTAGCAACGCGCTGACGTTGAATCAGCTGTCGATTGACTGTAGCGCACTTGCGGGTTCCACCCAGGTGACCAACGTGCGCCTGTATCGTGGCGAGACCGCAGCAAGCGGTAGCCTGCTGGCAACTGCCAGCACCGTGGGCGATGCCTTGACCGCCAGCGACGTGACGCTCAAGACGGGCACCAACCGCTTTGTGGTGATTGCCGATGTGCTGCCCGATGCCACTGGCACTATACCCTCGCTGACGTTGAGCCAAGTGACCGTTGCGGGCAACGATTGCACGCCGCAGGAGACCACTGGCGATGCGGTGAGCATCAACAACGTCATCTTGATGACCAGCGAAGCCACCACCTTTACCATCGACGAGGCGGCAACGTTCTACGACGATGGCGGCAAGGATGGCAAGATTGGAGAGAAGTTCACAGGCACGATTACCTTTGTGCCTGCTACCGAGGGCAATGCCATCAAGGTGGACTTCAGCAAATTTGCTATCTTCAACACCTCGTCGGTGGGCTATAACGACATCTTCAAGTTCTATAATGGCCGCACTGCCGATGAGAGCAACTTGATTACCACGCTGCTTGAGGAAGCCGAGGTGGTGAAGTCAACTGCCGACGACGGGTCGATGACCATCACGCTGACGAGCACCACTGGCGTGCCTGCCGATGGCTGGGAGGCTGTGGTATCGCAGTTCCTGCCAGACGACATGACGCTGAGCGGCGTAACAGCCCAGGCGGCTAGCAGTGCCACTGTGGCAGCTGGCGACACCGCCGTGGTGCTGATTGTGGACGTGCAGACCGACAATCAGTCCAACGCCCTGTCGCTGACAGGCTTGGACCTGCAAACCACGCAAGCCGACTTGACTGACAACGTGAGCGTCTATTATTTAGGCAAAAAGAACACCCTGAGCACCACCAACCTGTTTGGCGAGGCAAGTGTCACGGGCAGCGACATTACTGTGACTGGCAATCAGGAGCTCATCGAGGGTCACAACTATCTGGCAGTGGTGGTTATGGTGAACGAGGCTGCCCTCAATGGCAACCAGGTGAATGTGACCTTGAAGCAAGCAACGGTGGGTGGCAATCAGGTGGCAGCCGATGGTGAGCCCACGGCAACGCGCACCATTGCCAACATCTGCCATGCCACGCAGGGCAGTCACAGCCACAAGATGTACGACGAGTGGACATTCATGGACACCAAGTCGAGCATCACGCCCTCCAAGTACGAGTATGAGAACACCGACTATATCGTCACCTTCACGCCCGCCGAGGCTGGCCATGTGGCACAACTCGACTTCTCGGCATTTGATGTGACCTACTCGAGCAGCAGCTATGGCACCAAGGCCGTGTTTGAGGTGTATAGCGGCACGACGGTCAACAGTGCTAACCTGCTGTGGTCGCTGAGCGATGCCAGCCAAGCCACCACGGGGCCTGGCAAGACGTTGCGCTCGACGGCAGCCGACGGCTCGATGACCATCCGCTTCAACCCCAAGACCACGTCGAGCTACTATGCCGCAACGGGCTGGACAGCAACGGTACAGCCGTTCAAGAATCACGAGATGACGGTTGACTCGATTACCGTTAACCAGACCAGCACCGATGTGGTTGCAGTGGGTGCAACCGACGCGCAGGTCATCGACTTTGACGTGGTGACCGAGGGCAGCCTCACCACCACGACCATCAAGCAGGTGAACCTGGACCTCAAGGGTTGCGAGCAGCTGCTTGACAAGGTGACGGTGCTATATAACAATGTGAACGACATGAGCAGCGCGGTTGCCTTTGGCAGCGTCAGTGCTCCCACCGAGAGCAATGTTGCCATCAACGGCGAGCGTGCTCTTGCCGAGGGTCACAACTACTGGTGGGTAACTGCCGACATCAAGTCGGATGCTGCCAGCGAGCAACAGGTAGATGTCCGCTTGGTGTCGATTGTTGACGCCGACGGCGGTGTTACCGAGGTGGCAGCTGGCGACCCCGAGGGTTATCGCTTGACCAAGAATCAATATAACATGAGTGCCGACACCACCATCATCACGGTGGTTAACCCGCTGATGTTCTACGACGACGGTGGTCCCGATGAGAACTATAGCAAGGGCTTCACGGGCGTGACCATCTTTGTGCCTGGAGTCGAGGGCTATGCTGTGACGATGAACAGCGTGTCGTTTGGCACTGGCTCGGGCAAATTCTACTTGTATAATGGTAGCGAGGTCAACAGTGACCAGCTGGTCAAGAGCCCGTATTACAGTGCCACCACTGGCCCAGAGAACATCATCTCTAAGGCTGACGATGGTGCGCTGACCGTTAAATTTGAGGGTAGCACCTATAGCACGACCTCGGGTTGGGCTATCGACGTGCGTCTGCACGAGCTGACCCCGCACGTGGTGGATAGCATCACCAGCGAGCCTGCAACCACCGCCAGCGTGCTGCGCGGTGCCACCGATGCGCCCATCGTCAAGGGTACCATCGTGGTGAGCGGCGACCGTGGCAAGTTGCAAATCAATAACTTGACGTTCAACACCCAGGGCACGACCAACCTGGGCGACATCAAGGCAGCCAAGCTCTATTACACCGCCACGGGCGAGAACTTTGTCCCCGACAACCTGATTGCCACTACCACCCAAGTGACCGACGGCAGCGTGACGTTCACCGCCGACGAGCCCATCGAGATCAGCGATAATGGCAATTACTACTTCTGGATTACCTACGACATCGACCGTCAAGCCACCGTTGGCAATGTGGTAGCCGCCACGCTGACGGCAGCCACTGTTGATGGCGAGGCAGCTACCGTTGTTGCCACTCCGGCACAGCGCACCATCAAGGAAGGCATGCGCGGCACCTATGTGATTGGTGCCAGCGAGGCAGCCGACTTCGCGACCTTTGCCGAGGCCACTCAAGCCCTCAATGAGGAGGGTGTTGAGGGTCCTGTGACGTTTGAGGTCGAGGATGGCACCTATGCCGAGAATGTGAAGGTGCAGACCGTTGAGGGTGCAGGCACCAAGAGCACCATTACCTTTGTGGGACAAAGCGGCGATGCCAGCAAGGTGGTTATCACCGGCTCGGGCTACGTTGACCAGGGCTATGGCAGCCACAAGGAGGGTCTGTTCATGATCGACAGCACCAGCTATGTGACCGTGCGCGACATCAGCTTGATTCCGTCGTCGCAGGATTACCCCTACGCCATGCATATCTACAACCAGAGCCGTCACGTCACCATCGACAACGTGATCATCACCGCCCAGACCGTGACCAGCGGTTATAGCGGCATGGCACTGGTCAAGAGCGAGGCTAAGAACGAGGAAGGCAAGAACAACGACTACCTCACCATCCAGAACAGCCAGTTCACGGGTGGTTACATCGCCCTGTACCTGGGCGGCACGGGCTACATCCGC
>Ga0065708_1000071_pt1 | contig 19658 bp, 8 predicted proteins | sample Hoacrofraction12_2_FD_59095 | JGI IMG/M metagenome (GOLD analysis project Ga0065708, IMG submission 59095) | Hoatzin crop microbial communities from Cojedes, Venezuela, sample from fiber fraction 12 v1 | ecosystem: Host-associated > Birds > Digestive system > Esophagus > Crop | place: Venezuela... | reverse complement strand
GTATTCCTCGGCGGAGTAGGCATCATCGGAAGAGGGCAGGGTGAGGGTGAAACGCGAGCCTCCGAGGTCTTTGGATTGGCTGTATTCGAGTTTGCCGTGGTGCAGTGCCGCGAGCTGTTGTGAGAGGGCGAGTCCGATGCCCATTCCCCCTTGCGACACATATCCGTGCATAAAAGGCTTGAAGAGGTGTTGCTGCCTCTCTTCGCTGATGCCCGGTCCGTTGTCCTCCACGGTGATGTTGATGCCGTTGCTGTCCTGTCGCAGCCGCATCTCCACCGCCCCTTTCGCCGGTGTGTATTTCAGCGCATTGCTCAGCAGGTTATACACCACCGTCTCCACGGCGTCTTTGTCGATGAGTGTTTCCAATTTGCTTGTCTGTGGTATGAACGACAGCGATATCTCCTTGCTTTGCGCCGTGGTGATGAAGTCTTGGTGCAGCTGCCGGAGGAGTTTCACGATGTCGGCCTTCTCCACTTGCAGTCTTCGTTTTCCGCTTTCCGACTTTCTGAAGTCGATGAACTGGTTTACGAGTTTCATCATCCTCTGGCTTCCTCTCTTCACGGTGTCGGCGGCTTTTTTCGGCATTTTCCCTTGCTTTATGTCGCCTTCCATCTTCTGCACTGCCGTTTGAATTATCGCGAGCGGTGTGCGGAATTCGTGAGTAACGTGTGTGAAGAAGTTCTGCCTCATCTCGTTTATCTGTCCGTCGAGGATGATTTTCTGGTGCAGCTCGAAGTTGCGCCTCCAGCTTCTGTAGAAGAGGAGTGCGATGGTTCCGATGATGGCGAGCCAGAGTATCCATGCCATCCAGGTGTTGTACCACGGCTCTTTGATTTTCAGCTTGATTGTCTTTTCATCGTCTTTTCCGAAGTGTCTCACCCTGAAGGTGTATTTTCCCGGCGGCAGTTCGGAGTATTCAGCGTGGTTGAGGCTTGTCGCCGCCCTCCAGGATTTGTCGAATCCATCGAGCTTGTACTCATAGAGTGTGCTTCCGGCGTTGGCATAGTCGAGGTCGGAGAAATACACGGTGAGCATATTCTGGTTATGGCTCAGGGTGATGCCCTCTGTGGCTTCGAGAGCCGATGAAATGGGACTTTCTTTCATATTCAGCAGCGAGGTGCCATTGACCATAATATCGGTGATTACGGGGCTTTGGGTGTGTGCGTGAGTGAGTCGGCTGCCGTTGTTTATCTCCACGATGCCTTCGATGGTTCCGAAGAGGAGGGTGCCGTCGGGTGCTGCCACAGCGGTGCATTCTGTAAAGGAGCTCCCTCCGGCGCTTCTTCCCTGTGGCGGTATGAGTGTGGTGATTCTCTCTGCGTCATTGTCGATGAGTGCCAGTCCGTATTCCGTTGCCGCCCATATATTCCCTTCTTTGTCTTCCACGATGCTGCTCACCACGTTGTTGGGCAGTCCGTTGCTCCTGTCTATGACCTCCGTCTTTGTTATCTTGCCGTTTTCGAGGTTGGCTTTCACGAGTCCTTTTCCTATTGCGCTCGCCCAGAGGTATTTATTGTCTTTCGTGGTTATGATGCTCACTATCTCATCGCCCGGCACGGTGCCGCTCTCCACGGAGTAGTAGTCGAAGTCGTCATTGCTCTCGGGTGCTTCTCCCTCGGGCAGGCAGACTATTCCTCCGCAGGTGGCAAACCACATTGAGCCGTCTTCCCCGCGGAAGATGTCGTGGATGCGCCATAGTTTGTTGTTCTGAGTTAAGAATTCCTTGAAAACCAGCGGTTTTCCATCCTCATATCGTGTGGTGAGGAGTCCTTTTTTCCACGTTGCGATATATATCGTGCCGTCTTTTCCCTCTTCGATGTCATAAATAATGTTGGTGGGTATCGTGTGTGTCTCGCTGTCTTTGTAGTATCTCACTCCGTCAACGAAGAGTCCGCTGCCTCTTGCGGCTATCCATTTATGGCCTTTGCTGTCGGTGAAGATGGAATAGATCATTGCTCCGAAGTCGCCCTTGTCGGTGCAGGCCGTGCCCTCGCCCTTACATTCGAAGATATGGTTTTCCATCGTTCCGGCCTCAATGGTGCCGTCGCTGTTTATTTCGAGGGCTCTTATGGCATTCGCCTTTCCTCCTGTGGCTTGCGGCACCGGGAGAATTCTTCTAATCGTGGTTCCTGTGAGTGGCGAGAGTCTCACGAGTCCGTTGTATTCTGTTCCTGCCCATAGTGTCCCTCCTTTGTCGGCTGTGATGGCGGTGATGTAGTTGGAGGGGATTTGCGGCATCGGGTCGTCGGCTCTCAGGTGTGTCATCTCGCCGTTGGCGGTGTTGAGGATAAATAGTCCGTTGCCGTATGTTCCTATTGCCACGGTTTCGGGTGCGATGTCGCAGATGAAGTATTTCTGCCGTTTGTTCCACGTGAGGTTGGCATTGTCGATGAGCCGCAGCTCCTTATACAGCCCTTGTTTGTCGAAGAGCCACAGTTTGTCTTTGTCTGCCCAGCATTCATATTTTTGCAGTTTTGCCACGAAATAGCCCTCGTTGCCGGTAATGTCGGGGTGGGGTGATTTCGGTTTTGGCTGCCTCTCTCTTTCCTGTATTGTCTTGTAGTCGATGAAATGGCCGCTTTGTGTGTCGAAGAAGCAGTCGCTCTCGTCCGACATTATGATATGCACTTTCCCTGTCGTGCTGTCGTTGATGGTAAAGGCGATTCTCTGGTCTATCTCCCTGCCGTCGCCGGCGATATTCGTGAATGTCACGAAGGAATAGCCGTCGAAGCGGCACAGGCCGCTGTTCGTCCCGGCCCAGATATAGCCCCGGTTGTCCTGCGCCAAGCAGTTTATCGTATTGCTCGGCAGTCCGTCAGCACTCGTATAGCACCGGGCTGCCATAAAAGGGGTTGCTCCGGTTGCCGCCAAAGTTTTCGCTGTTACAAAAAATGCAGCTGAGAGTATGAAAGCTACAAATTTAACAACTTGGCATTCAAATAATTGTCTCTTTGACATTTAAAAAACAGCAGTTTTAGAAATTCCATTATGTATTCTTGCAGATATTTTCCATCCCATTTTAGAAATTATTTCGGAGAATTTGCTTCGGTCGCTTACAGGTATATCCAGTTCGTAGGTATCGGTGTTCACGGCCTCCAAAATATCTTTATTTTTTTCAAAATCAAAGTAACTGTCTGTGCTTGGAAGATATCCTTGTGGTATATCTTCCATTGATACGCATAAAGTATTTTTAACATTCATATTGCTGTCTAAATCTATAAACCACACAAAATTATCAGCTGGTTCTAAAATGACTTGCCGTAACGTTATCTCACCATCAATGTATTTTCTTAGTGTGTTTAAATCAACTCTCAAAATCATCCATTTATTACATTCGTCATCACTATCAGTCCAATAAAAAAGGTAATAATCACCTTTTTTATTATAATACAACGAAAGAAGGGGTCCGTTGTATTCTATTAAGTCAACTTTCCATTTCAGTCCTTTTATGTCAAAAGGGATACTGAAACCTTTGATTTTTTTCATACTAACAATTTTAAGAATTCAAAAGTTTTATTTAAATCACAATTTATATATTCGTAGAGGTCAAAATGTCCAGTTTCAGAATCAGGTTGTGTTACCATACCATCTTCGTTATCTAATTTCCAGTCAATTTCTTTTTTATATTTAAAAATCTTCATTATGCGGCAAAAGTACATAAAAATTTTTAATAATGCGTNTTTTTTNTGGAAAAAAGTGCTTTTTTATTTGATATTTGGAAAAAAAGTAGTATATTTGCGTTCAAATATAAAAAATGTACAAAACTGAAGCTTCTTGATGCTAAAACTGCTTTTACGCACAAATGTCGGAGAATTTTGAACGAACAGACCAAAAAAAGATAATGTNTAATGTCTAATTTTGCAGCAGAAACGGAGAGAAATCCAAATGACATTCTAAAGCTTAAAATAAAACAGATTATGAAGAAATTTTCCTTTTTTGTAGCAACAGCAGCTNTTAGCCTGCTTAACATNATGCCAATGTCGGCCCAGAAGAAGGCCGCGGTATTCATCACCGCCGGACAGTCGAACGCCGACGGCCGCGCATGGGTNAACACCCTTCCCGACTATTTGAAGAGCGAGCCNGAATANCTNAACTATGCGAATGTTACCAGCACCCGCACGGGAAAATTCGGNGCACGCGACATCACGAGCGGCAACCGCTGGGCTTTCTGCGANGTGGTGAACTATTATCTTAATAATTGTATAGGTGAGGANTTCTACAGTGTGAAATGCACCTACGGCGGCACAGCCATCGCATTAGGACAGACAGCCACGAAACTNCCGNTGTGGTATGCCGACAGCACCTGGCTCTCAGAGAATACAGCATACGAGAAGATTGTCAACGACACCGCCGTGGGCAAGTCGCTGAGCCTCTCTCTCACCGACGGTCTGCGGATGCTTATCGACAGCACCCTCTCAAAACTCAGCCANGGCTACGACGTGAAAGCCATTATGTGGCACCAAGGCGAGAGCGACCGCAAAGCATCAGNAGCTTACTATGANAACTTCAAAACNCTGATACAGTATTTCCGCAAGTCAATCTTCGAGATGACCGGCGACAGCGCCGACCTCACCCTGCCGTTTATCTTCGGTACGGTGTCGCATAACAGNAAACAATACAGCTCTGGCGTTGAGGCAGCCCAGTGGNAGGTGGCCAAAGACNTNGAGAATGTTTATGGCATCGACCTCAGCGACGCGGAGCTGATGAGCGACAACCTGCACTTCGGAGCAGAGTGGACAGAGTATATCGGCAAGGCGATGTACAACCTGATGTGCGAGAAGGGCATCCTCGACTGCGACCCCGTGGAGAACGAGAAACCGGCAACAGANGAGTCGGCAATNGACACCATCACCGTGGCAGCAGAGCGCAACTGGGACTTCACCCAGGCTTGGAGCCAGNCATCGAAAGACAGCATTGAGGCTGACAGTAAATGGGTAANCAGGAGTGGCTGGGGATACCGCTACGCAAACACCCAAACCACTGCCGCCGAGCTTCAGACAAGCACCGGATATGTGTTNCCGGAGTCCTCAGGCCTGTATTTCAAAATGACTTCCGGCAACCGTGCCACCATCAACCCGGGCAGCAACATCGGTATGTATAGCAGTAATATCTGGATGACCATCCCGAAGGTAAAGCCCGGTCAGTATATCTATATCAAGACCAGCACAGCCAATAGTGCTTCNGAGAGNGGTATCGTGCCCGATGCCACATCTGCCAACAACCTTGACAGNATCGCCGGAGGCTATAAATCGAAAAAAACAGTGGAGAACGTNTGGTGGGTGCAAGACACCTTCACCGACCCCGTTGACGCCACNTTCACCTGCTCGGGAGGTGGTATCTACATCTATCATATAATGATTACCGACAGCGACCCGCTTAGCAGCTCTACCGGCATCCGCTCGAAATNCCTGAAGGCAGCCCGCTCGGAGAAGACCTACAACCTCATGGGNCAGGAGGTGTCGGAGATGAAAAATGGAATATATATCAGCGACGGACGAAAAGTATTAGTTTCTCAGCGATAACACCCCCGCGACAGGCAGTTGCAACGGCTGCCTNCCGCAGGTTTTGATGATGACAAAAATTTANTTATTAACTCAAATATTAGATGATTATGATGAGAAGATTCTTTATTNTAGCAACTGCCGCACTGCTTACCCTCGGCGCACAGGCACAGAGGATACAGCAGAAGNTGGGACGTGGCGTGGTAGCCACCATGCGCGGCAGCAGCGGCCTCGTGTCNTGGCGCAAGCTGGCACAAGAGCCCGAAGACATGAGCTACAACCTGTACAAAAACGGGTCGCTGCTCACAACGACCACAAAGACGAATTACACCATTTCATCGGTGAACGACGGCGATGTGTTCCGTGTTGTGCCTGTNCTTAACGGCACAGANCAAACCTCTGGGGAGGGCAGCTTTACCTATAAGGCAAACTCCTCCTACAACAACCAGTTTATGGAAATCACTTTCGATGCCACAACCTGCCCGGTTGACAGCTTCGACGCCAAGTATGTATGGCCCGCCGACCTCGATGGCGATGGCGAGTACGACTACATCGTGGCACAGATCTCGCGNAATTTCCCCACCACCACCTGCAAGGTGCAGGCATACAAGAGCGACGGCACCTTCCTCTGGTGTATCGACATGGGNCCCAACGTGTATATCTGCTCCGGTCAGAACGATATGGTGGTGGCATACGATATCGACTGCGACGGCAAGGCAGAGGTGATAGTACGCTCCTCCGACGGCACACGCTTCTGGGACAGCAGCGCTGGCACCTACGGACTCTATCCTATGAAGAGCACCACCGCCGATGTTGACGGCGACGGCATCTCCAACTACCTTAGCCGCACCGACAAGAACCCGCCCTTCTATATCTCCGTCATCGACGGACTCACCGGCGAGGAGAAGGTGTCGGCAGAGCTCGACTACTCTAAAATCACCGACGGCGTGAACAAATACAGCCGCACGAACCGCTCACAGTATATGACCGACACCTACGGCACGGAATATGCCTTCTTCGGAGGACATTTCGCCATTACCTACGACGACGGCATACATCCCACAGTGGCAATGAAAAACCTCGTGCGCACCACCGACGGCACACACCACGACTATGTGGTGCATTTCGGATATGACTGGAACAACGGCGTGCCCTCCAACTTCCACCACAGCTACACCTGGGCGCGCAACAATAAGACCCCGTGGCCGGCAGAGTTCCATGGCAACAGGGTATGCGATGTTGACGGCGACGGTATCGACGAGATTATCCCCGGAGCCTTCGCTGTAAACAGCAGCAAAGGAATGGTGGCAAGCCCCGGCATCGGCCATGGCGACCGCTTCCGCATCAGCGATATCAACCCCAACCGCCCGGGACTCGAGGAATACGCTATCCAGCAGTCAAACCTCCTCGGACAAATCATTTTCGACCCTGCGACAGGCGAGCATATCAAAGAATGGTACCTCTCGACAGTTTATGACGTGGGCCGTGGAGAGTGTATGGACGTTGACAGCACATACAAAGGATACGAAATCTACAGCCTTGAGTCGGATAATATGTACAACTGCGAAGGCGATGTAATCGCTTCTTCACACCTCTATCCCTACGAGGGAGTATGGTGGGCGGGCAACCTGCTCCGTCAGTCGCTCGCATCACCGGGCGGCAGCGGATACAAGAGCAATGCAATGATTATCGATGCGAAATCAGGCTCACGCCTGGCACAGTTCTCAAGCGAGAGCTCCTGGGCCATACACGCCGGATGGGCAGTGCGCCCAGCATTCTTCGGAGACATCATCGGCGACTGGCGTGAGGAAGTAGTGCTCCTGAAGAATCCCGGAGGCCAGAACATCGGTCTCGTGGGATACACCACCAACTACGCCACCGACTACTCTATGTACTGCTTGCAGGAAGACCCCCACTACCGTCTCGACTGCACCTGCCGCGGATATTATCAGAGCCCCAACACCGGCTTCTACCTCGGCTACGACATGCCTTATCCGCCACTGCCGGCAGTGATGACCGCCGACCTGCGCTGGAAGAGCGGCAGCTCCTGGGAGGCAGGAACATTCACCACTTTCGACCAGACAGCCACACAGAGCTATGCCGACGGCAAGAGCGTGATCTTCGACATCAGCGGCGACACAACTGCTACAATACAGCTCACCGGAACCGTGAGCCCCGCCACAACATATCTTATGGTGCCTAAAGAGCACACCTACACCTTCGCCGGTAACGGTAACATCGGAGGCACAGGCGAGATATGGAAGTCGGAAAGAGGAACAGCCGTTATGGACGTGAATTTCACCACCACCGGCAAGACGGTAATCAGCGATGGTACTCTCGTGCTCAACGGCACTATCAGCGGACCCCTCTCGCTCAGAGCCAAGGGAACTCTCGCCGGTAACACCACCATCAACGGCGATGTGGAAATCGAGGGCGCACTCAACTACGAGGGCGGACGCCTCTCACCGGGAACAGCCGACGCCGTGGGCACCATGACATTCGGAAAGAGCCTCAACGTAAATAACGACCTCTTTGTAGAGGCGAATGTCGGCAACGGCTCTTGCGACAAGATCACCGTGAACGGCGACCTCACCGTGAGCGACACCCTGACATTCACCATCATACCCACATCGACAGAAAACAGCGACCTCAAGGGCGACTACGTGCTGATGGAGGCAACAGGCACTCTGACCGCCGATGCCAGCATCTTCAAAGTGCGTGAGCTCGACGGACAGCCCTACACCGTGAAAGTGGAAGGCAACCAGGTGATTCTCTCCATCCCCGAGACAAGGGCAGCAGCAGATGTTACTTGGACAGGAGCCGTTGACAGCAACTGGGACTACCAGACCAACAACTTCAAAGACGCTGCCGGCGAGACTTACTTCGTGCAGTACGACAACGTTACATTCAACGATGAGGCTGCTATAAAGAATGTTACCCTCAACTCGAAGATGATACAAAACAGCGTCACCTTTAATAATAATGAGGACTACACCCTCACCGGCGACGGCGGCATCAGCGGNACAGGAAACCTCGTGAAAGAGGGCNACGGAGAACTCGTTCTCAACCTCAAGAACAGCGACTACACCGGAGCCACCATCATCAACGGCGGTACACTCACCGTGGAGGATATGACAAGCCTCGGCAACGCCTCNACNGATGCNGANAACTTCCAAATCAACGGCGGAGAGCTGAAGATAACAGGTCTTAATGTATCGACAGAGAAGAAAATGACTCTCTCCGACACTGCCACAATCACCATCACAAAGGCAAAAGGCTTCCTCTCGCTCAACAATCCGATTACAGCAAGCGAGGCAGTATTGGTGAAAGACGGCCCCGGACAGCTCAACTTCAACTATCCCGGCACCTACAGCCTCAAGGCCCTCGTGATGAAAGACGGTACACTGGCACAGGGCAGCCGCAGCGCGACATTCGCCACAGCACCGGTGTATGTTACCGGCACAACACCGATAATCCAGTTTATCGCCAACTCTTCAATGTCTAACGTTCCCAACTATCAGCATCCCACAGAAATCGCCGACAGCGCAAAACTCACCATCAAGGGTGTCGAGAGAGCTTATCTCAACGGCTCATTCTCAGGCAAGGGCGACTTGGAGCTGCAGACAGGCGGCGTGAGAATGGATATCATCTCCGACTTCAGCAACTTCGAGGGAACACTCTACCTCAACGGAGCTTCACGTCTCTCGACATCGGTTACGGATATGAAGAAACTCACACTCACTCTCGGCGACGCCTCATCAGTGAGACACTATAAGACAGGCTCCGGCGACGGCACAACAGCCACCCTCCAGGTGGGAGCACTCGCCAACGCCTCTGGCGTGAGCTACTCTACACTTCCTACCTTCGGAGGAAGCGACGAGAGCTGGGAGGTAGGTTACAACAACGAGGACGCATCGTTCAAGGGCTCGCTCACTACTAAGAAGACCACGAAAGTGGGTACCGGAACCTGGTCGCTCACAGGCACAGAGAGCACTTCGAGCATCGACGTGAAAGGCGGAACTCTCTACTTCCTCAACTTCGGTTCAAGCAAGAAACTCACCACCGGAACAGTGAGCGTGTACGACGGCGCTACTCTCCGCGGATATGGTACCACCAACAGCATCGTGGCATACCAAGGCGCAACAATCACCAGCGGTATGAATGATGAGGGTGTGGGTACTATCAAGACCAGCGGCAACTTCATCGCCACAAATGCCACACTGCTCGTGAAATGCACTTCGTCAACTTCCTACGACAAGTTCCAAGTGGGCGGCACACTGCGCTTCAACACCAGCGACACAATCCGCATCCAGCCCCTCGAGGGATGCACCTTCAGCGAGGGCGATGAAATCACAATCTTCACTAAAGGCAAACCGACAGAGGCAATGGTGGCACTGCTCACCATCGACGGTGGCGGATACGAGTGGGATACTCAATATCTCGCTTCCGACGGCAAGCTCGTATGCTTAGGCGTGAGCACCGGCATCACCGGCATCAAGGCTCTCGGCGGAAAAGCTAAGGTTTACACCACCTCCGGCATCTTCGTCAAGGAGATACAGACAGGCAACATCAAGGAGGAGCTCAATGAGCTGCCAGCTGGTGTCTATGTCATCGGAGGTCGCAAGATTGTGAAAAACTAATCTTTTCTAAGATTAGTATTAAATCTTAATTCTGAAAGGTTTAGCGTCAAGCTATCCCTATAAAGTTTCTTCTCTTTGGTTGCGCTGCCGCGAAGACAGCGCAACTTTTTTAGGCTTCAGGACAAACCCGGCCCAGCCGGGACCGCTCCTGCGGAGTGCGGGGGTGCTTGCCGCGAAGGCAGCGCAACTTTTTTATAGGTGCTTGCCGCGAAGGCATAAAGTTACAATTTAGCAACTAAATCGTCCTTATTATAACAAGGGGAGAATTTAGAGATTTTCAAGTTGCCGAAGAAATATACTAATCACATATAAACTAAAAACGACATTTATGAGAAGAACTACTTTTTTTATTGGGATGCTGGCGGCAATGGCAGCCACAGACGCATTAGCGCAGCGCATAGACTTTAATAACTATGGCCGCAAAGAGGCGGAGGGACTGGAAACGGGATATACGGCTTGGACTTTCGGAAGGGTAGTGTCCGACACCAAGCAGTTTGCCACTGCCAACGGTGACACCATTACCATAACCCTCTCTGCCGTAGAAGGTCTTAAAGGCAACGGCATACGCACGAACTATTGGAAAAATGGTGTCGTTGACCTCGGCTACCGCCTTATCGGCGATATGTGCAACGTAACGACACTGCTTGCCCCTGGGGTCTCCAACGACACGGAGGAGATAACAGAGGGCAGCAGCGGACTGCAACTAACCATCGACGGGCTTTCGGCTGGCGAACACACCATTCTGGCATATCATAATATTACAGACGGATATACCGGCGATGTGGCTCCTCTTGACGTGGAGGTCAACGGCACCACTGTGGCAACAGGAATACAACAAACCGTGAGGGCCGCAAAACCGGCAACGGCAGGATACTCATACATACAGTTTGAATGTCAGGCAGGAGAGACGGTAATAGTGAAATACATCACCAAGCCCGAGGATGGCAAGAGCTATGATTTCACAGGAGCTGTTCTGAATGCACTCGTATTCGATGAGGTGAATCCCCTGACAATGGCATCGGAACCCTCACCCTCCAATCAAGAATGGCACGTGGATGCCGACGAAGGCTCTTGCGTATTGAGTTGGAAAGCATCGGAAACAGCGGTTAAACATCATCTGTATATCGGCACATCGGCCGATGGCATGCAAGAGGTGGCAGCACTCACCGACACCACATATACCCTCACCGACTTGTATAATCTCAACACCTATTACTGGCGTGTTGATGAGGAGGCCGCTGACGGCACGGTATATACCGGTGACCAGTGGGCTTTCCGTCCGCGGCATCTCGCATTCCCCTCGGCAGAGGGATATGGCAGGTTTGCCACAGGAGGACGCGGAGGAGTGGTGTATCATGTTACCAACCTCAACGACGACAACCAGCCGGGCAGTTTCAGGTATGGCATAGAGAATATCAGCGAGCCGAGAACTATCGTCTTCGATGTGTCGGGATATATCGCCTTGAGAGGAAAACTGCAAGCATCGGGCGACTTTATAACCATTGCCGGACAGACAGCTCCTGGCAAGGGCATCTGCTTCGGAGGAGCGGCAATGGGATTCAGCAACGACCAGATAATACGTAACATACGCAACCGCGTGGGTTCGGGTGAGACCAGCGACGGTATGGGAATGAGAGGAGCCAATCACTGTATTATGGACCACTGCTCAATAAGCTGGAGCATCGACGAGGGCTTCAGTTCCAGGGAGGCTGGCAACATCACATTACAGCGCACGATGATTTCCGAGGCCCTGAATATCGCCAACCACAATAAATACAGCGACGGAAGCGCCCACGGCTTCGCTGCCGTCTTCGGAGGAGACATCGGCTCCTTCCACCATAACCTGCTCTCACAAAACAGTGGCAGGAACCCAAGACTCGACGGAGGTATGGACGGCTCAGGAGCTTATAAGGGAAGGTTGGACATCTTCAACAACGTGGTGTATAACTGGAATGCACACCCGGCATACGGTGAGTCGCACGAGGCGAATTTCCACAATAATTATTATAAGATGGGCCCGGCGACAGGACGTAAATGGATTTTGCGTGCCGACGTGAACCAGCGAGGCTCCAACACAGGCACGGAGAGCTATTATTATATGGGCAATGTGCTCACTGACAAGAATGGAAAGGCAATCTTCGATGGCACCAAGCACGGCGACGGCTCCTCGACAGATATCGACGGAGGTATGTGGCAACTCGTAAATGAGATGACCGTTGACTGGAAGGTATGGGTGGATGAGCCTTTCTATCCCTCATACGCCAACGTGCAGACGGCTACTGAGGCATATAAGAATGTGATGAGCGACGTGAGTATGATATGCCCGATGATTGATGAGCACGACAAACGTATTATCAAGGAAACTCTCAACGGCACGGCAACCTATAAGGGCAGTGTCAGCGGACTGCAAGGACTCATCGACAGTGAGACCGACTGCGGAGGGTATGAGGTATATCCCGAAGTGTCACGGCCCGAAGGTTTCGACACCGACCAGGATGGTATGCCCGACTGGTGGGAGGAGCTCGTAGGAACCGATAAAAACGCCGCCGATAACAATGGCGACCCCGACCGCGACGGTTATACAAATATCGAAGACTACCTCAATTGGATGGGAGAACCACACATCATTATTCAGCCCTTAAAGGCCGACACTGTTAATTTCAAAGACTTCTTCGCAGGATATACCGCCAGTCCGGCATACACAGTGGAGTATTCGGGCAGCAACCTAAGCACAACAACTCTCAACGACACATTGCTCGTCATCACCTCCACAGCCGAGAATGGCAGTTTGGAAACCGTAAGCCTTACCGTAACCGACAGTGAGGGGTCAACGATGACACGGCAATTGGGAGTGGCCGTTACTGCCGACACCTCGTACTCCGGCATCCAAAATGTTATGAGCGATATGCTCAATGATGTGGAAAGCTACGAGGTATATACGCTTGGAGGCGTGCTGGTGAAGAAGGCAACTGCCGATAAAGGCAAAAATGCATACAACCTCAACTTGCAAGGCATAGGACACGGCACATTCGTGGTGCGCACCACCGATAGCAAGGGAGCGGTGCATACAATGAAAATAATAAAATAGGTATAAGAATGTTTGCGCGGTATAAGCCCAGGGCTTACCGCGCAACTTTTTTGCCAAAAAATTTGCGGAAATCAAGATTTCTTTATACCTTTGCACTGGAAAAACTTGGAAAAATGTCGAAAATGGGGCTAAAACACCTTGGAAAAATGTCAAAATTGAGGTGAAAAGCCTTGGAAAAATGTAAATGGTATGATAAATCGCAAATTAGACAAATGCATCGAGCGGCACTATGCAAACAGCAAATCGGCACTTCTGCTCTTGGGCGCGAGGCAGACGGGAAAGACGTATGCCATACGCAAGTATGCGGAGGCACACAATCTCAACCTTATCGAAATAAATTTCTTTGAGGATCCTTCTGCCAAGGCTGTCTTTCAAGGGACGACTTCAGCTAAAGATATTCTCTTTCGCATATCCGCTCATACTCACAAGCGCACATCCGACCCCAATACGCTGATTTTCTTCGACGAGTTTCAGCATTGCCCGGAAGTAATCACGCAGATAAAGTTTCTCGTTGACGAGGGAAGCTGCAAATACGCACTCAGCGGAAGTTTACTCGGAGTGGAACTGCAAAACCTGCTCAAGGATATCCAGAGCGTGCCGGTGGGGTATATGTCGGTAAAGGAAGTGTTTCCTTTGGACTTAGAGGAGTTTGCAAAATCGCTCGGACTGTCAGACGAGGTCTTCGACGCAGTAAAATCGGCCTGGGAAAACAAAATGCCTGTTGACGAGGTGATACACGAGTCTTTGATAAAAATCCTAAGGCTCTACATCGTAGTGGGCGGGATGCCGGCCCCGGTGCAAGCATATATCGACAGCAACGACCTCACCATCGTGGAGGAGAAACAGCAGGAAATACTCACTCTTTACCGTTGGGACATCAGTCAATACGAGAATGAGGACAAACTGATGCTTCACGAAATCTTCGACCTCATACCCTCGGAGCTGAATGCTAAAAACAAGCGGTTCATCCTCAAGAAACTGAATGAGCACGCCCGATTTTCCAAATACGAAAACAGTTTCCTTTGGCTGAAAAACGCTGGAGTGGCCATAGCAACATATAACATTACGGAACCGAAAGTGCCGCTTAGCCTCAGCGAGCAGCGCAACCTCTTCAAGCTCTTTCAAAACGATGTGGGATTGCTCGCCTGCCAATATGCCTCGGGCATACAGCTGAAGCTCCTTAGCGGTGAGCTGAATATTAACTATGGTTCTGTGTATGAGAACTTTGTGGCTCAAGAGCTGTTCGCCCACGGCTTCGGAGGAAGAGAGCATAACCTATGGTATTTCAACGATAAGAAACAGGGAGAACTCGATTTCGTCATAGAACACAATGGAGAGGTTATACCGATAGAGGTGAAATCGGGGAAAGACTACGAGCGGCATAATGCCCTGAAAAACGTTATGTCGAAACAAAACTACGACATCCCCAAGGCAATCGTTTTAAGCAATGCCAACACTCAAAGGTCGGGCAAAATCCTATACCTGCCAATCTATATGACAATGTTTCTTACAAAACGTCCTGCCACAGAGAAACAACTGTATCATTTAGACCTCTCGAATTTGAAAATAAATTAAAAATAAATATTCAGACTGCCTCTGACAAATATAAAAACCGAACAAGTACCGAACAAGCTCCGAACAAGTAACAGGACAAGTAACAGGACAAGTAACAGGACAAGCAATTAATGAAAATAATTAAAAAGAATACGCTAAATGGTTGTATGTTTAGAAATTTTTCGTACCTTTGCACACTGATAAGATGAAGATGATATGGAAAACGAAATAGACATACTCGAAGACTACATAAATTCCTTACACCCGGAATTACTTTCCATTCTGCTCACAGACCGTACAATGACTACGGACAGTGAGCGGCACAACATCTTTTGGGCTACAAACGATTATGAGAGTATGGGGGCAGGATTCCAGTTTAAAGACGAAATACTATTAGAAAATATTACTGGTGAACATGGAAATGTGATACAACCACGTGTTAAGAAAGTCAGAGAGAAACAGAACAAACGCATTAAGAAAATGGCAGAGGTGTTTACACCCGCCTGGGTATGTAACAGTATGATAAATTACTTGGACCAAGAATGGTTCGGCAGAAAAGATGTGTTTAACACTGTTTGGAATGACGAGAAAGAGTGGAAGGCGACAGAAAGTAAAATATTGTTTCCCGAAAACAAAACCTGGCAAGAATATGTATGCAACACCATTTTGGAAATAACCTGTGGCGAGGCTCCTTTCTTGGCGAGCCGTTATGACGCTGCCAACGGCAATCCTATTCCTGTAAGAGAGAGAATAGGGATATTAGACCGCAAATTGCGTATTGTCAGCGAAAACGTTGAAGATGAAACGGCATGGATAAAAGCAGCAAAAGTGGCTATGATGAGCTCATACGGATATGAATGGCAAGGAGACAGCCTTTTAATAGCAAGGGAAAATATGTTATGGACTATCATAGACTTTTACCAAGAGAAATTCGGGCGGCAAATGTCAGCGGAGATATTACCCGAATTTGCGTATATTATTTCTTGGAATCTTTGGCAGATGGACGGACTTAAATTTGTGCTTCCCGAATCTTGCAAGAACGGGGAGGAGGAAGAGGTTATAGTAGGTGCTGACACCTTGTTTCCCACTAAAGAAAAAAGAATCATTTATTGTGAGTCGTGCAAGAAAGGCCGATTTAACAAACATAATGGTATCAAATGTCTTATTACTGATTGGATCCGAGATTTCGATAATCCCAGAAAAGGCAATACAGAATTTTTTGAAGACTCCTATAAAGAAAATGGCTGATTGGTATGAAAGAACAAGAATTATTAGACTCGTTAATCGTTGGTCGCATTGATCCTCACATCTATGCATTCACCACTGAGACTATCCCCAACTACCTTAAAGTTGGCGATACTACACGTCCAGTGGTGGTAAGATTGAATGAGTGGCGCAGACCCGGTCTGTTCCCAAATCTTAAAGAGGTGTTCCAGGATATTGCGAAAGTTGATGATGACACATTCTTCCGAGACTTTGCCGTGCATCAGTATTTGGAAAATATTGCAAGGAAACATCGTCTGACCCAGGATGACCTACTGCAAATAGCTGCCATTGACACATATTTCTCTAATGAATTCTTTGAGGATGCTTCAAAAGAGGATGTTATTGCCGCTTTGGAAGCCATTAAAAATTCATTCTTGCAAAACGATGGGGTTTATCAATTTTACAACCTGCAAGAAGACAAGAGAATACAATTAGAATATCATTGGTCGCGGACGAAAGACAACCTGCTTCGTCCAAACCAGGAAGATACAATCAAACGATTTAAAGAAGCCATTAAAAAAGGCCGCAAGAATCTGCTGATGTATGCAGTAATGCGTTTTGGCAAAACTTTTACCTCGCTTTGCTGCGCAAAAGAGATGGATGCAAAATTCGTGGTTGTGGTAAGTGCCAAAGCGGATGTAAGAAATGAGTGGAAACAGGAAGTGGAGCAACAAAAACGATTTGAAGGATATGTTTTTCTTGACCAAAAGGACTTACTGAGTGGGATATCGATAAGGGATACACTGAAAAACAGTTGTGTCGTACTCTTTCTTACCCTTCAAGATTTGCAAGGTGAAAAAATAAAGGAGAAACATAAAGAACTGTTTTCAGAAAAATCGCAAATAGACCTGCTGATTATTGATGAGACACATTTTGCGGCAAGAGCAGCCGAATACGGCAAGATACTGCAAGCATATAATTTGGAAAGAACGCCTAAAGACAACAAGGGCAATAAAGACAGCACTTCTGACGACATCAGCCTTGACGTGTTAGACAAAGAGGTAAAAGATCTTACATCGAAAGTCAGACTACATCTTTCAGGCACACCGTATCGCATTCTGATGAGCAGTGAATTTGACCGGGAAAAAGACATTATAGCATTCGTGCAGGCTACTGATATAATGGATGCGAAAAAAGCATGGGAAGAAGAGAACCAAAACAAGCCAGAGATGGAGCAAGCAGAGGAATGGGAGAACCCCTATTTCGGATTCCCTCAAATGGTGCGTTTTGCATTTAATCTCAACGAGAGTGCGAGGAAGAAGTTAAAAGAGTTGGAAAAGGACGGCAAATCTGCTAAACTGTCGGAATTATTTGAACCCTGTAACACCAAGAAATTAGAAGGTTACGATACTTTCAAACACGAACAGGAGGTTTTCGACTTGCTACAAGCTATCGACGGCAGTAAAGAAGACGATACCATATTTCCCTTCCTTAATTACGAAAAGATAAGACAAGGGAAAATGTGCAGGCATATAGTTTTCGTACTGCCTTGGCGTGCATCATGCGATGCAATGGAGAAACTCCTAAAAGACCGCCGTGATGATTTTAAAACCCTCTCGGAATATGAAATAATTAATATCTCCGGACTTAAGCGTGCCATAACAAAAATTGATGCTATTAAAACTCTCATCAAGGATTGCGAGGCAAAAGGTCAAAAAACCATAACCCTGACGGTTAATAAAATGCTAACTGGCTGCACCGTGCCGGAATGGGACACGATGGTATATCTCAAAGACTCACAGTCACCGCAAGAATACGACCAGGCAACATTCCGCATACAGAGCCAATATGTAAGACAATACGAGACCGAAGACGGAAAAATAATGAAACAGGATATGAAACCGCAGACCCTGCTTGTGGATTTCAGTCCAGAACGTATGTTTGTCTTGCAACAGCAAAAGGCTTTTATTTTTAATGTCAACTCTGAAAAGCGCGGTAACGAGAATTTAGAAGAACGTCTCCGACGTGAGCTGGAGGTGTCGCCAGTTATATTATTTAATAAAAATAAGATTCAGCAAATTACACCTACAGATATAATTGATGCCATTCGTTCATACAATCGTGATAAGAGCGTACAAGATGAGGCTCTGGGTATAGGCGTGGATATGGCATTGCTTAACGATGAAAGCATACTTCGGGAAATTGAGCAATATAATGAGTTAGGTTCAAATCAAGGATTGCGTGAAAAAGCGGCAGAAGGCGAAGGAGGTGACATTGACATACCCGATAATGAAACAAATAAAGACGACAAAACACCAAATTCAAATGATAAAAAGGGAAAAGATGAAAGTATAGAGCATCAGGAGCAGTCGTTTGAAAAGAAATTCCAAAGCTTCTATGCAAATCTTCTTTATTTCGCATTCCTGACAAAAGACAAAAGCATAAGAACGCTTAACGATATAATTAAAGCCAAAGGCAAGGACAACAACCGTATTTTCCAGAATCTTGGACTAAACAAAGAGTTTCTTGTCAAGTTTCGCAAGTCTGTCCAACCACAGGTGTTACAAAGTCTTGAGTTTAAAATAAACAATATTCATCAGTTAGCAAATGACGATACTCTTCCACCTCTCGACCGCGCTCTAAATGCAATGAAGAAGTTCGGACGGATGTCAATATCAGAAATTGTAACACCTGCAGACATCGCCGATGAAATGGTGGCTGCATTACCTGAAGATGCGAAGAATGGAAAGATTCTCGATATAGCTTCCAAGCAAGGGGAATTTGCCATTGCGCTTTGGAAACGTTTTGGCAATGGCTTTTGTAACAAGATATACGCGATCCCTACATCGCCACTTGCTTACGAGTTTACACGGAAGATATTCAATATTATTGGTATTCCCACATCCAATATCTTCAGCGATTTTACTTCTTACGACTTAATAAATTCTGACAAAAAAGATAAAATCATCCAAAAATTAAAAGATATGAAATTCAACATGACAATAGGAAATCCACCGTATCAGCAAAATACGAAAGATACGAGTGACAAACCGATATATCATTTATTCTATAATGCCGCCTTTAAGATAACCGACAAGGATATGCTAATTTCACCTGCACGTTTTCTCTACGATGCAGGTAAAACACCAAGTCTGTGGAATAGACAAATGGTGAATGATATCCATTTGAAAGTTGTTTGGGCAAGACCAACAGTTAACGTTTTCGACAATGTTGATATAAAGGGAGGCGTGTCTGTGGTATATCGTGATACTCAATCTAATTATGGAAAGATTGGAGTATATTCATTAAATACAGAAGTTAATTCTATAAAAGATAAGGTTCTTGCACAAACTTCATCGTTTATGTCTGAGTTTGTGTATCCTCCTGAAAGCTATAAGTTTACACCAAAGATGCACGATGACAATCCATTCGCAAAAGATAGATTAAGCTCAGGACATCTATATGATGTTACAACAAATATTTTCGTAAAATTACCAGAAATCTTTTTAGAACAACCTAAGATGACATGCGATTTCTTGAAGTTCTATGGAAGAATCCATAATGAAAGAGTTTATAGATACATCAAACGCGAGTATATCGTGCCTGTCGCAAATTTAGATAGTTATAAGGTTTTTGTTGCTAAATCAAACGGAGAAGGCATCTTTGGTG